>ENA-OWNT01004865-OWNT01004865.1-seawater-metagenome-genome-assembly--contig:-NODE-4865-length-11467-cov-3.388323_pt1 | contig 11467 bp, 12 predicted proteins | sample MGYA00238136_ERZ651165 | MGnify/ENA primary metagenome ERZ651165 (study PRJEB26861, sample SAMN08777766) | seawater metagenome | isolation source: coastal seawater | place: USA: Florida | collected... | reverse complement strand
AATCAAGTGTTTCTTGTCCGTATACTGAGTAATAGTGTCCAAAGTAACCATACTTGTCGGCGGGCCAGTGATTGCATCCCAACATGTCTTCGCGAGAAATTGTCACATGATGGTGAGCGACCGTGTTGAGGAGCCGGCAGGACTTGTATTCTTCGGATTTTCGGTCGGTGAAGATTGTCGCCGTTACCCCATGCTTTTGAAGATACAGCGCCAGATGCAATCCTGCACAACCCGCCCCAATGATTGCGATCTTCTTTGACATGAATTAATCCTCCGTCCGTTCGTTCGGCCAATTTCGCCTTTATCGTTGAGTAACGTTTGCACAGCTTTACATATTCATAAAGCGCCTTTATGGATTAACTCTTATTCTCCGCAGGAATATAATGGATAATATCTCGGTTTATCAGACATTTGCACGATTACTTGAACGGCAAAGCTTCTCTGCAGTTGCTGCCGAATTGGGAGTAACCCAATCCACTGTCAGTAAACAGATATCAGCATTGGAAGATCATCTCGGCGTGCAACTGTTTGTGCGAACAACACGATCGATCACCCCGACAATGGAAGCTCAGGAGCTTGCCGGTCTTGTCCAAGAGCTGTTGGAAAAGCACGCGGAAGTCCGATCTTTCGCCAGAGGAGGTCAACCGGAACCTGCGGGCCTACTGCGGATAAGCGCGCCCGTGTCGTATGGCCATATGGTTCTGCATCCGCAACTATCGGAATTCAGAAAGAAATTCCACTTGGTCGAGATAGACCTGCTGTTGAGCGACACGCCGGAGAGCGCGCTGCCAGAACACGCAGAAATTGCAGTATTGATGGGCCAACCTAGCGCACTGTTAATTCGAATTAGAGCTATCGGGACATATGAGCGCGTGGTCGTATGCAGCAATGAGTACGCTAATAGCTTTGGGACGCCAACGGAACCCATTGATCTGGAGAATCATACAATACTAGTTGCAAAGGGCGCATCGGAAGAACGCTTCGATTTTGAGGCCGAAACCGGCAGACAGTCAGTAACCCTCAAGCCTGTCTTCGCAACAAACGATGAATTGCTTGCCTACAAAGCAGCTAGGGCGGGCGAAGGCATTACGATTGTTCCCAGTTGGATAGTCAAAGAAGACATCGATCGAGGAAAAATCGTTCACCTTCTTTCAAATTTCTATCTTCCGGAAATATCGATGTATCTAGCTTATCCACAGGCCAAGTACATCTCTCTCAGAGCGCGGGCTCTGATTGACCACCTAACCTCCAATCTCAGGAAATCGTGAGGCGGTGAGCATCTGAGTTTCGTATGTTTCGCGTCCATGGAATGGCTGCACGGGTATTGTCCCGCGCTCATTCGCCGGGATCCGTCCATTGCTTTGTGAAAGAGGTCTGGACCCGGATTTGTCTTTGCGCGCCTGACATTTGGCGGAGCTTATTCTATCAAGAACGGGTAATCGGGCCCAGTGAAAATTGATTGTCAGGGAATAAAAATGGCTAGAACTCAAGCTCTCGACTATGAAGACAAGCGCAGCGCAATCAAGGAAACTTCAGCAGCGATTTTTGCCAGGAGGGGCTTCCATTCGGCCTCAATTCTAGATCTGGCGAAAGCATGCAGCATGTCAAAGTCCAGCTTGTATCACTATTTTGAATCTAAGGATCAGGTTCTTTTCGAGCTGCTCCACGATCATGCCCAAAGACTAATCGATGTCGCTGAGAGCATTGCGGGAAATGAGGCGCTATCCGCGAGAAAGAAACTGCTCGAATTTGCCTGCCAACTACTTGAAATCAATGTCAAGGAACGGGACAAGCATACACTTATCCTCAACGAACTTGAATCCTTACCAGCTCCCCGAAGGAGAGAAATTGCAAAGATGCTGCGCAAGCCCATCGAAGTCTGGTTTGACGTGCTGAGTGAGATAAATCCAAGCCTCGAGAAAAATCCCGAATTGATGTTTCCGTCTGTGATGATCTACATCGGTATGCTTAACTGGACCCACACTTGGTTTTCAGAACGTGGCCAAGTATCTACGAAACATTTGGCCAACATTATGTGTGACACATTCCTGAATGGCTTCCCGTCGGCAAAATTGTAGCGAGCGTGAAATGCGCCGTCATTGATCATAATCGACGACGACGCGGCCGGTCAGCGCGTAGGATTGACACGATAGAACGAATCCGCGCTCGACTTCGTAATCTTCCAGTCCATGATTTGCGATCATTTCGACCTCACCTTCAATCACCTTGCACCTGCAGGTAGAGCACACCCCAGCCTTGCAGGAATATGGCGCGTCCACCGCGTTATCAAGCAGGCCGTCGAGGATCGACATGCGTTTTGACGATGTCGTTGTTCGGGTTGTTCCGTCCAGAGTTACGACAACTTCGATATCACGCGCCAGGCTAATCTTTGTAGAGGCTACCGCGTCGGCATCGAACGACTTGCGCGGACTGGAACGGAAGAACTCATATTTGATCTGATCGGGCGAAAGCCCGCGCCGTGCGAGTAATTCCTTGACCGTTGCCGTCATGCTCTGAGGACCGCAGATGAAGACATAGTCCATCACGGAAACATCTACCCACCGGTCAAAAAGAGCCTCGCACTTTTCCTGATCCAACCGGCCATTGAACAGCTCGATATCTCCACCGTCATTCTTCAGGACATGTACCAGCTTCAGGCGATGCATGTAGCGGTTCTTGAGATCTTCGAGCTCTTCCTTGAACATGATCGAGTTGATCGATCGATTGCCATAAATCAGTGTAAAGCTTGCGTCAGGCTCTTGCATGAGCACGGTAGATATCAGACTGAGAATCGGGGTGATGCCGCTGCCAACGGCGATCCCCAGATAGTCTCGGCTTGCTTGAGGATTCAGCGGCACTGTAAACCGTCCGGAGGGCGGCATGGCTTCGATAGTGTCTCCTGGCTTGATACTCTCATTTGCCCAAGTCGAAAACCAACCGTCATCAACCTTCTTTATACCGATGCGCAATAATCCTTCACCGGCAGAGGAACATATTGAGTAGGATCGCCTGAGTTCTTCCCCATTGATTTCACGACGTAAAGTCAGATGCTGACCTGCCAGAAATTCGAATACCCCATCGCAATCGGAGTCCGGTTTTAGGCTTACGACAACAGCGTCACGCGTCGTATGCTCCACGCCAATAACGTTGAGTTTGTAGAATTTGGACATGCGAAAACCCTAGAATGGTTTGAAGTAGTCGAAAGGCTCGAGACAGGATGTGCAACGGAAGCTCGCTTTGCACGGCGTTGACCCAAATTCGCTGACCAACTCTGTTTGCGATGAACCGCATAGCGGACACTTGATCTCTGCCCGCACGAGCATGCCGGCGCATTTGGCCGTGTGCGCCGGAGGGGCGATTCCGTAGGCGTGCAGCTTCTGCCTGCCTTCTGGGGTGATCCAGTCTGTCGTCCATGCTGGCGCCCGGCAAATTTCGACGCTTATGTCATCCAGACCACGCGCTTCGAGCGCTCGCCTGATATCGAGGGTAATGACAGCGGTTGCAGGGCATCCCGAATATGTGGGAGTAACGGCGACACGCAAGCAATCTCCGTCCCAGACAACATCCCTGATCATTCCGAGATCCACCACCGAGACCACCGGAATCTCCGGATCCGGGATCTCACGCAACCATGCCCAGATCTGGTCTGGATCAGGCTTAGTCCCGTCAGTTCCACTCAGGCGGATCACCATTTCGCTCCGGGCATAGCGCGAGCCAAGGACTGCATTTCTGCAAGGATATAACCGAAACCTTCACTGTGAAGTCCTGTTTTGCCTCCTGAACGCATGCCCACATCTTCCGACACAACAAGCCCAGCCTGCAGAAGCGTCTTGCTCCAATTCCCGCACGCCTCTTCAGCAATCGTCACAGTGTCAGCGCCGTAACCTTCGGCTTGCGCGATACCATCGATGTCATCGGCCTCAATCAGCTCTCCTGTAAAAGGCCACAAAGCCAAAAGAGCTTCCTGCATACGCTGATGACTATCATCCGTGCCGAGACCTAATCTTTTGACCAGGCTGGCACTTCGCCGCAAATGATAGCGAGCCTCTTTTTCAGCCTTTTCGGCAATAGCGGAAATCTCAGGATCGGTTGACGACTGCAGCTGTTCCAGAAGAGGCAGATGCCAAGCATCAAACAGAAATTGCCGCATCAGTGTCGCGCCAAACTCTCCATTTGGCTGCTCGACAAGCAAAACGTTTCGAAAGGCTCGGCTGTCGCGGAAATATGCGAGGTCGTCTGCCGTGCGCCCCTTGCCCTCAACCTTTCCGGCATAGTCCAACCACATTGTTGCCTGGCCGATGAGATCGAGCGCTGTATTTGCCACAGCTATGTCCTCCTCAAGGATCGGCGCGTGACCGCACCATTTTCCAAGCTGCTGACCTATGATGAGCGTGCTGTCCCCCAACCTGCAAAGATATTCGAACTTCTCGGCCGACATCACATTTTTCCGATCTCTTCGGGAATCTCGAAGAAAGTCGGATGGCGGTATGTCTTGCTCTGTGCAGGATCAAAAAGAGGTCCTTTTTGGTCCGGTGAACTGGCAACGATATCCGACGACTTCATAACCCAGATGCTGACGCCTTCATTGCGGCGCGTATAGACGTCGCGCGCATTATTGATTGCTATCTCCGCATCGGGGGCGTGGAGGCTACCGACGTGCCGGTGACTCATGCCATGCTGACCGCGGATGAAAATTTCCCACAATGGCCACTCTGTCATTGGACTTTCCTATTCGGCCGCAATCGCCTGGACGGCCTGGCGCTCGGAAAAGGCTTGCAGCCCATCTCGAAACCATGCTCCATCGTCCCAGGCCTTCGTCCTTGCCGCCATGCGCTCCTTGTTGCAGGGACCGTTCCCCGAAATGACCTGGAAAAACTCATCCCAGTCAATTTCACCGAAATTGTAACTTCCCCGAGATTCATCCCATTCCAGATCGCCATCTGGGACAGTTAACCCCAAGTACTCAGCCTGCGGAACAGTCTGGTCGACGAACTTTTGCCGCAGCTCATCATTCGATGAAAGCTTGATACCCCACGCCATCGATTGTGCTGAATGCACAGACTGTTCATCGCTGGGCCCGAACATCATGATTGAAGGCCACCACCAGCGATTCAGCGCATCCTGAGCCATACTTTTCTGCTCCGGCGTCCCCTCACAAAGCACACGCATGATATCGAAGCCTTGGCGCTGATGAAAACTTTCTTCCTTGCAAACCCGCACCATGGCGCGACCATAAGGCCCGTATGAGCAACGCTGCAAAGGAACCTGATTCATGATTGCCGCACCGTCGACAAGCCAACCAATAGCCCCGACATCGGCCCAGGTGAGTGTTGGGTAATTGAAAATGGAACTGTACTTCGCCTTTCCGGACAGCAATTGAGCTGTCATTTCATCGCGGCTGACCCCCAATGTTTCCGCAGCGCAGTACAGGTAAAGGCCATGCCCGGCTTCATCCTGAACCTTTGCAAGCAGAATTGCCTTTCGCTGCAAAGTCGGTGCACGTGAAATCCAGTTGGCTTCAGGCAGCTGACCGACAATTTCGGAATGTGCATGTTGCGAAATTTGACGAATGAGGGTCTTCCGATAGCCATCGGGCATCCAGTCTTTCGGCTCAATTCTTACACCAGTATTGATCTTTTCCTGAAACGTACGCTCCTGCCCGTCCATGTCTTCGAGCGAGCGGACGCCCTTCCCTGTCGATTCGACCATTTGAGCGTACATTTCCAAACCTCCAGTCAAGTTGTGATTACGATATAATCGAACGGGCGGTCGGTCAATCAATTTCTCAGGTTTAACTTCATTTGCCCTTCCAGACGGGGGCTCTCTTCTCAAGAAATGCGGAAATCCCCTCAACCTTGTCTTCTGTGTTGAGCAGGTTGCAAAACGCCTGACGCTCGAATTCCATACTTTGCTCTACAGGCATAACCGAAGCAGATAGAATCGCCGCCTTTGCCTGTCTGATCGCCAAAGGGGCTCGGGACGCAAGGGTTGCCGCGAGGTTCACGGCATGTTGTCCGGCTTCGCCCTTCTCGACGACCTGCGAGATCAATCCAAGCCGGAGAGCTTCTTCCGCATCGATCACCCGCCCCGTCAGCACGAGCTGCATGGCTGCCATTCGACCAATTCGGCGCGCGAGTTCGACACATCCCCCGGCTCCTGGCATGATGCCGAGATTGGTCTCAGGCTGACCGAACTTTGCGCCTTTTCCGGCAACCGCGATGTCCATACAGAGCAGCAATTCGTTCCCTGCACCAAGGCACCAGCCCTCCACGGCGCCAATCACTGGTTTCGAAACATGCCGTATATCTCTCCAGACGGCTGGACGTTCTTCCAGAAGTGCATCCGCCGCCGACTTTTCTAGAAGCTCATTCAAATCTGCCCCGGCGGCAAAGATATCCGCACCACCCGTTACGTCAATCGCTCCGATATCGGGGTCAGAATCTGCATCACGGATTAGGTCTCTCAGTCTGCGAAGTACCGGTGTCGCCAATGCGTTGCGCCGTTCCGGACGGTTCAATTGCAAGAGGCGCACGCCCTCCACCGGCTCACTATCACGGACATATTCCAAACCCTGATCCGTCATACCTTTTGCTCCCTCGCCAGTTTCCGTAACACTTCGCTCGGTCGATATAGGCCCTCTCCTGTTTCGTCGGCGATCGCATCTAAAGCTGTGCACACTTGACCGAACCCTGCCTGCCTTGCCCACGATATCGGTCCGACAGGATAATTCACACCAAGCAACATGGCCTCGTCGATCTCATCAGCGCTCGCCACAAGGTCGCGAATGGCATCTGCTGCACTATTGGCGAGTTGGCACTGCGTTCTGAAGACCAGCCCGCCGGCCCTGTCAGCTAAATGCACGATCGGGCGGTCTGCCAGTGCTTCAATCTTTTTACGCGCCGCAGCATCGCTGCTCATTACCGCCAAGCATCCCGCACCGGCTGAATTGCCACTATGGTCAAGCAGGACGACTGGAGACATCTGTCGTTCGGCAAGGGCTGAGGCAGAAGGACCAAATGACCACCCAACAGCCACTCCGTCATAAGAAACGAGCTTTCCCGGTGGGCTCTCCAGTATCTTTGCAAGTTGTTCGGGGGCCTGGTTTGCACCGTTCCGAAAAGAAGGCTGAGCCCGCGTCTCCCCTTTACCATACCGATAGACGCCAGCGCCGGACTTCTGGCCCAGCATGCCGGCCCCGACCAAGAGAGCTTGGGACACCGATGGATGAAAACGGGTTCGGCCGAAATAGGCATTGTAGATTTTCTCGGCAGACGAGAAATTTATGTCGTGACCAATCAGGTCACCAAGCTCCAGCGGGCCCATGCGGTAGTGACCGATCACCTTGAACGCATAATCGATTTCCGCAGCTGTTGCCACACCCTCCTCGTATGCCCGCCAACCTTCGGCATAAAATGGCCTTGCGACACGGTTGACGATGAAGCCGGGAACATCTTTTGCTGGTACCGGCGACTTACCCCATTGCCTCATCATGTCTGAGGCTCCTTGGGACAGCGCAGGATCTGTCAACAGGCCGCAAACCACTTCAACCAACTTCATCCTTGTCGCAGGATTAAAGAAATGCAGCCCCATGAACCGACCGGGGTGGATCAGCTTGGCCGCCAAGGCAGATACAGACAGCGACGATGTATTGGTCGCCAGGATCGCGCGCTCAGACACAATGCTTTCCAGCGACTGGAACAGCTCGGCTTTAACATCTTCCCGTTCCACAATAGCTTCGATCACGAGTTCGACTTCAGCCAGATCTTTCAGTCTGTTTGTCCAGCTCACCAACGAAAGCACAGACTCTGCCTGTTCAGGCGACATCCTGCCTGCAGCGACCTGCTGTTCGAGGGATACTGAAAGTCGTTCTGCCGCCTGCGCTGTGGCAGCAGGAGAGTTATCATAAACAATGGTGGAAGCGCCTGCTTTCGCGGCCACCTGAGCAATGCCCAGCCCCATACTTCCTGCCCCGCAAATGCCAATGACGACCCGATCCGTTGGGTGTTTCGAAATGGAGGCAATCAAGAGACGCGCTCCAGTACACAGGCGATGCCTTGCCCCACGCCAATGCACATCGCGCACAGCGCGAGCTTCGCATCGCGAATGGCAAGCTCTTCAACCGCCGTCATTACGAGACGTGTTCCCGACATCCCGAGCGGATGGCCGAGCGCTATGGCTCCACCATTCGGATTGATATGATCTGCGCAGTCTGGAAGGCCTAACTGACGCAGCGAGGCAAGCGACTGCGAGGCAAAGGCCTCATTCAACTCCACGACGTCGATGGAGCTTATCTTCAGCTCAAGTCGTTCAAGCACCGCTTTCGATGCAGGTGCTGGTCCTATTCCCATAATGCGTGGCGGCACCCCCTTTGTTGCGCCGGCCAGTAGCCGCGCCCGTGGCGACAAACCAAACCGGTTGACCGCCGCTTCAGAGGCGACAATGATTGCAGCCGCTCCATCATTCACTCCGGATGCATTACCGGCGGTGACTGTGCCATCTTTCTTCACAATTGGCCGCAGAGACGCGAGTTTCTCAAGCGTTGTTCGCCTGGGGTGCTCATCAGCCTCCACAAGGAGCGGATCACCCCGCCTCTGCGGCACGGATACCGGAACAATCTCGCGCGAGAAACGGCCGTTCACGATTGCAGCGGCAGCCCGCCTTTGACTCTCGAGAGCAAATGCATCCTGATCTTCGCGGCTGATGGCGAAGTCCTCAGCTACGTTCTCGGCAGTTTCCGGCATGGAGTCGATGCCGTACTCGCTCTTGAGGCGCGTGTTGACAAATCGCCAGCCGATCGTCGTATCGTACATTTCCGCGTTGCGGGAAAATGCCGCATCCGGCTTTGCAACTACAAATGGTGCGCGGGACATGGATTCGGCGCCGGCTGCGATGATCATGTCCGCCTCACCCGCTTTGATCGCTCGGGCAGCCATCACCACCGCATCCATGCCAGACCCACACAGACGATTTACTGTCACACCCGGAACAGTCATCGGCAGCCCAGCCAGCAATGCAGCCATCCGGGCTACATTACGATTATCTTCTCCTGCCTGATTGGCTCCGCCCATGATAACATCATCGACGCGCTCCCAATCAACAGACGGGTTCCTTTGAATCAGTGATTTCAATGGCAGTGCTGCGAGGTCATCGGCTCGAATGGCAGACAGGCCCCCGCCATATCGGCCAATCGGTGTACGAACAGCATCGCATATAAATGCTTCTGGCATAATAATCAGTCCTCGTTGTTGAATTTGATAACGGGTTCGCCGCGGGTTCGCGAAATGCCCTGAAATGCGGCAACAGTTTCCCCGCGCTGGTTTATGACCGTGACGGCATAGACACTGCTTCGTCCCTGCCCGGCGGTTTCTCTTGCATGCGCTTCAAGCAGATCGCCCTCTTCTACCGGCGCCAGAAAAACGACCGAGGCCTGGAAACCTACAGAAGACAGATTTCGTGAATTGCAGGCATAAGCAAAAGCGCTGTCGGCAATCGCGAAAATAAGCGCCCCGTGCAACTTTCCATGGCCATTTAGCATGTCGTGCCTGGCAGGCATGCGAACGGTCGCCCAGCCGGGCCCGGCATCGACCAATGTCAATTCCCAAACCCTGGAGGCGGTCTCCCTGGCGTTCAGGTATCTCGCAATTTCGAGCGGGGAGGCGTCCACGAGGTACTGGCTCCGAAGATAATAGTTGACCGACTGGTCGTTCTTTTATATTGCCATAAGAATAAATTCAACTGCGCTTTGATCGCGGTGACATGATGGCTGTGGGAGAAGTCGACCGATGACCTACAATACGATTTTGTTCGACAGGGAAAACGGCGTCGGGCGTATTACGCTGAATCGGCCAGATCGCCTGAACAGCTTCACAGTCGAGATGCATGAAGAGGTCGCCGGCGCCCTGAGTGTAGTGGAAAATGACGACGAAATCAGATGCCTGTTGCTGACTGGAGCTGGCCGCGGGTTTTGCGCCGGTCAGGATTTATCCGACCGAGCCGTTGCGCCGGGCTCAGCCTCTGTCGACCTCGGCGAATCCGTGGAAAAGCGGTACAACCCGCTCGTGCGCCGTCTTTCCAAGCTTCCAAAGCCGGCTATCTGCGCGGTAAATGGCGTTGCCGCAGGAGCTGGAGCGAATATTGCGCTGGCCTGCGACATCGTGCTTGCGGCAAGAAGCGCCAGATTTATCGAGTCTTTCTCGAATATTGGCCTGGTGCCCGATAGCGGCGGAAGCTGGATCCTGCCTCGACTAGTAGGCCAGGCACGCGCGCTCGGGCTGGCCCTGACAGGTGAACCGATTACTGGCGAGACAGCTGAACAGTGGGGGCTGATCTGGCGTGCCGTTGATGATGCAGAACTGATGACCGCGGCAACTGCGATGGCGGAAAAATTTGCGACGGGACCGACGCGCGGACTCGCGCGCACGAAGCAGGCCATTCGTCAGGCACTCAATAACTCGCTTGATGTGCAGCTCGATCTGGAACGCGATTTCATGCGCGAACTTGGCTCATCGGCTGACTACGGCGAAGGCGTAAAAGCCTTCATGGAGAAGCGCAAGCCTGCCTTCACTGGAAAATAGTCAATAGACGGACGAACATATGACCCTCACGACCTTGCGCAATTACTATAAGGATGACTGGAAAAGCGGCGAAGGTGATTTCGTCGACGTTATCTCCGCCGTAAATGGCGATCCAGTTGCGAGAACCTCCTCTTCCGGAATTGATTTTGCCGACATGTTGCGACACGGGCGTGATATCGGCGGCCCAAGCTTGCGGGCAATGAGCTTCCATGAACGCGCAACCATGTTGAAAGGCCTGGCCCAGGCCTTGATGGACAATAAGGACGAACTCTACGCCTTATCTCGCAGTACAGGCGCCACTGACCGGGATGCTTGGCCCGATATCGAAGGCGGCGCGGGAACACTGTTCTCGTTGGCGTCAAAGGCAAAACGGGAACTTCCAAACAGTACAATTATCCTCGACGGGCCGGTGGAAGGTCTATCAAAAGGTGGCACTTTTGTCGGACAGCACATCTACACGTCCAGGCACGGGGTAGCGGTCCAGATCAATGCTTACAACTTTCCGATCTGGGGCATGCTCGAAAAGCTTGGTCCGTCCCTGATGGCTGGTATGCCAGCGATTATTAAACCGGCAACCCCGACGGCTCAACTGGCCGAATCTGCCGTTCAGATCATGGTTGCAACAGGTCTCCTGCCCAAAGGCGCCGTTCAGCTGGTCGCAGGATCGGCAGGTGATATCCTGTCACACCTGATTGGCCAGGATGTCGTGTCCTTCACCGGCTCGGCTGCGACTGCCGCAAAACTAAAGACGCATCCTACAATTATCGAACACAGCGTACCCTTCATCGCTGAACAGGACTCTCTGAACGCAAGTATGCTCGGGCCGGAAGTCACGCACGATGATGAAGAGTTTCAGCTTTTCGTGAAAGAAGTCGTTCGGGAGATGACTGTAA
>ENA-OWNT01004864-OWNT01004864.1-seawater-metagenome-genome-assembly--contig:-NODE-4864-length-11467-cov-4.358824_pt1 | contig 11467 bp, 12 predicted proteins | sample MGYA00238136_ERZ651165 | MGnify/ENA primary metagenome ERZ651165 (study PRJEB26861, sample SAMN08777766) | seawater metagenome | isolation source: coastal seawater | place: USA: Florida | collected... | reverse complement strand
CAGTCAACGAATGAGTTAATGGACTGAATGATTGAATGTCAGTGGATTGCAGTGAACGAGTGAATGAGTGAACTGAGTGATTGACTTTGAGTGAATTATAGTGAACGAGTAAGTGAATGAATTGACTGATTGAACATCACTGAACAATAGTGAATGAGTGAACGACTAACCTAAATGATTGAATGTCAGTGAATATCATTGAATGAGTGAATGAGTGAACTAAATGATTGAATATCAGTGAACATCAGTGTATGGATGAATGAGATACCTGACTGATTGAATGTCAGTGAATACAAGTGAGTGAATGAGTGAGTGAATGGACTGAATGAATGGTTGGATGCTATTTTAGTAGTGAGTGAGTGAGTGAGTGAGTGAGTGAGTGGTTGTGGCGTTGAGTGACTGTGTGTGTGTGTGAGTGAGTGAGTGAGTCGGCTCGCTGTCTCCCTCAGCCCTCAACGAACGAACGAACGAACGAAGATCGTCTTCGTTCTTTGTTCTTTGTTTGCTCTTCGGCGTTCCTTCGTTACGTCGCTCGTTCGTCGCTGTCTAAAAGTTGCTCTGTTGCTTCGTTGCTCTGTTGCTCTGTTTTGCTTCGTTGCTCTGTTACTCTGTTGGTTGGTTCCTTCGGTGGTGGCTATGCCATAGGCGTTGCGTGCCGCCTGCATGGGTGGCATGTTGTCATCCTAATTTTTCGTTATCGCTGTCGTTGTCGCCGTCGCCGTCGTCGCTGTTCAGATGGGCACGTATTGTCCAGATGAGCTTTTGGCTGTTTGACTGCTTCGCTGTTGGCTGCGTGGACCGTGTCTCAAGTGTTGTCGGAAGCCCCTGGCGTTGACAACGTGTGTGGCCTGGCCCAACAGGAGCAGAAAAATGGAATTGAGGACAAACAAAAACCGCGCCGAAAAGTGTGGGCGGAAGTGGTGAATCTCGCACACAAATCGCCGCGCCTGACGCCCTTGCTGCCTTGGAGTCCAAGCAATGGTGGTGGTGGTGGCGGTATCAGTGGCAGGTGTGTAACTGTACAACTCCCTGGTGCCAAAGACGTGTTTCATTGCGAGCACCCGTGGCACATATGTCCGACGAACAACTCCCACCTGGCCTCCTCGCTGTTTCGCCGAGCAACAGCAAGCCGGCTGCTTCGCTTCAACAAAATAAGAACCTGTGGGTCCCCCCAGGGGTGCTGGGTTACAACGCAAACGCGACTGCCGTCGCTGGGACAGGGGCAACTGCTTTGCCTTCTCCCCCGGGCGTGATTTCATCTCCTACGGACGAGGACCACGACACCAAGTCAACAGAGGCTCGGGAATGGCCACATAACGCGGCTCAAGATAGCGGCGTGCGAGACGGCAACCCAAATGCGGCACCAAGCGTCGGGGCGCATCCAGCACTTAAGCTTCAGTTGCACCTGAAGCGACCGTTCCACTTAGGGCTGAAGTCCCTCGCCAACGCAGAGCGGGACGAAATGGAGCACGATCTCGTGTCCGAACTGTGTGCCGCGTTGAACATTGATCCCAAACACCTTGAATTGCTGGAGGTGTCACATCCGTCAACTGGTCCTGTCACTTCAGGCAAAATAGCTCCGTCGCACGTCCCGTCGCTATTGACGAACGCCGACTCACATTCCGTTGCACCAGACACTCCTCTCTCCGATTTCGATCTGAGCACCCTCAAAAGTTTTGCTTGCATGTTCCATTGCGACGATGCTGGACATTTGAAAGTCCGCGAAATGGTTGCCAGGTTTCGTGCGAATGTGTCACTGGCGCCTCTCTTACGCCGGCCGCTGCAACTGGGCGCCGCACCAAAGACCGCCCAGTCGTTAAACGAACGGTTTGACTCAATGTACATTGTGCCCGGCACCGTTTCGACGTTTGAAGAAATGATCGCGTTTTTCGGAGCTGACGAGGAGACGTACTTTCGTTTCACGGCTGCACACCCTGTCAAACTTACGACAGTGTTTCTGAAAGACTTCGAGATCACCTATGCCCAGCAGGCCTTTCGTGGGATGGATGTGGCCGGGGCAACTTTGTTGCAGCGACGGGTTCTGAGCCAGGCCGCGACTCGATTGTCTGCAGATCTCGTCGACCGTTTGCATGCATTCAAAGATTCTTACATCAACCAGGTGGAATTCATCCAATTCATGGACAGCGTCCATGGCGAGTTCATGAGTGCCTGGAGCTTCAAGACTCTGTTGGAGCAGATAGAGCGCGCCTACATTCAGTTGTTGACGAACGAGTAGGAGCCCGCAGTAAACACGCCAGACTCAGCTCCACAGCTATTGTTATAAAATTTTACGAGCAGAAATGCATTTGAGCCACATGTTGCCAAGTTTCAACACCAATCGTGCATGGTCGATGTGTGTGCGTTATCGAGAAATGGCCTATTGGGTGCTGGACAGGTACTTATGGACTACGTGGCGTGTTTTCCTTGAGGTTGAAGTTGCAGCTGTGCTAACACTGGCTTCGTCGTCGTCATCATCATCCTCGAACGCGTCGCCGTCGTCGTCTTCATCCGATGACGAGTAGAAGTCTTTCATATTAATGGAGGACAGGATCATGGGAGCTGACCCACTGTTGTACTGCACATCAGTTGAGCTGTATCGAGACGCAGCTTTTGGCTTAGTACCTGCAGGAATAGCGTCACAAACCACGACCCAACTCGGAGGACGCGACTGACCGTAGAAGTACCATGACTGTTGGGGTGGCTCTCCAGTCAATTCAAATTTGTTTTTCAATACCCGTCCAGCAGCGCGACGGTACGCGACGATGGCACCGCCTTCACAATCAATGAGATCATTGCCACGAATTGTCGGATTGCCTCCTGTACTGACGGTGATGCCGATACCGCTGTTGTGCTTGATTTTATTGTCGACAATGTCACCTTCTCCTTGTTCGAATACGTTTATTCCGTTTGAGTTCTCGTGGATGTCGTTGTGAGAAATTTCTGGCGCAGCGCCATGACACACGCCGATGCCACCGCCAGCGTTCTCCTTGATGTCGTTCCGAGTGATGCGCGCAGTCAATTTACCGTCGCACAAAATTCCGTACTCACCGTTCTGATGAATCTCATTGTCTTCTACGCTGCAACCAGATGCTTCCAGTAGTAAAATCCCTGCAGTTGCGTTGTGATGCACATTGTTTCTGCGCACCACACAATCACGACCGCACTGCCTCGTCACAATACCGTATCCATTGCTGCTATGCACGTCATTGGCGTCGATGGAAAAGCACAGCTCGGAGGTCGACTTAGCGTCATCGGCCACTTCAGATGTATCTTCGACCTCTGCATCACCTGCCACTGTGGACTCACTCGTTGGTCGCGGTCCTGGCGGTAGACTTTCAACATCCTTGCTGTCCAGTCCAACGACAGTGCCTTTGACATAAACACCCGCTGTGGCATTCCTGTGGATTTTGTTGCCCTCGAATAGGATAATGCCATCCGCGTGCGGTCCGTGGATATCGTGGGTGAGGGTGTCAGCGTCGATGTCCAAGAATACTCCAGTTTTATTATTGTCGAAGACGTCGTTTGAATGGAACTTTGCAATCACGGCTTTATGAGGCTGAGAGCTGTCCTGACTACGAGGCGTACTGCTTTGAATGAAGTGATGGTTTTGGTCGTCTCTGATGGTGAGCGTCAGCCTAATTCCATGTAGACCATTCGAGCACACCTTGTTTTCGTACACTGTCAATTGACCTGGCACGATTTCCTTGGAACCACCCACCGGACCCTCGAACTTCACCAGCAACGACGCAATGTGCAAGACATAATGAATGCCGCACTCATCGTTCAAAGAAATGTCATTGTTGTGCACTTCCGTGCTGGTTGCGGCACTGTAAAGTCTGATGCCATCGCAGCGGTGATTGGAAATCCGGTTTTTGCGCATTGTAGCACATCCATTCAAGAAAATTGAGACGCCGTGTGTGGACTTGCTCATTGGATCAGTTGGTGCTTTGCGATTGGATAGCAGTCCTGGCTTGTGCCAACTGGCAAGGATCTTTTGAACAGACTCGTACACCTCAGTTTGTGTTTGGCCAACAATTTTATTGTCCTCAAATGTTGGGACGTTTTCGTGTCGTTGACTGCCACTTCCAAGAAAGTCCACCACATCTATACGCCCGGAGTTCCTTCGCAGGCCACACACTGCCACATTACCCAACGCATGCTTATTTCCACAGATGGTGTTGTGGGAGTACAAACCACTGACATCAGGGCCCGACAAACAGACACCAACGCCGTCGCAGTCAAACAAATAGTTGTCCATCACAATCAAGTCACCGTGGCGAACGGGCATTGATATAGCCCTCGGCATGCTTGAAATGTCAATGCCATTCCCGATGGCATTGCATACGTAATTGGACATAATAAAAGTGGTGTTGTCGTTAGTACTGTCGGACGATCCGGCGGCTCCATCCATTTGTTTGGATGCATGCGAGTTCTGGTACTCGTTGTGAAATAATTGCTGCTCATGACCGTCGCCGTCGACATCACAGATACAAATCCCGTGCCCAGCGCAATTGTAAATAACGTTCTTTGAAATTTTGGACGCCGCGGAGGCGTTGAAAAAGATGCCAGTGCGCTCACAGTTGATCAAGTTTTCCGTTATTTGAAGTTTGACCGCTTCGATTGCACAGATTGCGTGCGACCGACAGCGCTCGAACACGTTTGATTCGATCGTCACTTCCATGGCACGATCTATCGTTAAAGCATTTTCGCTGCACTGCGTCAGAGTGTTTCCGGAAACCGTGCCGGCCCCTTCAATGCACAAAATGCCACTGCACTCGACGAACTTATTGTCCACGATGTCGAATTCACAGTTTATGAGGCGGAGGCCACCCCCTCGCAAAATACAAGAGTTCAAGACCAGATTTTCACAACCGTTGGATCGAATGCCGCCCTCAGTATTTGGGAACAGAAAAGTAAGATTTCTGATGTGGACATGCGAGCTTTCGATGTCGAAAAACGCAGGTCCATCGTTGTCGGCACTCGGCTTCAGATTGACTTTATCTCCAGGAGCAGAGCACAGTACCAGCTTGTGCTCAGCTTGGATGACAATGGGAAGAATAGGGTAAGTGCCCTCATGCAAAATGAGCTCGCCGCCATTACGGACTACGTCTAGAGCTTCATCGACGGAGGATGCCAACTCATGTCCCTCCGGAACTTTCTTGTCACTCACGGCGTTGGCAAATACGTGCACCACCACAGACATCGCGGCGCTGCGGTCAACACAAGTGTTCAAAGTGTGCCCATCATGTTATGCAAGAGAGAACGATTGGGAGGGTTTATTCCTGTGCGGATTGTGACTGTCGAAAATGATGTGCCGTGGCAAGAACCACAGCTCGGCAGGTTTTTTTTGGTTCTCGGCTGTGAGCAACAAATCTGCGGACAAGTGAGTGTGTTCTTGAATGAGAACTTTGGAAATGTTGCGTGTGCAGTTGCTTCCTGAGTACGGCTACTGGAAGGACATGTTCGGTCCTCTCCTCTCCGGGGCTTCGGGAGTGGACGACTGCACAGTGGCGGCTGCGGCTCGCGCGTGCAGTGAGCAGTTCCGCAAGGACCGCTCTGCTCTTGAGGCTGCCACGGCGCGCAGCGAGCGGCCCGAGATCAGCCTGCTCGCCAAGTACTTCCCGCGTCAGTCCCGCCTGCGTACGCGCAAGGCGAAGACAGACGCGGAGAAGGCGGCAGCAGAGGCGGTCAAGCGCATCCGCAACCTCGTTGCACGGGACCTGTTCGGGCCGACGGAGGCGCGTCCGAAGACGAGGCTCCGCAAGGAGTACTTCGCGCCTCTGAACCGCGCGCTTCAGACGCCGGAGATGCTCATGTCCACGGGACACTGGCGCGATATCGACTTCCGGAAGGTGCCCTCCCTCTGCGCTGCGCGCCACAGGGATGCCTTCCTGAACAAGCGCAAGGTTTCCGACCCGGACCGTGTGGCGGCCAAAGACAACTTCCTCAACGCTGCAAAGCGGGGGAAGTTGAAGGCCGCGCAGCTCGCCCCTCACGAGCTCGTCGCCGCGGCGTTGGACACGGCCGACCCGCCGGACGCGGAGCAGCGCATTGTGCTCGACGCGCAGTGGAAGGCCTTCGTCAAGGACTACCGCCGGCGGCTCGCTAAGGCCACGGGCGTTGGCCCCAAGCCGGTTTCTAGCGAGAAGGTCGGCGTTGACTCGGACTCCGACGCGGCCGCAGCCGTGGACGCCGCCGAGGTGGACGCGGTGGACGCGGCAGCGCCGAAGCAGGAGGCCTCTGACGGCATCTGCTGGTTGCCGCTCGTGGACGTGAGTGGCTGCTCCACGAGGCCGCAGTTCGTGGCGATGGCCTTCGGGCTACTCCTTGCGGAGTGCGCCGCGGAGCCCTTCCGCGACACAGTCCTCACGTTCAACACTGGCGCCACCGTGCACCGGTTCCTTGCGGAGGACGGTTTCTGCGAGCGAGTCCGCAAGTTCAAGCAGTTGCTGGGCCAGAACTGCGACACGAACTTGGAGCAGGCGATGAACTTGCTGCTCGACTCGCTGGTTGCCTCGAAGCTGGGCGCTGCTGAGCACCCTCGCGTCCTCGTCTTCTCCGACATGGACTTTGAGGAGGGCAACTGCTACGACTCGGCCGAGCTCGGTGGCTGGAGCGCGGCCTACGGGCGTGTGCAGGAGCGTTTCGCCGAGGCCGGTGCGCGTAGCGCAGACGCCAGCCCGTGGGCCGTCCCCCCGGTGACGTTCTGGTGCGTCGCGAGCAAGTTGCTGACCAGCGGCGACAGCTACGACTTGCCGCGAGACGCGCAGCAGCTCGAGCTGTTCCTCGGCTCCACCACGCGCAACATCCTCTGCGGGGCGTGCATGGGTTACGCGGGTTCGAAGTTCCTGGGCACCATCTCGTTCAACCAGCGTGGCCGTGCTGGTGATGCGATGGGCGGGGCGGTGAAGCACAGTGGCGACACGTTCAACGCCATGCAGCAGTCGGAGCACAAGCTTGAGATCGACTTGGCGGCACTGCCTCCGAGCGTCGACACGCTGTACTTCACGCTCTGCGCGTGCGGTGGCTCGAACCTGGCGTCGTACAAGGATCCGCAGATCCGCCTCGAGCAGCGCGGGCGCGGTTCCAGCGGGTTCAACCTGTGCAAGTACGTGCTGCCACAGGACGCGGGCTGTTGCTCGGCGTTCATGTGCCGCCTCATGCGCAAGTCCAAGAGCTCCAACCGCTGGGTGTTGACGGCCGGCGGCGGCCGGCACCAGCAGAGGTGCTGCTCGAACTACGCGATTATGCAGCAGTTGGTCAAGGACGACAACATGCTCGACTACCGCGTCGACAGCGCCCCTGCGCCCCCGCTCCCCGTCGACACTCCCGGTATCAGCATGCTGGCAGGGTTCTCCCCTGACCTGTTGTGGACGCTGATCGCCGACGAGGTCGAGGTCGCGGCCGAGGAGGCGGAGCTGCTGAAGGCCGCAGGCTGCGCGGAGCAGGCAGCGGCTGTGTCTGCGAAGAGCGTTGCCGCTAAGCGGACGCCTGTGGAGGTGCTGCAGCGCAGCCTCCGCAAGCCGCGCTTGCAGCCGGTGTGGGACTTGCTGCGGCAGAGTCAGGAAGGCCTCCTGGCAAATCTGCGCGCGTGAGCCTCCTGGCGGGGATTAGATTCAGCCAAGTTGCGCCGTGCGATGCGGGTTGACTGAAGTAGCAATAGATAGGTAGACCAATAATAAAACTATAAAAACACATAGCAACGTATCTACAACTCCTTACTTATTTTCGAACACACACACACACACATACACACACACACCAGCCATCGCGTACGTAGCATGCAACGAGAAAACCCTTCGACGCTCCACGCACTGTACGCGCGCATGATGCACGGCAAGAGCAGCGCCGTTGTTTCCTTATTTGCACGTGCATGTGCCAACAAATCGATGGGGCACTGTAAAGGTGCAGTTGGGAACGGGATCGCCTTTTTTGATGGCCGTGATGGCGTTGAACAGGAGGCACGTTGCCTGCACACATCACAATCGAAATGGTTTTGTGCGTCAGGTTTTGTGCGTCAGGGTTTCACGTTTGCACGCAGCAACTGCGATGGCGTCAACGGTGTCCGCTTGCGACCGAAACGGACGCGCAACTTACTTCCGCAGGCTGGGCCTGCGAATTCGTTTCAACGTTCGTGGCGACCGCCAGCGCGAAGTCTTCTGTCGGAAAGTAAGTGGTTTGGCTCTGATAACCGTACCTGCAGGTTCACGTCGAGGCACCAGGATGCGATTCAGTTGACGTGGCGGCATCGAGTGACAAATAAACGGGCTGCACTTGTACGAACGTGTCCCCGACATGCCCGTACGCCGGCGTGCCGGACTTCCCAATGCTCCAGTCCAAATCGAAGGTTCCCATTCCTGACGTGCGCAAGATGTGGGCTTCAACAACAGTAAATCGGACAGTGGAAATCCCAGTGCCGAAGCGACGCACCGTAAAAGCTGTAGGGTTCGAAATCTATCATCTGCTTCACTGTGCTTGCGGACACCACCTCATACTGCGGGCCTGCAACAAACACGGCGATGGGGTTTATAATTGCGATCTGGGCGCGGTTTGACAAACCAGTGCCGACACGAACCGTAAAGATCGTATGTAAATTCTGCCACATCGCTAACAGGTCCTAGATAGTTGCCCGCCGTCCACCTGCAGCACGAGATCCAAGGGTTTAAACAGTGGACAGCGACTGTGGAATGGTCCGCTTGCCGTGAGCGAGGAAGCATGTTCGAGAACGAACCCGCCGACGCAAGACACGTTCCACACGTCCTGCTTTGCCAACTTCGCCGTGGAGTATCCCTCCAAGATGCCGTGGACGGGTGTCCACTGCGAACAAGTGCCGGCGTCGACGAAGTGCGAGCTGCGGATGCGAATGGAACAACAAACACAAAAAGACGAAACTATGTCATCAAAAGTCATTCCCTCTGCCGCCAACGGAAGGTGGATGCAAGAAACCGAAGGCGTGGGAAAGTTCTGCACATTCTGCACATCACAGCACAGTAGCGCACCCGTTGAAACCGTCCCCCGATTGAGGAAACACTACTCGTTGGTCCATGTGCTGCCATGCGGACTCGTTCTGCAGCGACGCGAGCAGCATGCCGAGGATGATGTAGTTGGTGGAACAGTAGGACTGCTTGGTGCCCGGGGCATAGCTGCTGTGCGGTGACACGTAGTTCTCTAGGATCTCGATCGGCGAAAAGTCCTTCGACTTGTTGGCGAATTGGTCGCGGGCGTATGCCTCGCCGTCGTAGTCAGAGATGCCCGACTGCATGTGCAGCAGGTGGTGGACGGTGACGTTTTGGATGAACGAGTCGAAGTGCTCCTCGAGCGACTTGACACCGTTCGCCTGCAGGAATGGGTCGACGTAGGGCACGATTGGGTCGTCCAAGGAGTGGATGGCCCCAGCCTCCACCAGCTGCAAAACGGCCGGCGCGGTGAACATCTTCGTGATACTTCCCCAGACATACACGTCATCTGGCTGCGCCGGCCGCGTGGGAGTCCCGATGCCAAGGCCGGCATCCGTGAACCTAGCAGAAAGCAGTGTTCGTGAGGAGGAGGTGATGGAGGAGGAGGAGAGGAGGGGGAGGAGGAGGAACATTCCAATAGATGACGCGCAACAGGTCAATGCAATCGCGGCGAGGGCGCTTTGGAGTGAGACGCTTGCCACGTACCCGGCAGCGACGGTCTTCGTTGGTGTGGCCGTCCCATCAGTGTATGCCAACGCTATGCTCATGTTGTACTTGACGCTCAGTGCATCGGCAGTGCGCTGCATAACGTCCACGATGGGGTCGTCTGTCGTCGCCCTGGCATTGCTGCAGCCTGACGACGCGAGGAGGGCCGCCGCTGCGAGGATGGTGCGGGGACCCGGCATCGCTGCGACCCGGACGCCACGGTCACGATGGCAGTATTGGAAGTCCGAGTTGAAAGGTCAACGGCACAAACACGCACAAATCAATAATGAATGCAGAAACAAGATCCGAGAATGAATGCATGCGGCGCACAAAAAGATTCAGAGAGAGCACTACGCAAGGTGACGATGACGATACCATCACCCTTGCCACTTTAGCTTGCAACAGCACTCGCAACACCACGATAGCCATTCCGTTTGCCCCAACGACGCCAACGGTGGCGACGACGACTGTGGCGACGATAACAACCATCAGCGACTATCGGAACGGCTGTGGGAACGACGACGATGCCGACGCCTAACTATGCCAGTAAGACGACAAAGACGGAGATGGCAGCGAGCTCTACAAAGGCTACGAACGACGATGACAGAGCGAAGGTTTAGAACGAACGCACCGTGGAACGAGTGAACTCTGAAGCGAGCGAACGACGGTTTGCAATGAAGGACGAAGGTTTGGAATAGAAGACGAAGGTTTGGAATAGACGAAGGTTTGGAATGGACGAAGGTTTGGAACGATATTTCGGATTGACGAACGAACGAACGAACGAACGAACAAAGGAAGGAAGGAAGGAAGGAAGGAAGGAACTTTGGAACGTTGGAAGAAACGAACGAAGGAACGGACAAACGAACGAACGAACGATGGAAGGAAGGAAGGAAGAAAGGAAGGAAGGAACGAAGAAACGTTTTGCAACAACGAACGAACGAAGGAACAAACGAACGAAGAAACTTTGCAACGACGAAGGAACGAAGCAACGAAGGAACGAACGATCGCAATGACAACAACGGCATTCGTACTCAGTATCACAAAACGTGTATTAACCACACTGCGCTGACAGCGCTACATTTTGAACTTCATGCAGTACTCCTAGTACGACGATTCGGTGCAACGTGTAAAAATGACGCAGGGAGCGTGTAATTACACGAATACAACAGTTGAAACGTGTAATTACACGAACCGAGCGACATAAACGTGTAATTACAGGAATAAGCGACTCAACTGTGTAATTACACGAATACACTCCCCGAAACGTGTAATTACACGAATGTGAACGTGTAATTACACAACCCGTCGAAAATTACACGAATAATTACACGAAGTATGCATGGCGGCTGGCCAGCGTTTGTTTCACCACATTTCGTCTTTAAATTAAATAGCGAGTACTGCACAGTTTGGTAATCACATATCACTATTTACAAATAACCCACTCAAAGCCATTGTGATATTTAGTGAAATTTGAAATGATAGTGAACAGTACACAGAAACGGTGAATCGCTCCGCTGTCATTCGATCGCAGTGAAATGGGTACTGTATGAGTACACAACTCACGGTCACTATTTTCAGTGTAGCCTTCACTGTAGGTAGTACAATTAGTGAGGGAATGGTGAGACAATGTGCAGTACATGGAAACGGAGAAACCGAACGGTGCAACGGGGACCGTTCGACGTTCGTTGTTTTCGTTCGTTGTTTTCGTTCGTTCGTTGTTTTCGTTCGTTGTTTTCGTTCGTTCGTTCGTTCGTTCGTTCGTTCGTTCGTTCGTTCGTTCGTTCGTTCGTTCGTTCGTTCGTTCG
>ENA-OWNT01004863-OWNT01004863.1-seawater-metagenome-genome-assembly--contig:-NODE-4863-length-11468-cov-3.265561_pt1 | contig 11468 bp, 6 predicted proteins | sample MGYA00238136_ERZ651165 | MGnify/ENA primary metagenome ERZ651165 (study PRJEB26861, sample SAMN08777766) | seawater metagenome | isolation source: coastal seawater | place: USA: Florida | collected... | reverse complement strand
GCGTAAATTGACACTTTCATTTTCTGGGTGTCGCGAAGGTTGCAGGCCAGTGGGTTATAGGCTATAAGGCTCACGATGTAGTCGCCAGGCTGAGTAAAGGTGTGTCTTACGTTGCTATCGGTATAGCTCTTTCCATCGCCCATGTTCCATATAAACGATGTAGCGTCTTCGGTGTAGTTGGTAAAATCAATGGTTTGAGGCACTTTGCAAGTAACCGGAGAGCGCTCAAATTCTGTAAAGAGTGCCGGACCTTCAAGGTCTATTTTTACCAGGGCATTATTGCAATTGGTAGTGCCAGCGTGACTGTTTCTTTGTCCATAGCCGGAAGAAGGCGATGTAGGAAATCTTACCGATCCGGTTCCACAGGCAGCACAGATGGCCTGGTATATAACTCCGCGTTTATCAAACCTGCTTGTGCCGCCATCCACATGTTCACTACTCTGAGCTGAAGACGTTTCGCTGCCTCCCCAGAAAGTGGCATATATCGGTGTTTCCAGATCAGCAGTGTAAACCGCAATGTAAAAGTCTCTTCCGTCAGTACTTCTTTTTTCTGCATCAACAGTGGTTCTCAATCCACTTGTATTGCCCGTAGTGTTATCTCCATCAGTGAGCCCACCCCATCCGGAGAAATAGACACGGCCACATTGGTCAACAGAGAATGCTGCCGGTGAGATATTTACTATGGTGCCTGCACCAAATTTTCTCGATACCTTGATATCAGAAAGATCTTTTTTAAACTTGGTAACGAATAGGCCTTGGTTGTCGCTGTTAGTAACTCCTTTCTTTGGAAAATTGCTGCTTTCCGTTTGTCCGAGCACATAAGGCGAGTTATCAGGCCCGACTTTAATGAAAAAGCCCTGGTCATACTCATCAGTTCCTATAAAGGTTGATGCCAGTAGCTTTGATCCGTCTGCACTTATCAGAGTGACGTAGGCATCGCACATCCCGCCATTGTGGCTGTTGTCATAAGGGCTGCCGGCCCTTGGGAAATTGCTGCTCTTTGTGCCACCGGTTACATACACATTACCATCCTTATCAAAGTCCAGACTATAGGCGGCGTCAATGTTATTACCTCCGAGAAAAGTGCTCCATTTTAGCGAGTCAAGGTCAGGGCTTAGCTTAACAACAATTGCATCCTGTGCGCCACCCCTGAATGATTCTGAGTAAGCACCTGTAGTGGTTGGAAACCTGTTTGATGAAGAAGTTGATGCTATGTAAACATTATCCATAGAGTCAACAAGCACTTCGCCTCTATAGATGTCACCATAGTTGTAAACCAACCTATTGATATTTCTGAATTGTCTATTGGTATAGTTCCTATACTCTCCATTCAGGCCGTCTTCTTCATCATCGCCAAGATAGGTGCTGGCAAGAAGCTTTGAGCCAGTTCTGTTGAACTTGGCAAGAAAAATATCATGCTTGCCGCCGTATGACCTTTGTGCGGAATTAACAGTGGGTAAATTATTTGAAGTAGTAGTGCCAAAAGCAATAAGCTCATCATTGCTGTTAACTACCAAACTATGTGGTTGTTCGTTTCCTGAGCCACCGTAATATGTAGCATAAATCAGTCGCTTACCATCAGCGCTTAATTTGAATATACCGCAATCTCTTGCCTGGTCATCAAGTAGGGGCCCACCTTTAAACACTCTTTGGTAGGAGCCTATTGTGGCAATGTAACCACCTCCATCATACACCGTACCTCCGCTATAGCCGTTGCCATCCTCGTCATATGTGGCTGTAAAGCCCCAATTGTCTGAAACTGAAAGTGAGAGCGCAGAGAAAATAACGCTCGGGTCTATAGTGAGTGTTTGGCTTGGGTCATATTCTTCTAAAATGAATCCAACAGTATTTATATCGAGGTCAAATTCGGTTTTGATTTCGGTTTCGAAGCCATTTTGAAAAGACACAGGCTTTTCTTCAGCAATGGTTGAAAGGGTGGTGGTAACTCTTAGGCCACCTACCTCATCGAGCGTAATGTCGCTTGCACCTTCAAATCTTAGCTTAATATCATCCGGGTTTCCACCAGGGTGAACAATAAATGAATATTTAAATCCAAAAAGGGTTGATTCAACTACCAGATCAATTCTGTCATAAAGAGAATAATAGGTTATTTTCTGGTAGGCGAGCGCACCAGCCGCCCACTTGCTTGGGTCATTACCCTTATAGAAATTGTAAAATGTTTCAAAGGCTTCTTCCTTTACAACCAGGGGGTGTGGGTTGGCTTTTTCAAAGTAGAGTTTTACGTTGTGGCAATTGAGCACCGTGTCATTTGATGTGCCATTGTGTTTGGCCGCCAGTAATTCTTTATCCCAAAACTGATAGGTGATGCCATCATTTTGTAGGTAAACCAAACCATCAGCAATTTCAGCTCTGCATTGAACACCCTCAGGCCACTGGCCAAGGTTTTCTACAAATCTTGTCTGTCCCTGAGCACCAAAGGCCAGGAAGGAAATAAGGGCACAGAGTTTCCAGGTTTTCAACGATTGCTTCTTTTCTCTAGTAATCAAAACCAAAAATATCCAGAACTGTTGCATCTCATAGCATAATTCGGGCCACTATTGTTTTATTGTACGTTTTAAATCAATAAGTGGATGCCTTGCCACAAACATGACAACTCAGGATAAAGTTACTGAGTCTAACAATTATATGGAAATTCGGGAGCGGCCAGCCCCAATTGCCCCAAACTTACTCAAGTATTAAGAGTCGTTGAGATTTTGATTGATTGCCAAAAGATGATTTTACAACATAAAGCCCGGGGTCAAGGTTGGCAATATCAATTTTATTCTTCTGAGAGTGTCCATTTAAATGGCCATCGAGTACTGTTCTGCCATCAAGCGATACCATTTGGAAAGAACCTTTTCTCCCGGCTGAGCATGAGATGAAAATATGCCGATCAGCTGGATTCGGAAATACTTCAATTCTAAAGTTTTCAGCCAAAGTCTCCCTATCACCAATTGGTAATACCTTCACGTCTCTAATTGTGGTTTTTACTCCAGGGCTTAGAATCTCATAGCTCCCGGAATGTCCGTCATGAATCTTGATTGCTCTTACCAGATAATGGTTGGTGCCCTCGTTTGGGAATGAGTCAACAAAGCTGGCAGTAGAAGCACCACTTTGAGTAAGTAGGTTCAGTTTGCCAGTAGCGCTATCAACTGAGTACACATAATAGCCAACGTTTGCTTTGTCATGGGCCCAGGTGAGAAGCACCAGGCTGCTGTCTTTGAGATGTGTGGCTTTTAATGAGTCAATGGGGTCAACATATCTCAGCCTTATGGTGGGATCACCCATCAGGGCTACATGTACCATACGCTCATACGTATTTGAGTTATCAATGAAGGTGAAAAGATCAAGGTCTGAATTTTGGCTGTTCAGGGTTGATTCACCTATTGTACCTCCATGAAGGAATTCATTTAAATGCCAAACCGGTCTGCCTGCCCAAAAACTGGCGAGCGCTGGTGATTTACCTGCAAGAGGGGCTCTTAATAAATTGTTCCGTGAGTCCCAGTCTCCAAAAAAACTACCAAAGAGTATATTGAATGCACAGTTGATTTCATACTTGAAGTATTCTTCAGTTTCGCCCACGGCAAATGAGTCAATTTTATTGCCATGTTGGTCTCTGAACATTGGGCCGGCCCTATGGTATTCACCACCTCCACAGCCGTAGGCAAACAGGTAAGAGCTGTCAATAGCCAGTTCGGCCAGCCGTCCGGTTGATACATTTTTATGGCCGGAAATTGAGGGAAATGAACGATAACCAATACCTGCAAAACCTTCGCTTAGAACCTTGAAATAGTCATTAATAAGGCTCTTTTCTCTGGGAATCCACTGCCTGGTCCGGTACGCATGATTTCTATCAAAATACCGTTCGTAGAGCTTCATTCTGTCAGTCTCGTAGTCATTGAACTTTTCCAGATAAATTCGTCCTATAGCCACTTCAAGATCGCTGGGTAAAAAGCTCTGGTCAAATTTGCCGTCCCCCGGCTCATTAAAATTGAGTCTGCGTTCGGGACTGTTTGTAGCCGTGACTATCTTGTCGGTCCACAATCCATCAATATCACCATAATAGGCATCACATGCCCATGCGCCTTCATGATCGGTGTTTGGAGTGGTTGCAGCTGTATGGCCGTCAGGAGCGATATAGCCAGAATAGGGTACGGCAATATTGCCAATTAGAACCACCTGAGAAAGCCCTGAGTCTTTCTTGTATTCCTTTTTAATTGTGTCTTTTATGGCAAAATGACTGTGCGAAGTAGATACAGTCTGTAGTCTTACCCGCCACCCCTCTCGAATCAGGTCATCCTTAAAGCGCAGAACTTTGCCATGCAGGGCTGAGGCAACACTGTCTTCTACCAGTAGTAGGCAGCGCCCTGAATGAGGGTTTGCCCTGGTTCTTATTCCGGCGGTGACTTGTGCAAAACCCAACACTTTAGAAACGTCTTCTTTGTGGATCAGGTAAGTATAACTTTTACCCGTTTTAACATTCTGATCAATATAAGTGGTGTCAGGGCTGAGCACCGTTTTTACCAGTTCAAAATGGCCAGTGTCATTCTTGCGGTAGACATTCCATTTGGTTGCGGCAAGGTCATCTTTCCATGTGAGGGTAATTTGTGCAGTGGGGAGTTCTGTTGCTTTTGCCACAACCTGAACAGCTACCTTTTCGGCATTGGTTTGACTATAAAGGGGGGCAGTAAGGGAAAGGAGAGCAGCGAGGGCGAAGAGTCGGTTCATTGCTGCAATTAAATCCTTTTACGTGAAAAGGTGATTTATTGCTACGGGCGATGCAGTAAGTTTTAGATAAAAAGTGGCTAGTTGGCCGAAAGAGGATAAAACAACAAAGTAAGCTGTTGATGGTAAAGTTGTCTTTTGTCGAAATCTATGTTTTGGTCATAGATGAGTTGGAGCAAACAGTACTTGTACATCTCTTCAATCCTTTTTGAGGGGTATAGATAGTAAGCCTTTGCCAGGTTCTGTGTGGCCAGACCAAATTGGTTGTTATTCAGAGCCTTTACAGCCCCGTTGTAATAGTTAAGTCCGGCCAATTCATACAAGCTTATCTCACTTTTCACAACAACACCTGTTTTGTCTAGGTTGCTATAAGAGCTTATTAGATTGAATACATAATTATTGTCTATTGAATCTGGTAGGTAGGGCTGTCTATTTATTCGGTTGTCTTTCAAAAAGCCAAATTTCGGATCTGTGCTTTCTGCCAGGTAGGTTTTGCCTTTGTGTTGCACATTCACATAGACGTGAGACGGCATCTCTTCTATGCTATAATGAATTTGGTTGATGTCAAGGAAGAAGGATAGCAGAGCAGAACCAGTTACACAATTGAACAATGTATCATTGAACATTTGGCCCATTTCTGAGTTGGCATCATAATGAACAAGAAAAGAATCCTGAACCGCATTGAAAAGATATTGTGGTGATCTGCTGAGTCCATTTTCAGAGTTGAATCTTAAGAGCTCATTATAGATATCGGTAAAGGCTGATTCTGTCGTTTCAGGACTGGTAGCCATTAACAGAGCCAATTGCGTTTTGGCTGAAGTGTCATTTGAGAATTGCGCAAATGCATTACGTTCAAAAGGGCTATTGAAAACACTATCAGGGAGTTGGCCACTTAGAGTAAGGGGCAAAACCAGGGTCAATATGTAAAGAGCGCAACGCAATTAAAAATTAGGTAACATAAAATTAACAATAAATTAATGTAGATACAGGCTTGATGTTCTCTTAATTCAAGACGTGCAAAGTTTGTTTCTGGCCTATTTTTGACTATCAATTGAGAATTATGAACCACATCAAATCACAATTCGAGGAAGCCAAATCAGTATTGGAAGCCTTTAGTACTGATGCCAATTATGAGCTTATTGCCAAAGCCGGAGCCCTTATGGTGTCTTCAATCAAGGCTGGAGGTAAGATATTGTCATGTGGAAACGGTGGTTCTATGTGTGATGCCATGCACTTTGCTGAAGAGCTAACCGGGCGCTACCGGAATGACAGGCCTGCCATAGGTGCGGTGGCCATGAGCGATGTGAGCCATATGGCTTGTGTAGGTAATGACTATGGTTATGATCATGTTTTCTCACGCTATTTGGAAGGGGTAGGCAGAGAAGGAGATGTTTTACTTGGTATTTCAACCAGTGGCAATTCAGGCAATGTAATCAAGGCGGCTGAGGTGGCCCGAGCAAAAGGGATTAAGGTGATAGGCCTGACGGGTAAAAGCGGCGGGAAACTTGCGCCCTTATGTGATGTTGAAATAAGAGCGCCACAGGCACCTTATGCTGATCGTGCTCAGGAAATTCACATTAAGGTGATACACTGCCTGATTGACTATATTGAAAGGCATCTTGTATAGATAAGAACTTTCATAGCCACGCATTGTTAAATTTGTAATGCAAATATTTGGAGATGATTACCGTAACTAACGATGCTAAGAATAAACTCAAAGTGCTGATGGCTGAAGATGGCATGGACCAGGAGGCTTTCGTTAGAGTTTCAGTGAAGGGTGGTGGATGCTCAGGGCTTATGTACGACTTAAGTTTTGATGAAGCATTGCAGGAAGGTGATCAGATTTTTGAGGACAACGACATGAAGGTGGTGGTTGATCTCAAGAGCTTTCTATATGTGCATGGAACCATATTGGAATATAGTGGGGGGCTCAATGGTAAAGGTTTTGTGTTTAACAATCCCAACGCTACCCGCACCTGTGGTTGTGGCGAGAGCTTTGCCGTGTAATCCAAAATAGAGAGCGGCTTTTCAGACATTCTTTCCATTGGTAATTGCAATTTACCACTAAGTCAATATCACTTTTAGGTTGAGTGGCAAAAGGTTACCTTGCGGCTTCATTTTTTAATAAGTAATTATTTAAAAGCAATACTGCTATGAAGCGTATTTATATGATGCTGTCCATCTGGGCTTTAGGCCTGTTGGTTTCATTTCAAAGCCCTGGTAATGGTAGCGAAAAGATTCCTTTAAACCCCAAGGTGAGGTATGGCGAACTTCCTAATGGCCTTAGGTATTACATTTTGAAGAACAAGGAACCCGAGAACCGAATGGAGTTGCGCCTTGCCCTCAATGCCGGAGCGATGCAGGAAACAGATGAGCAACAAGGCCTTGCACACTTCTGTGAGCATATGTGTTTTAATGGTACTAAGAATTTCAAGAAGGCTGAACTGGTTAACTACCTGGAGTCAGTTGGTGTAAAATTTGGCGCCCACCTCAATGCCTACACCAGTTTTGACGAAACGGTTTATATGTTTCAACTTCCCACCGATGATGAAGCCACGGTAGAAACAGGCTTTCAGATTCTTGAAGACTGGGCACACAACGTAACTTTTGAAGGCGAGGAAATTGACAAGGAAAGGGGAGTAGTGATTGAAGAATGGAGATTAGGACAGGGAGCTGATGCCAGAATGAGGCAAGAGTGGTTTCCTATGGCCTTTAACAATTCAAGATACGCCGAGAGGCTGCCTATTGGCAAGGTTGACATATTAGAGAGTTTTGAATATGAAACCCTCAGAACATTCTATAAAGACTGGTACCGACCCAATTTGATGGCTGTAGTGGCAGTTGGTGATTTTGATGTTGATGAAATTGAGAAGAAAATCAAGAAGCACTTTACCAACATCAAAAATCCTGAAAACGAAAAGCCCAGAGAAATTCATGCCGTTCCTGACAATGAGGATATGGGGGTAATGGTACTTACCGATAAGGAGGCCAGAACTGCCATGCTCAGAATTCAGTATCTGCAAGACAGAACCTATGATGAGTCAACTGTAAATGGTTATAGAGAAACGGTTAAGAATCAGATTTACAATACCATGTTGTCAACCAGATTACGCGAACTGGCTCAATCTGGTACTCCGCCATTTAGCTATGCCTTTTCATTTTATGGATCGCAGGTGAGGACCAAAGATGCTTACAGCTCAATAGCGTATATGAATGGAGTTCAGGTAAAAGATGCTTTGAAAGCCCTGCTTACTGAAAATAGACGAGCCTTATTGCATGGATTTACTGATTCTGAATTGGATAGGGCAAAAGCCCAGATTATGAGTTCGCTCGAAACCCAATACAATGAGCGTGATAAAACTGCAAGCAATAGGCTGGTAATGGAATATGTGTATCATTTTCTTCAGGGAACCCCGGCACCGGGAATTGAATATGAGTTTAAAATGATGCCAAGGTTGATGGATGAAATTTCACTTGAAGAAATCAATCAACTTCCTAAAAAATGGATGAACAATCGCAAGCCTCTTATCATATTGACTGCCCCTGATATGATGGCTGGCCAGCTTCCTGATGCTGGTGAAATCACTGAGCTTTATGAAGAGATTGCCTCGTCTGAGATAGATGCCTATGTAGATCAAACCAACGATCAGCCACTTGTGGCTTCCCTGCCTGATGTAGGTAAAGTCACTAAAACCAATGTAAAGGGACCTTATGGCAGCGTAGAGCTTACCCTGAGTAACGGAGCCAGAATTGTGTACAAGAAAACTGATTTCAAAAATGATGAAATCAATTTCAGAGCAATGAGCTGGGGTGGTTATTTAAGGTATGAGGATAAAGACATGTGGTCTGCCAGAAACATTACTGGCCCGGTGAGTGCCGCTGGTTTGGGCGAGTTCAACAACATTGAGTTGCAGAAAAAGCTTAGTGGAAAAATTGCGAGCGTCTATCCGTACGTAAGCCGAACCCAAGAAGGCTTCTCCGGTGGTGCCAGTCCTAAGGATTTTGAAACCATGATGCAATTACTCCACTTGTATTTCACCAATCCAAGAAAGGATATAAACGCCCTCAATAGCTATATCTCGAGGAGAAATACCTTCATGCAAAACAGTGAAAATGATCCTAGTTCAGTTTTCTATTCAAAGGTTAACAAAGTGCATACTCAGGCCCACCCCTGGGCTGCAACTATGCAATCTGAGCACCTTCAGGAAATAAGTCTTGACAAGACGCATGAATTCTTCAAGGATCGTTTTTCAGACCCATCTGGTTTCACATTCATCTTTGTAGGAAACGTTGATGAGAAACTACTTAAGGAGTATGCTGAAAAATACATAGGGTCAATTCCTTCAACAGACAGGGAAGAGTCTTATGTGGACAAGGGAATTAGCTACCCCGAAGGCCCGATAAAGGAAAGAGTTTATAAGGGCGTTGAGCCTAAGAGTTCTGTTGATATCACCTTCCATGGCGATTGGGATGCCGATAAGATGGACCGATTAACATCAAAGGCTATTGAAAAGGCAGTGAGCATTCGACTTAGAAATGCCTTGAGAGAAGATAAAGGAGGTACCTATGGGGTTCGATGCAGAATCGCTGTGAGCCGTGTACCTACATCAGAATACACCATCTCAATTGGCTTTGGCTGTGCTCCTGAAAACGTTGATGACCTGGTAAGTACCACTTATGACGTTATTAAGACCTTCATTAAAGAAGGGCCTAATGCTGAAGAGATGGGTAAATTTCGGGAAACAGAACTGCGCGATCATGAAATTAACGTAAAAGACAATGATTTCTGGATGCGCCAACTGTACAACCACTATGCCTATGAAGGAGAGGTAAAGGATGTAAACAACTATCCTGAAGAAGTAAAAAGTATCAGTGCCAAGGATGCCAAAAAACTCGCTAAAAAGCTTTTTGATATGGGCAACTACATTGAGATGATTTTGATGCCGGAAACTGAAATGCCTAGCGAATAGGCAATTCATTATATGAGTAATGAAGCCGTTTTGCATTGGGCAAAACGGCTTTTTTTTTGCGCAGAAAAACTGTTCAAGTGGGCATTGCTAAAGAACGAGCGGTAGTGAAACAACATTGCCACAACCAAAAGACCTTTTCCCGATGAAACCTATTCTAAAAACCTACTCAGGCCAAGTACTAAAAAATGATTATCTATCCCCTTGTTAGGCCTCATTAAACCGGCGTTGGAAATATGTCTGAATCGGTATTGAATATTGGTTTGGTAAGGACCATCGCCCAGCTGATGGTACCAACCCATAATGAAGTTGTCTGAAAAGATGTAGCCCCGAGCCTGCATGTCTGTATGAACAGTGATGTAGTGAGGACCGGTACCTATTGCCCAATAAAGACGGTTAAAATCGCCCAGCTCCTTTTCATAACGAAAGCCAAAATTGCATCCAAACTCAATGTCTGAGAATTTACCTGAAATAAATACCGGGTTGAACTGAGGCTCGAGATAGCCAATAAGGTGCCCGGTCTTGTTTGCTATGTTTTCGGTTCGCCCTAAAAACCAACCAAACTGACCTTTCAACAACCAGGGTTGATAAAAGCCTTCAGGCATCTTTTCATAGATAAAGGGAATAGCAATGGAAAAGCCAATTTCATGTCTGGCAAATCGCTCATTTTGCCCATTGACGCCAAACGATATGCATGTGAAAAGAACTACTAAAAAAAATGCATTCTTCATAGTGGCCAAAAGTAAGTCAGGTGGAAAAAATGTGAAAAACCGCTTTAGATAAAAGGGGTATTTTGTAAGGATACTTCAGCAGCATTATGTTCCTTATTTACGATACCGAAACAACAGGCCTCCCCCAAAATCACGATGCTCCATTGACTGATTTTGACAACTGGCCCAGAATGGTGCAAATAGCCTGGCAACTGCATGATGAAAAGGGGCATTTGATTGAAGCAGTCAATCATATCATAAAACCTGAAGGATATACCATTCCCTTCAATGCTGAGAAAATACACGGTATTTCTACCAAGAGGGCAGAAGAAGAAGGCCTTGACCTAGCTGAAGTATTGGAGAAGTTTAATAAGGCCATTGATGCCAGCACCTATGTTGTGGGCCATAACATCAGGTTTGACATTAACATAGTAGGCTGTGAATATCTCCGCAAGGAGATTGGTAGCGAGCTCACTGAAAAGCAAACCATTGACACCCAGGTGGAGTCAGTTGATTATTGTGCATTGCCGGGTGGGCGCGGGGGTAAGTTCAAATTCCCCAAGCTCACAGAGCTGCATGACAAACTATTCGGTAAAGCTTTTGATGAAGCGCACAATGCGGCGGCTGACGTAGAAGCCACCGCCCGATGCTTTTTCAAATTGGCCGACCTGAAGGTGGTGAGACGCGATGACATGGATCTTGACGAAGAGATCATGGACCACCTTGCCAAAGTGGCAAAAGACATTTTGGGGAGCATTGACTATACTAACCAGCACAGCAGGAAGGATGTGCTGGAAGTAGACCTTGACGCAGCGGAAGAGATTGAAGCTCCTTTTACCCATCTTCACAACCACACGCAGTTTTCAGTGTTGCAGGCCACCACAGAGCTCAATGCTGTAATCAGTAAGGCCATTGATGATGGCCAGCCTGCCGTAGCCATGACTGATGTGAGCAATATGATGGGGGCCTTCAAATTTGTTGGTACCGCACTTAAAGCTGGCATCAAACCTATTGTAGGCTGTGAGTTTAATGTGTGTGATGACATGCACAACCATCAAACCAAGGA
>ENA-OWNT01004862-OWNT01004862.1-seawater-metagenome-genome-assembly--contig:-NODE-4862-length-11468-cov-4.656747_pt1 | contig 11468 bp, 7 predicted proteins | sample MGYA00238136_ERZ651165 | MGnify/ENA primary metagenome ERZ651165 (study PRJEB26861, sample SAMN08777766) | seawater metagenome | isolation source: coastal seawater | place: USA: Florida | collected... | reverse complement strand
ACACCAGCAGCAACTCCAGCAGCACCACCAGGTGAATCACCATCACCTTCAGTACGCCAACGCCAATGGCAACGCCAATAATGGCAGCGTCAGCAGCAACAACGGGAGCAGCATCCACACCAACGTGTATGGCCACGTGCAGACAGCCGGGCAGGCGTTCGCACACCAACTCGGCGCAACTGCGCTCAAATTGGCAAGCGCACCGACAACGACGACGTCGTCGGCGACGGCAGCGACGGCAACGACAACGACAACAACGGCTACTCCGGCCACCACAAACTCCGCCTCCACGGCCACGGCCACCAAATCGCGGACACCCAGCCCAAAAAATGCCACGACGAAGAAAACCCACCGTGACGGCAAAGAATTCACCAGCACGCGCAAAGACAAGAGTTTGGGCGTGCTCTGCGAGCGATTCTTGCTCAAGTACACCTACGAGCAGCCAGAAAGTTTCTCGCTGGACCTGGTGCGTGCGAAACATGCTGCCTGCGCCCGACCTAAACTCGTTTGCAGCGCTTCCCCGCACATCCCGCGAACCGCTCACCTCACAATTTGGTTTCACGTCTCGTTCATGTAGGTATCCAATGCCCTCGGTGTGGAGCGACGCCGCATCTACGACATCGTGAACGTGCTCGAGTCCATCAACGTGGTGACTCGCAACGGCAAGAACTGCTACATTTGGAACGGTGAGTCAATACAAGCACACTGCCCACGTCGCTGTAGCATGCAAGCAGTGTTTTAACACCGCGTCTGCCACTCGCTCACGCAGGAATCCCGGGGATCAATAAGTTCATCGCCGAAAAGAATGAGCAACGAAAGAATGAGCCCGACTCTGGCACTAGTGCGGGCGACGCTTCCCCAAGCGAAGATTCGAACGAAGATGACGACGGTGCCGTCGGCGATCCCAGCTCCAACGTGAGTCTCACCGACAGCACTTTGTCAGTCCTATCCTGCTTCAAGTACTGAGCTCACACGTGTTTTCTGCCGCTGTGACTTGTGCTTTCAGAAACCCACCCGCACGCGGTCTTTCTCCAAGTCACTGGGCATCTTGAGCTCGAAGTTCGTGTCGATTTTCACCGCAGGCAAAACTATCGTGTCTCTCGAAGAGGCGACTAAGATCGTCTTGGGACAATTCGCCGAAGTGAAGGCCAAGACGAGACGGCTGTACGACATCGCGAACATTTTAGTTAGCGTGGGACTGGTGATCAAGCTCAAGAACTACGGACCCAAGTCGGCGTCCGGCGTTCCGCGGAGGCCGGCGTTCCAGTGGACAGGACGCGTCGCGCAAAAATACGAAGACGCTTTTAGAGAGGCCGCGAGAGGCAACAAAACCCCCACTCCACCCACAAAGGCGCCAGCGCCCACTGCTCGTGGCGCTCTCACCCGCTCCCACACCCAGCCCCGCAGCCAGGGCGACACGTGGATTCCTCGTGGGGTGTGTATGCGCCAGCTACTTGTGCGAGGTTCCGTGTGTCTGCGCAGCGCGCTCACAATCAATCTGGTGTGTTGATTTGTGCCCAGTTAACTGGAAAGGAATCCCCCGCAACGACTTCCCGCCACATTGTGCGTATGCCATTGCACGCCAACCTCGTGACAGCACCTTGCCAGCTCTCAGCCAGCTGAAGAAATGTCGCGCGGTGACTGATGCGTTTTCGCTATCGTTCTTTCCCCTATGCAGGCCGCCGTCACATTGACAAATCTGAATCCTGCAATTCAAACCGCCACTTTCGGCATCTCGCACGCTCCCGTCGCCATCGGAACTCCGACAGTCGGTGCAATGCCGCAGCAGCACGGGCCTGGATTTCGGCAGCCGCACGCCTTTGTGCAGCCAATGCCCTCCGCCATGTCCACTCCACCGAAACCTGGTTTGCTGGACGTGACGTTCGAGTCATTTACTGCCTTCCCGAAAGCCAAGCAGGCGAAGATCGAAGCTTTCGCGGCCACAAGCGCACAGTCGCCGTCAATCGACGACGGGTGCTTCCGTCAACACAAAGGCCAAGAACCCCCAGCACCAAGCGCAATGCTGGCCTGGTACATGCACAACGTCGAAAAAGGCATGGCCAAGTACTGTCTCCAGTGGCACTCGTGGCAGGTACGCTGGCAGCAATCATGCATGTGTAACGTCGCATGTATTATATGTATTCGTTTCCCACTCCATCGATCTCACCGCATTCACGCATGCACTTGCAGGAGAAGCAAAGCCACGGTGGTACCAAAGCTGCCGTTCGCGCACCTCGTCGCCGGCGGCGCAAAAGGAATGCCGTGACGGCGACTGAGCAGAGGGCCGATGTCGTGTTCGCTAAAAGGAAACCAGTGCACCTGGAGACGGCACGTGTCAACGCCGCCTGCACTCCCACAAAACGTTTCAAGCAACAACACTCCATTACATCGACAACAGCCGTCGCTCAATTGTGCTGAAAATATTTATGAATCAAACGCCCAATAAACTTGGACGAAAGAAAGGCACGCAGCTTGACGTGTGTCGGAAAACAAAAACAAACAAAGCAAACGCCACAGCAACAAAGAGCCACGATGCAGCACTCGGAGGACTCCACAACCACATCCATGCATGTAAGTCAAGCCATGATAATAATAATAAGGTAACGACACAGATTTCCCTTGCGGTTGCTTCGGCCCGAATGCTGACCGCCGCAAGCAATTACACTTTCTACTTGCGGGCAGATTCAAAATTGCTGACGAACCATTGCACTGCGTTCTGAATGCCAGAACGCATGTCCATGAAGTCAAAAAGGACGCCGCCCTGTTCACCATCGCTGGCTGTTTGCGCAAGGAGCTTTTTCAGCTTAGCGTTGTCTGCCGTCTTCTTGAGCTGCCCGTCTGCCTTAGACGTGTCGAACACAAGCTTTCCCTCGAAGCCGACGGCCTCTGCGATGAGTCTGGCCACGTCTCCGATCGAAACCTCCATCTCTGGGTCCACGGATAGAATTACCGGTTCGTCGACGTCTGTGTACTCGCGCACAGCCCACACCATCAGCCGCCCGAGGTCGTAGCTGTGGATGAACTGCCGCAGAGGCTTACCAGAGCCGAACACGGTAAACTCTGCGGCCCCGGCTTGCTTGGCGAGGTAGCACTTGTGAATCAGGGCGGGGATCACGTGTGCGTCCTCCAAGTTGAAGTTGTCGCTGGGCCCGTAGATGTTGGTGGGGACCACGGCAGTGAAGCAACGCCCGTGCTGTTTGGAGTAGCTGCGGTTGAGAACGTCAATCATCCTCTTGGCGTGTGCGTAGCCAGCGTTCGAGGGATGCGGCGCTCCGTTGTGGAGCTGTCCTTCTCCGATGGGATACGTGACTTTGTCGGGAAAGATGCACGTGGACAGGCATGACACAGCCTTGGTGACACCAAATTCATGGCAGCAGGCTAGCACGTTCATGTTGATGGCCATGTTGTCGCGGAAGAAGTCCAGAGGCTGCCGCATGTTGCGGAACAGCCCGCCGACGACAGCTGCCAGGTGCAGGCAGTGAGTAGGCTGGTGCTCGATGAAGAGCCTGCGTGTGGCCTCGAGGTCGGTGAGGTTGGCGTCCTTGCTCGACGCAAAGACCCAAGTCTCGCCGGGTCGCTGCCGAAAGTAGTTTGCCGCTGAGGAGGGCTTCCCGTTGACGAGGTCGGTTCCTTCGAGCACGGCCTTCACACCCTGGCCCACTAAGCCTGATCCCCCGGTGACGAGAACCACCTTCTTCTCGCTGCCCTCGAGCAACGCGCTTGGCTTGCAGAGGTTGCCGGGCACGTCGCGCTGCACCATGCGGCGCACCATCTCGTCGAAGGAGATCTCGGGCTTCCATCCCATGACGTTGAACGCCTTGGACGCGTCGCCGAGCAGGAGATCGACTTCCGCTGGTCGGAAATACTGCTCCGACACGCGCACGAGCACCCTCCCGTCTTCGCCGTCCTTGCCTACCTCGTTGACACCCTCGCCTTCCCATTTGAGGGTGATACCACGGCACGCGAACACCTTCTCAACGAATTCGCGGACGCTGACCGTTTTGTTCGTGGCGAGGACGAAGTCGTCCGGCTTCTCCTGTTGGAGCATCAGCCACATGCCTCGGACGTAGTCTGCGGCGTGGCCCCAGTCGCGCCTGGCGTCGAGGTTGCCGAGCACAAGATCAGTTTCCTCGCCGCGCAGGATCTTGCCGAGGCCGATGGTGATTTTGCGCGTCACAAACGTAGCCCCGCGCCGCTCGGACTCGTGGTTGAACAGAATCCCGTTGCAGGCAAACATGCCGTACGCCTCGCGGTAGTTGCGGGTGATCCAGTAAGCATAGAGCTTCGCCACGCCGTACGGCGATCGCGGGTAGAACGGCGTGGTCTCAGTCTGCGGCACTTCCTGCACCTTGCCGAACATCTCTGACGTGGATGCCTGGTAGAACCGAGTGATGTTCATGAGTCCGGTGATACGGATGGCCTCCAGCAGGCGCAAAACGCCGATGCCGTCGACGTTCCCGGCGTACTCCGGGAGCTCGAACGACACCTTCACATGGCTCATCGCGGCCAGGTTGTACACCTCGAGGCGGCTCGGCTTCAGCTGCTCCTTGATGTCGCTGAGCACGCTCTGCAGACCGACGGCATCGGAGAGGTCTCCGTAGCGCAGCTTGAGGCGGTGCCGGATGTGCTCGATGCGCTTTGTGTTGAAGTTCGACGCGCGGCGAATGATGCCCCATACGATGTACTTCTTCTTCAGCAGAAGCTCCGCGAGGTAGGATCCATCCTGACCCGTGATGCCCGTGATCAGGGCCACTTTTGGGCCGGCACCATCCGTGGACGACATTGCAACTGCAGGCGAGGTTCGGGTGCAGCGGAGGACAGCGGGCGCAACGACAAGCACTTAAACCGTGGCGGAATTGCGAGCGCGTGTTTTTGCTTCTCTCCAATTGCATAGGCACCACGCGACAGACACGACACTGACACGCAGTGTCCCTCGAACAGGCCATCGGTCTCGCGCAGCACCTAAAAATGACACTCCGGGCATCATACTCCAGCAAGAGACCCATTCAGGAGAGCCAATCAACACACATTTCACCGGAGGCGAGCGCCGGCACTACACCCAGCAGCGACTTCGAGCAAACAACACGTACGTGCCACCGTACACGCAGCACGTGCGCCATCTTGCAAGGCCACGCCAGGCGAAACGACTGACTTCACTTCTCACCCAACATGGAGCAGCATCCACTTCCAGTAGCGCAATGCAAGCTCCACTCGTTCATGCTCGCTGCACCTCGGCACACAACAAGGTCGCGGCCCACTTCGAACCAACACGCGCCACTGTCAAGCACTACAACTCTACAGAAAGTACTCTCTCGAGGCTCACAACGGACAACCTACAACGGACAACGAGTTGCGGTTGCTTCTTCAGTTGCTTGTCGGTTGTCCGCACCAACGATCGACTGTGACTGTGACCGCCAACACGACAACGAATGTTTGGCATCGCAACGGCAGACGCAGCACACCGCACCAGCTTTCCTTGTCCGCCGTCCCCAACGCTGCTGCGTTGCAGTCATGGCGACAGACGCAAAGCACAGTTCGGACAACGGCGGATTCAAATAAACAATAAACACTCTTCGGCCGAACGAAGGAAGGAAGGAAGGAAGGAACGAACGAAGGAACGAACGAACGAAGTGCCAGCGACCGCCAACACGACAACGCAACAACGAACGAAGCGAACGAAGGTACGACGACAGCGCACAAACGAACGAACGAACGAACGAACGAACGAACGAACGAACGAACGAACTCAAACAAAAAGCAGCTCAACGCTCACCAGCAGTCACCACACTCACCCACCCCCAGTCAAGTCCCTCCAATCACTTAGTCAATCAACTCTATTACTTATCCGGTCAACTCCACTGACAATAGTTCACTCAGTCAATCAATACTATTACTAACTCCGTCAGGCGTTCATCCCCAGTGAGGCCCAAGTGACCACTCAGTCACTCAATTCTATTACTCAGCCGGTTAACTCCACGGACAATAGTCCACTCAGTCAATCAATGCTATTACGGCCCTTCGTCCAGCGTTCACCCCCAGTGAGGCCCTACTGATCACTCAGTCAATCAATTCTATTACTACGTCGGTCACCGCCACAGACAATAGTTCACTCAGTCAATCAATGCTATTACAAATTTCGTCCGGCGTTCATCCCCAGTCAAGTCCCTCTAATCACTCAGTCAATCATTTCTATTACTGAGCCGGTCACCGCCACAGACAATAGTTCACTCAGTCAATCAAGGCTATTACACATTTCGTCCGGCGTTCACCCCCAGTGAGGCTCACGTCGTCAATCAGTCAATCAAATCTATTACTTTTGCCGGTCACCGCCACTGAAAATAGTTCACTCAATCACTCAAGGCTATTACACATTTCGTCCGGCGTTCATCCCCAGTGAGGCCCACGTGATCACTCAGTCAATCAATTCTATTACTCAGACGGTCACCCTCACTGCAAAAGCCCTCATCATTCAATCAACACTATTACACAATCTGTCATTCATTCATCCCCAGTGACGTCCCATTACTCAGTCGGTCAATCAACTCTATTATTACCCCGGGCAGCTGCACTGACAATCACGCGTGCAGTCAATCACTACTATTACGAACACAGTCACTCACTCATCCCCTGTGAAGTCCCACTAATCAGTCGGTCAATCATTTCTATTACGAACGCAGGCACCGCCTCGGGAGCGAGTGCACGCAGTCAATCAGCTCTATTACGTCCATTCGGCACTGTGTTATACAGTTTTCCACGATCCTGGTACCGACCAAAGTAGGATTTACGTACATTACGTCGGGGCCTGTTACGCACTCACGAATTACTTCTTTTCTATACAGTCGTATGTGGTACTAAGCAAGTACTGCTGACTTTGGAATTACAACGTCTTCCTCGACACTCCCACTCCCACTGCCCCGCCCAGCTCCCATTGGTTGACTGCCGACTGATCCTGGCGTCCACGCCCACACGAGTGAGCTACTTTAAGTGAGTGAGTGAGTGAGTGAGTGAGTGAGTGGGTGGGTGGCAGAACCAATCTGGTTCAGTTGCTCAGCGGAACTGGGCTGGGCTCATGTTGACACTCGCGCGGTAATTGTACGATATTTAGTGAAGCCGAAGGCGGTGGAAAGTGGTATTTATACGCGCGAGGTGGAGCACTCTGCGTCACGCACACTGGCCGGGCAGTGACAGCGTAAAAGCGAAGACAGTTGGGGTTAAATCACACAACGGTTGCACAACCAACTACGGTACGCGCTGGACAGCAACACGGCAACGAGAGTGTAAACCGTAAAACTGAGAAAGATACACATGGTGATATAAAAGCCGCCCAAGTGAACCGTAAATACTGCAAAGTGGGCAGCGGTTCGTGGGTGCCGTTGGGAGGCGTGACTGGTGGTGGTGCATGCTATGCACCACCACCACCACACTGCCTCTATGCCACCGCCGCCACCGCCGCCGCCGCCGTCGTCGTTGTCGTTGTTGTTTCCCGGCAACGAACGAACGAACGAACGAACCAACTGAGGAGGGAGTGCACCACAACCACCAACACCAACACCAACACCAACACTCTCCCCAACGATCAACGACGAACGAACGAAGGCCAACGAACGAACAAACGAACGAACGAATTATGCGCGACCAACGACGTGACACGCACCCTGCACGCACGGGCGGGTGGGTGGATGGCGAGTGGAAAGGAAGGCGAGTGGAAAGGAAGGCGGGAAGGAATGGTCAGGACGGTTGAATTGGGTGGGCGCGCGGACTGGGAATGCGGGGGAAGCAGCGTGGCATTGGCTAGAATGTCTGTGTTGCGGTCGAGCGGCAGCAAGTTGCGCAGCAGCAGTGCCAGCCAGTGCGTGGCACGTGACCCCGCACACGGACAGTGCGTGCGTGCAGCATGCACGCCGCGGGCTGCCTAAAGCCTTTCCTTTGTCTCTGCAAAGTGTGATGCTGTGGCACCAACCAACTGCCGGATTGTTTGGCAGGCAGTCACGCAGGCAGACAGCGGAAACAGAGTGCGGGTGCGAGGCCCTCTTGGTCGGCGCCTGTCCGCCAGTGCGCCGCCAGTGCAACCACACGCAGCTTGAGTCCGCAGAGCGAACACGTGCGTGCAGCGTCAGTCTTCGCTGCGAATGCTGGGGCTTGCTGCATCGTGCAGCCCCCGACGGACGCGCACTGGCCATTGAAGTAGTGTTAGCTGTGAACAGAACGCGCATGCTGAGGTCTCATACTCTGCAGACTCGCGCCACTGGTGTTGTGCGGACATTTGTTGGGTTGCGAGTCTCCGTGTGCGAGCGTCGCGAGTCTTTCGCCGTGCACGTTGCCAAGAGGAGGACACCGCGCGGAGATGAGTGGGTAGGGAGACACTGGAACTGTCGAATGTCGATGTAGAATGGGACGGTGACACTGTATGTGAAGGCGCATACAGATTCGCTTGCCCTGTGACTGTATAGTGTCAGTATTTTCGTCAGTATTTCGTCGAAGGACAAGAAGCAGCAGCCGAAACAGCCGCAGAAGAACCCCACAAAGAAAACGGGGAACAAGAAGACACCGCAACACCAACCGGGAGTGCAAAACACAGCACTCGCCGGTGCACACCTGTAGGAGCTGCCAGTTGCGTTCAAGAATGGGGGCGACTACGTCGACCGCCGCCGTGGCTGACCGCTGGACAGATGGTGGGTTGGTCACCGCAAAGAAAAACCCCAACTCCGACGAGACAGCGAACGTCGACATCGCGTGCTTATACGAGAACACGAAGCGCGGGGCCAGCCTCCTCGGTGCAGATCCTTTGGAGCTGCTGCTGCAGCGAAAAGCGGACCCCAACATGGCAGAAGCAGACGGAACAACACCGCTGATGTTTGCGGTGAAACGCGGCAGTTTGTCCGCTGTGAAGATGCTGCTTCAGGCCGACGCTGATCCCAACAAGGCACTCGTGAACGGGCGGTCGCCTCTGTACGTCGCCGCCCAAAGCAACAACGCTGACGCGGTCACTCTCCTCCTGCAGTTTGGGGCAGACCCGGAATTGGCAGAATACAGCAACGGGATGACGCCTGTTTTCATTGCTGCGATGAACAACAACGCGAGGGCTCTGCACGCACTCCTGAAAAGACGCAGCACGGTGCAGCGCGGGGCAAACCCGAACGCCTGCACCAAGTCCAATGGGGCCAGTCCCGTATACGCAGCCGTTTCACGTAGCAACGTGGAGGCTCTCGAAGTGCTGCTGTCGTTCTGAGCCGACCTCGACATCGCAGACAGCAACGGCTGCACTCCGGTGTACTGCGCCGCTGAGGAATGCAGAGAAGACGCTCTGCGAATGTTAATCGACGCAAAGGCTGACGTCCACAAGGCAGGGGACTTAGGATCGCCGATCGGGGCGGCACAGGCTTTGAACAACTCGGCCTGCGTTGCCATGCTCGTCGCGGCAAATGCGGATCCTGGGCAGGTATGGCAGCCGGACCCAAGCGCCGTCTTGGAGGCCACCGCGAGTCGGCCGAAAACGAGCAAGCAGAGACGACCCAGCCACGAAACGAAGAATCGGCCAAGGAGGCGCAGCTCCTCTCGCCGCAGAGATAGTCCAAGCAAAAGCAGCAAGACAGCGCTGCCCGGACTTCTTCATTCAGCCAACAGCACGTCATCCAGCAGTGAGAACACGGCAACCGCGGCCGCCGTCGCGAAGGCCGCCTCGAACAGCAAATTTATTGCCTCCAAGCAGGGGAAGCAGGGCCGCGTGGAAGTGCCTGGCCTGTGGGATGTCGCCAATGTCCCCATTCTGGACGGCGACGTGCACGTTTGCAATGCACCTGACTCTTCAGCAGCGTCGGCGTCGGCGTTCACAACGGCGCGGTCCAATCTGGACCACGTGGTAACACCGCGCCTCATCCAGAGCGCTCGCAGGCTGCCCCCTCCTCCAAAGCCAAAGCCCAGTCGCCGTGGCTCAGGTGCTAAGAAGTCATCTTCAAGTAGTCGCAGGCGGGGCCGGAAGGGACACAGCACCATCAAAGGCAACAAGAAGCGCCGCGGAAGCGGTTCGAAGTTGAAAGGTGGAGGTCCTGGGTCGGGATCAGGCAGCGACAAATCCTCAGCAGCACCACGACTTCAGTCCAAGAACAGCAAGCACGCAAAGAGTTCGCCGGCATTGCAACTCCCGAAAAAGAAGAGCAGTGTTGCTCTCCCAAAGACGAACAAGAAGCGGCCCATCTCGGCGCGGTTTTAGTTCAGGCCTCACAGGGCTTCATGTTTTATTTATTATTTATTTCTTGCCACACATGCATCCATGGGCGTTGGTGCTGACACGTTTGATTTTCGTGTGTTGGCAAACGGCACTTAACAAGACCACACCGACGCAACGCGCATCCACTTTCTCGAGCCGATTAAAATGCCACTCCGGGCAGACCTCTACATGACAACAGGCTAGTATGCTCCAGCGGGCAGAAAACAATGTGTGTGCTGTTGCGACAATGAACAAAACAATTTTATCTCCAACCGGTTTGCTAGCTGAAGATGTTTGTATGCACAATCGGGAGATGATAGTAGCACGGGCGACCGGGAGCATAGTAGCATTGAAGCGACGGGGAATTGGGCGATAATAAGCACAGCAGGGCTGGAGCGCTGGAGCGCTGGAGCGCTGGAGGATTGGAGGATTGGAGAATTGGAGGAGTGGAGGCCTTGGAGGAGTGGAGGCCTTGGAGCTTAGTTGGAAGATTGCAGGGGTGGCAGTTTGCAGCTTGGAAGATTGGAAGGTAGCCGAATTCGAAGATTGCATTAGCTCGCCAACAGTTAGTTATCGAGTAAAGACCGCCGAAACGAAGTCAGGTGTCCAGGTCATGACAGTAGGTGGACAAGAAAACCAAACCAAGCACAACGATATCGCTTTAGCTGGAGCGCCGATATCGCTTGCTTGTCTTAGGCGCCGACGAACTCTTCGATGGACTTCGGGTCTTCATAGGAACCATACAAATAGTCCCACACCATGAAAAGGTGGCCGTAGTTGGAGACAAACTTGCGGTGATGCACGTGGTGGTCGGCAGCCGTTCCCACAAACAGTGCTCGGAAAACAACATCACATGGGTGGCCGAACTCCGAATGGATGAGGCAGAAGTAGTTTCCTAGAATGGAGCCGAACGCCATGTAGGACCACACGTTTGCGTCGACAAGTCGAGCAGTGACAATCAGCGGGATGAGAATCATAATTGCCGTGTCTGGCACGCTGCCATCGTACGCGTCGGCCAGTTTTGGCGACACAAACACATGGTGGGGCTTGTGGCTTCGCTTGTACAGCTCGGGGTGCACTTTGTGTTCGCCCAGGTGCATCAACCACTGCACGCCATCGGTAATCATGAGCTGCAGCAAAACGTGCAGCCAGTTCACAGCCAAAAATGCTTCTTTCAGCGTTGTGGCGCCACGAGTATCTTTACACGCATATAAACACACAAAAAGCACACATAAAGCATTCAGCAAACATCACGGGGGGG
>ENA-OWNT01004861-OWNT01004861.1-seawater-metagenome-genome-assembly--contig:-NODE-4861-length-11470-cov-4.383393_pt1 | contig 11470 bp, 9 predicted proteins | sample MGYA00238136_ERZ651165 | MGnify/ENA primary metagenome ERZ651165 (study PRJEB26861, sample SAMN08777766) | seawater metagenome | isolation source: coastal seawater | place: USA: Florida | collected... | reverse complement strand
GAGGCCAGCCTCTCAGGCGTTGAACTTGCTTATACAAAGAACTTCAAAAATGGCCTGATGCTGTCAGCAAATGGTACTTTTATTGATGCCGACGACAAGCTACCAAACCAGTCTGACACCGTTGCGAATTTAATGTTCGGCTATGAAAGCGATCATTTTAGTACGCGTTTAAGTGCAAGCTATAAAAGCAAAAGCTTCTCTCATGAAGATAACGATGCCCGCGTGATGCAAGATGCACACACCCAGTTAGATTTTAGCGCCAAGTACTATTTTAATGACCAAACGCAGCTCTACTTCAACGCAATCAACCTAACCGATGAGCCTTACTACCTTTACCACGGTCAGAGCCAATACAACTATCAATACGAAACCTATGGTCGCTCATTTGAGCTGGGCTTCACGCTGACATCGTTCTAATTTGTAACTTTATGGAGCCGCAAGTGAAAGCTTGCGGTCACACTATGAAAAAATCACAGTTAACTTCTCTCATTAGCGCTACTGTACTTGCAGCAGGGTGTAGCTCTATTGCTTTACAAGCCAAAGACCAACAACAGAACATCGCCTTCTTGGCTTTCGGTGATGGCGGCTACCATGTCGATTACCCAAAACAGAAGCACATTGATAAACCGAAAACAAAAACGGAGTTTATCGCCGCTGAAAAAGCCGACTGGCTTGCTGAGCATCGCCCTATTGACGAATTTGGACACGCACCTATTTATGTTTATCCCGGTACAAATATAGCCACAGAGCAAGGTGGTGCGTTACCTGTCGGCAAAGCCATGGCTGAATTTTGTAAGACCGCAGAGTGTCAGTTTGGCATTCAATTGGGCGACAACATTTATCCCGATGGCGCAGATGCAAAAGATGGTAAAGACGATCAACAACGTATGAACGATCTGATCAAAGCACCATTGCAGCCTTTATTTGCTCAAAAACCAGAGCTTGTTGTTTACTCTGCGCTCGGTAATCACGATTGGAAAACCTCTCGTAAAGGCGTTGCCCTACAAACTGAATGGATGAAAACACAACCTAACTTTTACATGGCTGAGCGCGGCTATTACAGCTATAAAAAAGGCTCGCCTGGTAATGATGTGGAGTTTTTTGTGCTCGACACCAATATGTTGCTGTCGGGTCAACACTACTATGAGGTACCACTGTTACCCGATGGCTCAGAGCAAGGACTCGCCTCTGCGCTGGCTTCTGGTGCTGCCAGCGTGGAAGACATTGAAAAACATGAAGAGCCTGTAAATGGAGAAGATCACAAGCAGCTTGCTTGGCTTGCCGAAGGTTTAAAGAATTCAACGGCTAAATGGAAAATTGTCTATGGCCACCATATTTTATGGTCCATCGGCGGCACTAAATACGATGAAGGCCATGTCTTACGACGCTTAATTTTGCCAGAATTGTGTCAGTATGCCGATGCTTATATTGCAGGTCATGAGCACGACTTAGAGCTACTGACCGATGATTGCTCACGCGTACTGCCGGGTAATAACAAACCTAAGCTACCACTTATCATCAGTGGCGCAGCTTCAAAAATGCGTGGCACACATACCCCCTTTGCTGAGCAACAGGAGAAACGTTATCCAGAATATGATTTAGTTTGGTCGAAGAGTTTTACCTGGGGCTTTGCCCACATAGAACTAGATAATCAGGCGGATGAACTGAAAGTACAATTTTATTCAACACCCATTAATGGCAGTGGCAAACCAATAAAAGAGCAAGGTTTTAGCTTCAAGCATCGTAGTGACTGAGCGCAAACATTGACCTCTGCTAATCTCCACAGAGGTCAAATATAAGCTATTTAGACGCATCATGGTAAATCAGTAACTTGGGCTCACTCTGAACAACTTGTTTGATGGCTATGTCTAATTGCTGCAAGAGGGCTTGAGGCACTTGTTTATTACATGCAAAGCCTAGTTTTGAATTTAATAGTGGCATGAGTAAACGATAGTTTTTCGGGTTGATATTAGCGCGCTTAAACTGAAACCGTGCGATAGCATCGCCATAAGCAATCAAATCAACCCGCTTATGATCTATCATCTGCACCAACTCTAAGCCTGTTTTTAAATACACAAACTGAGATTCTGAAATACCATAGGCAAGCAATGCTTGATGACCAATATCGTTTTTAACAACCCCATAGGTTAAAGACTTATCTTGCTTTAATTGCGAAATGCTAATGTCCGTTTCTTTATGAGCTATTACTGCTACCGTGTTGGGAATGACCAAACCCACAAAGTTGAATAATTTGTTGCGCCTCTCTGTAAATGTCATAGAAAACACGCAAGTATTCGCTTGCTGTTGCACACTTTTATACACTCGAGGCCAAGGCGCGAGTACGATTTGCGATTCATCTAAATACCAATCTAGGTGTTGATACGCTGAGCGAAGCACGTTCAAAGCTAAGCCATGCAACTGACCTTGGCTTTGATAATTAAAAGGCGGGTAATCTTCGGTATACCACTGAATATTAGGTGTAGAGAGTTGTAAGCTTGTAGACAACATTAGTGTATTGAGCATTAAGCCTAACATGCACCTTTCTCTAAAAATTTAACCATGAGAAAAGTATAGGACATGCATCTAAATAAAGGGCAAAGATCCTGAATTTTCATGCATTCGCTTGCCACTTCATTGCTCATCCAAATAAATGCGGAGATTAACGTTTAATCACCTCACCTCTCATTGGTGCCAGCTTGGCGAGTAGCAAATTTTGCTCACGGTAACTGACCCCAGCATCTTCCATAGCTAATACCAATAGCTCTACCACACGATTAAAATCTGCTTCATTGATATTCATACCTGTGTGAATATCAACCATGGAATCTCCGGTATATTCACAAGGACCACCGCTGATATCGCACATGTGAGTAATAAAGCCTGCACGGAAGTGACTGACACTCGATTTAGCAAAATAAGGTAAGATCGTTTTATCTTTCGCAATACGCTTAATAAACGCATCAACAATGCGCTCTATTCCCTGCTCAGAACCAAGTTGCTGATATAAGCTAGCTTTAGGCTGTGAAGCACATCCGCTCAGAACAATCAGCAACACTGCGCTGATGATTAAAAACACTTTACTCATTATTAAAAGTATCCTGTCACTGATAAATACCAACCCGTTTGTTTTGGTAATGCTGCAATCGCGCCTAAATCAATATATGCCGCCGTCACACTGACATGCTTATTGGGAAACCAAGCCACAAACACATCGCGCCAATTGCTTTCTTGCAAGCCAAGGTTATCTGGCTTCTGGCGATATTCAACGCCCACCGCTAAATGCTGGTTAAGCAAAACAGCCGACGATAACTCAAGCTGCACACTGCGATCATGGTTGGCCGAGCCAAAGCCAAGTAATCCCATTTCGTTTGCAGACGTACTGCGTGCCGTCGCATTCCATAACAGGTTATACCCAAATGCCGCGCCTAAATGTAATTTACTGGCAGAAAGATAATAGTCATAACCTGATGTATCTGCTGCGCCCAGCGCATTGGCAACCGCTGGAGTATCAAGCTTTTTATATTGCACACCAAACGTCAATTGCGGCCATTGACTATAAACCAAGTCGCCATAAAATCTGATTTTAGCGCCGGTAATGCTCTGTGAAAGTTCGGTATTTAGCGGGTTAACTTTGAAATCTTGCTCAGCGTAACTTAACTCAAGTCTGTCGAAAAAGTTTGCTTGCGCGCCACACACATTCAAAGAGAAATCATCCACATCGGCTTTAGTGCAAAACCCCGATATTGCCCACTCATCTTCTGTGGCATAGCCTGCTAATTGTGCCCAAGGGACTAAGCCGCCCCCCGCTGATCCCTCTACTTGAGAAACACCCGGTGTGCCGAGCAACTTACCTCTCGCTTGCGATGCAAAACTCACCGAAAGACAGGCAAGTAACAGTGTACTCGCTACCGTTATTTTCATAACTTATCCCCTTGAGCTAAGTCAGAAAATAGATTCTCGAAGCTATCTCTTTTCTCTGGCGGGTTCACTTCAAGTGTGATCTCAATATTGCCATCAACCAACTTTAGGTCATCGAGTTTGATTGTACGCAGACGATCAACACCAATTTTTGCTCTCGCGTGCCAAACGGTGATCGCCTCAAGTTGCTCTTTGGCATATGGCATAGTCACTAAGCCTAACTCAGAGCTTTTTATTGCAGGCTTATCATCATAAACATAAATGTAGCCCACCATTGAATCATGAATATTACAGCCAAGTACCACAATGCCCGATTTTGAAAAGTCTAACGGCGCTTTTGGTTGGCCGTGGTAGAGCCTCAACTCAAATGTTTTAGCTTCAGAAAAAGAATACACATGATGGCGGATATCATCACTATTAGGAAAACTTACCTGAGCTCCTTTTGGAACAACGAGTACATGAGGTAAGAACGCCTTACTCACTTGATCCATAATATAAGGAGTTGGACTTACAGATGTAGCAGGAGGCGCACCTTTAAATACAAAACTAACCACAGCATCTGCAAGTGGCTGATTAAGTTGGTCAACAACCTTAATGGTGGTTTGCGCTGATGCAAAAACGCAAGTGAATAGCAAAAACGCAGAAATAATTAGACGGGTCATAATGTGTGCTTATAGCGCAAGAATAATAAAAGGTTAGAAGCTTATAGATAGAAAGTCTATAAAAGTGTGTTGAACCACAATAATAAAAAACTGTTCGATTATAAGATATTACCTGAAATTCCCCTCGGGATAGTCTTTTCTTTTGGGTACGAATGGTATATTTTATGCTCGATTTACAACAATATGGATAATTCTTATGGAAGAAATAAACCTATCCGCTCAATCCGAGCAAAAAACACATCAAGTGCTATTCACTGGTAATGCGAAAGACTACTTTGGCATTTGGATAGTCAACATCTTACTGAGTATTGTCACGCTTGGTATCTATTCGGCTTGGGCAACGGTAAGAACAAAGCAATACTTCTATGGTCACACATCAATTGACGGCCATCGCTTCAATTATCTAGCAACACCAATGCAGATCCTTAAAGGACGAATGATTGCTTTTGCTATTTTTGCATTATATGCCATCGTAACGACTTATAGCCCAGCTATGGCACTGGTATTTTTTGTTATTTGGGCAGCAGCCATTCCTTGGTTAATCAATCAAAGTTTACGTTTTAACTTAAGAATGACGAGTCATCGCAATGTTCGCTTTGGTTTTAAAGGGGGCTATCTAGATGCATTAACCCACTTTGTATTACTACCAATTGTTGGTGCATTAACGCTTTATATTGCGATGCCTTGGGTAATGAAAAAAATCGACACCTATATTCACAATAATATTGAATACGGTAATAAAGCCTTAAGAGTTGAGCTTTCAGCAGGTCGCTACTACGGCGCAGTCTTAAGATGTTTAATTGTCGTGATTGGGTTTGGTGTCATAAGTGCCATTATCACTGGCGTTATGGGCAGTTTCGGTGATCCTGGTTCTCTTGGCGTAGCCATGGTATTTATCTCACTAGGTTTTAATTTCTTAGCGATCAGCCTACTTGCAGGTATTTACCAAAGTAAGGTCCGTAACCATATTTTTGCGAATGCGCAACTAGAAGATGTGGCGACATTTGAATCAAAGCTAGATACCGTTGAATACTCATTACTACTTGCAACAAATGCACTAGCCATTATTTTCTCGCTTGGCCTTGCCTTCCCTTGGACAAAAGTACGCAAAGCGAAAATGCTCGCAGCAGCAACCACAGTGACTTTATCTGAAAATGCAGAACAAGTGATGGAAGTATATAGAGAGTCACAATCTTCACTCGCTGAAGAAGCGGCAAACGTATTTGACGTAGATATTTCTCTAACTTAAGCATATGAAGATATTTGGTACTTTATATCCAGCAGGTAGCAGCAAAGCTGTTACCTGCTCAGCTTCGGTATTTGACTCAAAGTTGATGTTGAATCATGAGGATGGCGAGCAAAAAAGCTACGATTTTGCGAGTGCGATTTTAGGAGAACCTATTTTAGGTCAATCTCAAGAAATTACATTCAGCGATGGTAGTCGCTTTTTACCAGCAGACGTTAAATTTCGCTGGCCAACTGAGCGTAAGCGTTTAAAACTGGTTGAAAAGTTAGAGCAAAATCTATTCGCCGTACTTGGCGCCATCGTTCTTAGCCCTATTCTAATCTACGGAATTATGTTCAAGGTAGTTCCTGCATTTGCAGTGCAAACCTATGACTTAGTACCCGACTCAGTGGTGCAAGAAATGGGTGAGCAATCTATGTATGCCATAGAGCAAGCTGTGCTTGAACCGAGCACTTTGTCAGCGCAAGAGCAGCAAACAGTGACTCAGCTTTGGGACGATAGTTTACAAAAGCTGTCTCTATCCAGAGATCAGTTTAAGTTGAGCTTCTATCAGTCTGATTTCTTTGGTGCAAACGCCTTTGCGCTCCCGCATGGTCAGATTGTAGTGACCGATGACCTTGTAAAAAGCATGCAAGATCACCCTCTAGCTCTACAAGCCGTTTTACTTCATGAAATCGGTCATGTTGAAAAACAACATAGTATTCGTATGGCAGCGCAGGCTGCTGCTGGTGCTATTGCATTTGCCATGATCTTCGGCGATTTAGAAGGTTTTGCCGAAGTAGTGTTGGGTACAGGTTCAACAATTTTGCAGCAGCGTTTTTCGCAAGATATGGAAAAAGAGGCGGACGAATACGCCCTGCAGCATATGAAGCAACACGGTATCGACCCCAAAGAGTTTGCCAAAGCATTAGAGATTATCGTTGAACAAGCGGGCATTGAGCTTGAGAATGACGAGGAAGGTGCATGGAGTAAGTACTTATCTACTCACCCAAGTATTAAATCTCGCATTGACTATGCTAACGCTTTCTAAGACACACAATGAAATGCCACCCAAAACGCGGTGGCATTTTTACTTCATTCACCGTAATTATTCGTCACTAACCCCAAACATATAATTAGTTATTTGTAATTAATTACCCTTATGGTAGGGTCACGTTATCAAGCATTTATTGGCTTTTTTGCCTGCCTTTGAGTTCTCATATGCTAACTACGCTCCTGCATGACTACTTTTTTATTTCTCCTGACAGTATTCTGATTTACGGTAATTACAATGATTGGCTAGTAATTCTTTCTATTTTCATTGCTATATTTGCATCATTTATGGGGCTACAAGTTGCCTCCCAAGTAACGACAAAAACCACCCCATTTAGACGTCACAGTATGCTACTAATTGGTAGCATTGCTCTCGGCGGTGGCATATGGAGTATGCACTTTATTGGTATGCTGGCTTTTGACCTCTGCACCAATGTTGAATACAACGGTCCGCTGACCTTTTTCTCTATGCTACCCGGGGTGTTTGCCTCTTGGGTTGCATTGAACTTTTTGACCAAAAACCATAAAGGATTTTTACCGCTTTTAATTGGCGGCGTATTAGTTGGCGCCGGTATAGGCGCCATGCACTATACAGGCATGGCGGCGATGGAAATGGCCCCATTGCTACGCTACGACCCACTGTTTTTTGCACTGTCTATTGTCGTTGCGGTAACACTGGCAATGCTGTCATTGTGGATCCACTTCGGCCTTTCATCGTTACGTAAAAAGGGCTTCAAGCGACCTTTCCCTGAACTACTGGCTAGCATTGTAATGGGTTGTGCGATCACAGGTATGCACTACACGGGCATGGCTGCGGCTAGATTTGTTAAGCCGCCGGGCTTAGAACTGAGCGAGCAGACCTCTGAAATATCAATGTATCTGGCTTTAGGAATTTCAATTACCACCATAGTGATTATTTGCTTAGTGCTTGGCCTAAATATGATCCTAAGATACAAAGACGTATACCGTGTTGCATCAGAAAGTGAACACCGTCTGAGAGCCATGATGGAAACCGCCGTTGATGGCATCGTCAGTATCGATAGCACTGGTATTATTCTCAATATAAACCAAGCAACCGAAAAACTGTTTGGTTGGCAAGCCGATGAACTAATTGGTAAAAACGTCAATATTCTTGTGCCTGCACCGTTTCATGGTGAACATGACGGCTATTTAAAACGCTACTTAGAAACCGGTGAAGCCAACATTATAGGTAAAGGAAGAGAAGTCAGTGCAGTGCATAAAAATGGTGAGCCTGTCGCTATTCGTCTTGCTATTGGCCATGTGAAGCTAAGTAGTGGAGATATTTTCGTCGCATTTATCTCTGACATTCGCCCTCGTCTAAAAATGGAACAAGCACTTCGCGAAAACGAAGAGAAATTCCGCTCTTTGATCACCAATATCCCGGGGATCGCTTATCGCTGTAAAGATACGCCTGATTGGCCAATGATCTATATCAGCAATGCCGTTGAATCAATCACGGGCTACACTGCTGACGAATTTTTACTACCTGACCCTAAAGTAAGCTTTACCGAACTTTACCATCCAGAAGATAAAGAGAAGATCATCGACAATTTATCATTCGATGGGCCTTTTAAACTTGAATATCGCATCATAAACCGCAACGGCGAAGTACGCTGGATGATGGAGCAAGGCACACACATTAAAGATCTTGATCGCAACGAAACTTGGATCGATGGCTTTATTATGGACATCACCGAGCGAAAAGAAATGGAACAAGCTCTGCGACAAGCAAAAGAGCGTGCCGAGCAAGCTGCATCTGCGCGCGCTAACTTCATGGCAAATATGAGCCATGAAATTCGTACCCCGATGAATGCCATCATCGGCTTTAGTGACATTCTCATCGAGAGTAATACTCAGCCAGAGCAACAGCATCACTTAAAAACCATCAACAACTCAGCTAAATCACTATTGCATTTACTCAATGATATTCTCGATAGCGCCAAGTTAGATAAAGGCAAACTTGAGCTTGAAAAGCGTAACTTTTCATTGATCCAAGAAGTTGATGAAGTGATATCCACACTCTGGCTGCAAGCGCGCAATAAAGGACTGCAACTCATTGTTGAAGTGTCTCCTGAGCTCAAAAGCGCTTATTGCGGGTCACCTGAACGTATTCGCCAAGTACTCACAAATCTGATCAGTAACGCCATTAAGTTTACAGAGCAAGGTACCGTCAAAGTGTCGGTGACACCTCAGCAAAACAACCTGATTGACTTTGTTATTTCAGATACCGGTATTGGCATGAATGAGCGCCAATTGAGTAAAGTGTTTGATGCCTTTACTCAAGCGGATGCCTCAATGAGCCGTCGCTTCGGCGGCACAGGCTTAGGCACCACAATCAGTAAACAATTAGTTGAGCTAATGGGCGGTTCTATTTCAGCACAAAGTATTGAAGGTATGGGTTCAAAGTTTAGTTTTAGCCTACCGCTTGAAGTGATGAACAACCTAGAGGTTGAACAAGAGCAAGATCGCGCAAATCTACCTCCAATGCACATCTTGGTTGTTGATGATATTCAACAAAATATTGAGTTACTCACCTTATTGCTTGAACGAGAAGGTCATCACGTCGTGACTGCTCGAGATGGCCAACAAGCGCTGATCAGGATGGAAAGCGAAGAGCACCTAGACTTAGTGATCATGGACGTACAAATGCCTATTAAAGACGGCTTAACCGCAGCTAAAGAGCGCCGCGAATTCGAACACCAAGGCCAATTACCTAGGCTCCCCATAATCGCCTTCACAGCCAGCGTACTTGAAGATGATAAACTAGCAGCACAGCAAGCAGGTATGGATGGCTTTGCTAAAAAGCCCGTTGACCTTGACGCCCTATTTAAAGAAATTGCCCGCGTACTGAACATTGAATCTGTCCCGCAAACCTCAGCTATCATAGACAACTCACAAGGCAAGTTAATTGATGAGCGAAAAGGCATAGCCTTATGGGGAAGCAAAGACGATTTCTATAAACAATTACAGCAGTTTATAAATCAATACCAAGCAGATTTAACACAATTACATAGGCTCTTTGAGCAACAACAGTGGCCAAGCTTACAGTCTGAAGTACACAAACTGAAAGGTATTTGCGGCAACTTATCACTTACCAAGCTTATGCGTCAGTTAGAAAAATTGGAAACCTTACTACATACTGATCCAAAGCAAGCGCAAGAGACTATTAATGACATTACAGAGTCAACCTCTCAGCTCATAGATGAGGTAGAAGCTCAGCGACAGCAAACCGATTTAACGCCTCAAAGTGATGCTCAAAGCAATACGGCAGAGCTACATGAGACGTTACTGGCGCTAAAAACCACTGCAGAACAAAATGAAATAGATGAAGCCTTGTTACACGCTTTAGCAGAGCATCAAGCGAGTGCTTATGGTTCTGATATCGAAGCAATTATTACGGCAATTAACGATTTTGAATTTGCCCAAGCCGTGCAGCTAACCGAGCAGTTAATTAAAAGGGTTTCTTAAATTATGGTGATGCAAGACACAAGACCACTGATATTAGTGGTCGATGACGAACCAGCAAACCTGCGAGTATTAAAGCAGATCTTACAAGATAACTACCGCCTCGCATTCGCTAAAAGCGGTGAAGAGGCTTTACGCTTAACCGCCAGCAAACAACCTAACCTGATATTACTCGATATCATGATGCCTGATATGACAGGGTTAGAGGTGTGTAAAACCCTAAAATCCTCACCACTAACCAGCGCGATACCAGTTATTTTTGTCACTGCGCTAAACCACGAAACCGACGAGGCCCAAGGCTTTGAACTCGGCGCTGTAGATTATATTACTAAGCCCGTTTCAAGCGCGGTTGTAAAAGCGCGAGTAGCCACCCACCTTTCATTAGTCAGAGCCGAAGAACTCAAAGAAACACGCCTACAAATAATTCAACGCTTAGGTCGAGCCGCAGAGTATAAAGACAACGAAACGGGCATGCACGTCATGCGTATGAGTCATTACGCCAAAGTCATTGCGCTCGCTTATGGTTTTGATGAAGCGCGCGCAGATCTATTACTACACACCGCACCAATGCATGACATCGGTAAGATTGGCATACCAGATCACATCTTATTAAAACCCGGCAGGCTTACTCCAGAAGAATACGAGGTAATGCAAGCACACCCACAGATTGGTGCAGATATTTTAGGGGAAGACGAATCTGAACTTATTTCGTTGGCAAAAGTAGTTGCCCTCACCCACCATGAAAAATGGGATGGCAGCGGTTATCCAAATGGACTCAAAGGTGATGATATTCCAATTGAGGGTCGCATTGTCGCGATCAGTGATGTATTTGACGCCCTAACCAGCAAACGCCCCTATAAAGAAGCTTGGAGCATAGAAAAAACACTCGCGTTTTTAGATGAACAAAGCGGACAACATTTCGATCCAGAACTGGTGGAAATTTTTAGACAACAGCTAGATAAAATTTTAGAAATCAAAGAAAAGTATCAAGAAGAATAAAGAAAACCCAACCGTAAATATTTAAATCTTAAATATTTACGGTTGGGTGTGAGTCAGCCTGTAAGCCGGGTTCTGTCCCTCTTGCGAGGTGATAATCATTCGTCTAGGCCTAGCATTGCTACTAGGC
>ENA-OWNT01004860-OWNT01004860.1-seawater-metagenome-genome-assembly--contig:-NODE-4860-length-11471-cov-3.825786_pt1 | contig 11471 bp, 13 predicted proteins | sample MGYA00238136_ERZ651165 | MGnify/ENA primary metagenome ERZ651165 (study PRJEB26861, sample SAMN08777766) | seawater metagenome | isolation source: coastal seawater | place: USA: Florida | collected... | reverse complement strand
GAGTGAGTGAGTGAGTGAGTGAGTGAGTGAGTGAGTGAGTGAGTGAGTGAGTGAGTGAGTGAGTGAGTGAGTGAGTGTGTGGGCAGCCGTTATTTATCATCTGGCTTGTTTGTGTGTGTGGTTGTGTGGTGGGTCCCATGTCCCATGTCCCATGTATGTATGTATGTATGTATGTATGTCCCATGCCCCATGCCCCCCGTTCCTTGTTGCCTCTTCCTTCCTTCCTTCCTTCCTTGGCGCACTGGTCACTCAGTCAAGTCAGTCTGCCGTTTGCCGTTTGCCGTTTGCCGTTTGCCGTTTGCCGTTTGCCGTTTTGTTGCTCTTGCTCTTGCTCTTGCTCTTGCTTGTGTAGTTAGTTATTGTTGCACCCAGTCAGGAACACTGCGCGCACCACAAAAGACACGACACACACTGGCATGAGAGCGTCTCAAAGAATGTCTACCTGCCACCGACCGGCTAGACAACAAGGAACACCCACGTCGGTGCGTCGGTCCCGTCCGGCCGTACGTGCAAGCGTGTTCGAGCGGTACGCCGGAAAAAAAGACGGGGCAGGAAGGTTCCGGAGGTGATGACAATCACGAGTGAGGTGAAGGAGTCAGTCGACGGCAGGGCAGGGCGATCGACCAAACAAGCAGTGCTGCAGCTGTGACCAACGTTCAGCGCGTGAACCACGAGCTACATGCATGCCGTGCTGCACCATGCATGCGGTGCTGCACCGAGCACCGCGGCACGGCGCTGCCTAGGCGCACTGCACTCTCTCGTTAGGTGGTCCACGCTGCGAGCTGCCGCTGGATCGAAGCAAGTCCGCCCAGATCCACCCGCAGCAGGCACAGTGTGGTTCGACAACCACTGGAAAGAAGACGGCCTCGTTCTCTTTTTGTCGGCAAATTTCAGGACTCCTGTCTCCAGGCAGCCTGTTGCAACTCGCCCAGAAATCAATCTGCGGACCGGAGTCGCCGGCAGGGACAACGTGCGCGACGTGATGGGTCCCTCGAGCATTGGCGCCAGCGCCCACGGCTAGCCTGAACCCGCACACAGCACTTCGTGGCGGCACACCCACCAGACGCCCAACACCCAACAACACCCAGACGCCGCCCCAGCCATGAAGTCGTCATCGGTGGTTCCACAGGAGAGCGGCGGTGCGAAGGATGCTGCGAGCGCGGAGGGCAAGACCAGAGATGCACACGGGGCCGGAAAGGAGAGCCCAGGTGGTGTGCCGCGGCAGCCGCTGTCAACGGCCGAAAGACAATCTGGCGCCGTGCACCGCACGAAGCCTGCTGTGGCGCGCTCGCACACCCCGTCGTCGCGCATCGTGATGCTCGCGCGACTGGGCAAGAGGTGGCGCAATACGGCCCACGAGCTGACGCTGGACGATGCCAAGGAGCCCTCGGCATCACCGACGGAGCTGCGGGGACGCGGCGGCCGTGCGCTAGACAACGGTGGCTCCAAGTCGTCCGCCCACCCCGCCGCCGACGGCGTGGCGCGCAAGCAAAGACCCATCGAACCAGCAGCTCTCGAGGCGTATGGAAACTCAAGCAGCAGCCGATACCGCCGTTGTCTGCGGCGATGTGGCCGCCGGGCACAGTCTACGCTGCGCCTGCAGTACATCAACGAGACGATGCTCGTGTCCGACTTCTTCGTCCACTGGCTCCTGAGCTTGTCGTGGCCCGAACTCATCTCCGTCAGCGTCGGCACCTCCTTCGTGTGCATATTAGTCTTCACCGGCCTCTTCGTGGGGTTGGACGGCGTGGCCGACGTGCAGTCCGCCTTCGCACTGTCCACCCAGACTTTCCTCACCATCGGCTACGGGTCCCTCGCGCCGACCTCTCTGTGGGGCCACACCATCGTCTTCTTGGAGACGTACGTGTCCGTCCTGGTCCTCGCCGTGGTGACAGGCGTGCCCTACATCAAATTCTCCAAACCCTCGCCCAAGCTGGTGTTCGCGAAGCCAGTGCTCAACCGCGGGCCAATGGGCCCGCAGCTGCAAATCCGCATGTGCGTTGACACGCAGCACGCACAAATGGTCAACGCCCGATTCAAACTCACCCTCGCGCGGACGGAGAGAAGTTCCATGGGAACGGTGCGTCCTGTTGTCACCGCCTGCCTCCCTCTTCCAGCTGTCGCCTCGCAACGCTGACTCCCCTTTGCTTGGCGCGTAGGCGTTCACGTTCTTTGACGAATTGCAACTCAAAACGGAACGAGCTGCGCTCGTTGCTCTGAACTTCACCATCACACATTATTTGAATGCCGAGACGAGCTTCCTGTGCGTGGCAGTGGTGGCAACTTTGTCGGTGTGCTCCTCCCTACTGCTCTCACGTCCTCCCAACATCGCCGCCGCTTTGTGACGTACAATGCAGGTACCGATATCTACAGCAAGCCGTCAACCGTCACGAGCTCAAGCACCCCAGCCAACGGTCAAAGGGCGATCCCTTGGAGTTCGTCACGTTCTTTCTGATTTTGAACGTGGAGGGCACGGACATCACGTATCAGGTTTCGTATCCGTCCTTGACCACTGCTACCCCACCCAGCACACACAGAACACGAACTCGATGACGCGCGCTCACAAGTCTTTCTCCGGGCGTTGTTGTCATGACCGCAGGACGTCATTTACGCCACCGAGGTGTTCCAGCCAAACGACTTGCAGTTCGACCGATTTTATTGCGACATGATATCCGCCACGGGCGTGGTCGTGCACGATGGCGACAGCGTTCACAACCAGTTGGAGATGGATGTGGACAAGCTGCCTTTGACGGCGGAAAAACCCGACGCTGACAAAGTCAGCGATCCTGTGATTGTCGAATTAGTGAAAGAGAGCACAAGAGACGGTCGTGAATTGTGGCCGATGATTGACGCGCCGCACGCCCTGATGCACAAATTGGATCGCGGGTCACGCCCCATCTGCTGCCAACAACGGCCGAAAAAGGTTTGTCTTGGTAGTCCGCGGCAAAAGTGTTTTAGCGACGAATCTCAGGTTTGCCCACCTTGTGCGCAGAGCCCACCACGTTTCTTGGTTAAGGCGCACAATTCTTGCGCACGATGCCGCAAATGTTCTTCGAACTTGTACGTTCCGTCGCATCCCACGGACATCTAGTTCAACTACTGATCCCACGTCTTTCTTGTTGCGCTCATCGCAGGTACTGGTTCTCTCTACAGCTAAATTTCGCATTGGTGGTGTTGCTGGCACTCGTGGTGTGGACACTATTAAACTTTCTCCTGTCGATTCTTTTCGTCATCCCATTCAACGTGACTGGCACGACAGAACACTTGAGCTATGATAGTTTCACCGGTCCAGATCATGACCGAGGTGATACTCTCGCTGCCAGTTTCTTCTTTGCCGTCCAAACTTTATCCAGTGTTGGCTACGGGTTGGTTTTCATTGTGAAGGTGTGGTCTTTCTTTGTCGAGGAGTAGAGTGACGCGTTTGTGTTGTGTTTCGTTTTGGTTTGTTGTGCAGAAATTTACAGCCAACGACTTGGTATGGAGATTTCACGGTCGCTTTTTTCGGATCCATTGCAGTGGTGTTGATTTCAGTGTTTGGAGGTATTGTCTTCTCACACCTTGTGTCCGTGAAAGCTCTCATCAAGTTTTCGGACAAAGCCGTCATCAGCAACTATGCTCTAGATGGTCGGAACTACTTCCAATTTAAAATATATGGTGTGTGCCTGCACATGCACGTGCCCGCTTGCTCGACTGCCGCTTGCTCGATATTTGAATTAACAACACGATTTGTTTCCAGGACAATGGCGGCGAGATCCCACCATCAATGTGTCAGTGAGCGTGTTCGTTCTTGTGAAAGGGGTGAACGAGCATGGTTCGTGGACTGAGACGGACCGCAAATCCATCTCATCGCCCTCATTCTGTGCATTGATTGCTGCTGGCTGAAGGCACAACGCAATTGACGTGGGAGTCGCTGAAGCTGCGCTGCTCTAGCTTCCCCATATTTGATGTACCAGTGACCGTACTGCACGAAGTGACTGGGGACAGTCCGTTTCGGTCATTGCTGAAGGAGCGGAAGAGCAAAACAGCACTCCCACGGCCCGGGAGTGCGGAAGAAGAGCAACTCTGTGGTTCTGACACCTCGCCAAGAACGCCATCTCCCAAAACGTGGGTGGCAACAACGGAAACCGCCCGGCGGGAAGTGGTTGAAATCGCCGCTTACGTTACTGGATACGACACAACATATGGTAACACACTCGTATGAAATGCACGTACGGCGCCATAAAGCGCATTTGGAGTCACACCTTCTAACATTTCGTGTCGCTTGCAGGCGCCGCTGTTCATGCTCACCACATGTATTCCGCGGCAAACATCATGCACAACATGCATTTTAAAGAACAGGTTTGATAGAACCGTGATACAATCAATGTGATGTTCATTTATTGTGCATGCATCACCTCAGTGTTGCCCTCGTAGATATATTTTTGTCCCATGGAACGAGCAAATTTCGTGGATATGTCTGTGTTCCACGAGGTGGAGAAGGACGTTTTGTGGTACAACAGGATATTGTTGCGCCGAGTGTTCGATGTGCTAAAGCAACAGTGGCAACTGAAAGATGTGCTAAAACGTGTGCAAAGTGGATCACTGCAAGAAGGTGAGTGTTGTCGGAACAGTAGGTAGCAATGGTTATGGCGTGATCATCGCTCATACTTGTAGGATTTGCGAGGATGGCACACCGAGGGTCGATGGCAGCTTCCAGTAGGGTTGCGCCAGACATTTTAAAGACCTCCACTCAGTGACAGCAACGGAATTTCTTCCGCCATCCGTTGTCCCACGCTACAAACTGCTGCTGCAGACAGGTGGCCTGGGCTCGGCCTATGAGTTAGTTGCACAAAGTCAGTTGTTGGTGACAGAATATAACCGGTAACGCACACAATTGCCCGCATACCATTTGCACGTTGGCCCGACGAGTCTGTCAGACTCCTCTGTTATTCGTTGGGAACATGGCTCAATGCAGATGCAACTTGGCACAGCACCATTCCCGGCACGCTATTACAAAACACAGACTTAGAAACCTCATAAAGTAATCCGTGGCGCACTCAACGACGTACAGCAAGAGCCTGGTTTACTTCATCTATGTGGGGTGGAGAAACTAATTTGCCCTGGCGGTTCAAGAACTTGAAATCGATTGGTGTGGCCACAACTGGCAACTGTTGCGGAGTGACTTTGAGGTCTTGTCGAGTGCGCGCGATAAAGCGCTGAAAGTTCGTGAGATACTGACTCGCATGGTCAGGGTGTGAAGAATCGTTCGCGCCTTGATGCCAGAACATTCCGGCCAAATATATTGGCACTTGCGTTGACTTTTGCAGGGTGTCCAAACTGTTCTGAACAAACTTTATGAAATGCGGGTAGAACCCGTAAGTCACGTTCTCCTTCTTGTTCTGCCCCAGAGCAGAAGGCTTTGTGTCCTATCACGGATTCACGCAATGAACATGGAAGCATGATTGAATTCGAAGCCGATGCTGCAGGTGTACCGGATTCCAGTTGTAAAACAAGTTGGTGCTGCCCATCGCAAATTTGATGAAGTGGACTGTGGACGGTTTCTCGTTTTCCTATCACAGCGAACTCTTAGTGAAGATGCACACGCGGTGCAGCCAGACAAAAAAGCGTACCGAGAGTTCCTTGTGCAATCGCAAGGCCATGTGATGCGCAATAGCCTGGCCATATCATGTTTTTGCTGCGAATGACGGGACCGACTTCCGCGGGGAACAAACTCAACTCAAGTCACGTACCATTTCTGGCCCAAACACAGCTCGTTTTACGCGTTTTTGGCACTGCAAAGATTTCCACCCGGTTGACTTGGTGCGAACATTTGCATCGCAGAAGTTTACGTCGTTGTCCCACGCTGTTGGCAATTGTACCACACCACATCGTCAATTGCGTTCGTGCGCATTTCACAAGATGTTGTCGACGGCATGGCGCAGGTACGGACACATCTGAAACTCAATGCCGAAGTGCACAGGTCCTTGCAAGTGTTTCGGGAGGGATCGCTCATTGCAACGCCCAGCCATATTGCTTTGTCCAGCGAGGATATAAACAGGCTGCGGCGCGACACGTCTGATCACATTGACGGGCAACTCGCTTACACAATGGTAGTATCCTGTTTGCTTATCAAATTTACCGCGCTGAGACAAGTGAACGGTGCGGATCCTGCATGGTCCAAGTGTCCAGTCCGCAAGTTCTTGAAGAATTGGTGCTACGACGCAACGCACACAGTTATGTATTCGTTGGCGCTACACACAACCACGATGACGAACGCACTTGCATCAAGCGGCTCGCGTTCTCCAAAAGACTGCTTGAGACCAGCAGCCTTCCTCGACGCCTCTTTCTGATTTCGGTGGGATAGTTTTCCTGATTGTGTTGTAAGTGACACTCCTGCTGTCGCCATTTCTGCAGGAGACCTCTTGACTTCATGACCATCGTCGTGTTTTTGCCGTGTGTGCGTAGTGCCGCGGGTTGAGCGGCGCAGACGCGTGTTCATTACGGTGGCGTGAAACTTGGGTGCGAAGGTGTTGTCCACCAGAAACATTCTTTGGCGCTCTCTCTCGTCAAGAAGGCCCACTGCGCCGAGCTCTCGTTGCAGTGTGAACAGGATTGATTCTAAGTGAAGGCGGGCGCGGTCCCGGTTGACGTCAATGAAGACGACGTGCGTGTTGGAGGGATCATCGTTCATGATTTCAAGGCCACCCATGGAGAGGCACAGCTCAGCCGGTGGGCTGGCGACATTGCTGCCGGGCGAAGTTGCTTCGTCCAGAGGAAGGACCTCAATTTGTGAAAAAATTCGGCTTACGGCATCAATTTCTTCAGGCGAGTAAAGCTTCAGCATCACTAGTGTGAGGTGGAATTGATCCCTGCGCCAGAAAATGGAGCGGTCCAAACCTTCGGCCTGCAACAGAGGTGTTGGTGGACAAATGAGAAGAGACAAAGCATTACAAAGGCAAAACAATCAATGAGATGGTGGAGGGAGGGGCCTCTCATCGCCAACCGAGTGCACTATGCATGATCGATCCAAGAACTACTCACGTCCCGGCAGCTTTGGCTGGCAAAAATCCGCTGCTGCATCTCCTGTAGTTTGTTTCGTGCGTCAGCGTCGAGAGCCAGTGGCACTGATATGAAGTGGGTGAAATCTAGCTTATCCCGTGCATCAGCGATGACGATTTCGAGGCGGGTTTCCGCGGATCGCACCGCCGAAGCAGACTTGGCCGTGATGGACACAATTGGGGTGACGCTTTTGGAACTGGCTTGTTTGTCTCTAGCGGCTGGAGGTTGTCTCGGGACAACAATCCTCGCGCCCGTTTCAGCCATGAGGCGCTTGATGGTTTCACCTTTCCTACCAACGATGAACCGGTGGAAGACCTCCGCGATTGGTTTGCGCAGCAAGAACTGCCGCTGACCATCTCTGGTTCTTTGCACTTCGAGGCCTTCTTCGTCTTCAGTGGCTGCGCTTCCGTCCATGATGTTTGAGGTAGTGGCGGCAGTTGATGTGTGGGAGCTATGTGAACCATTGTTTGCGGAGCCGTTCGATGCTGCTCCTCGACCGCGTCTACCGACTTGCTTGTCGGCTTGTGTGTTGTTGTTGCTGTTGTTGACGGCAAGAAATTGGCGATAATTCCGTCCCATGACCCGAACAAGGGTAAGATCTTGTGTTGCTTCGGCAGTTGCCATGGTACCAACTTCCGCAGTGGTGGGCAACTCCAAAACCTGACAAGACAAGGACTCGTCCGACCTCTGTCCACAACGCGGCGAGGCTTGCACGCTTCGAAAAGCACAGCACACGTTTAGACGGACCGGGTTTCGTTGCTCGTGCGAAGAAAAAGCGTTCTAAATTTTCTCACTCTCTCGTTGGTTATTGGTTTGTCACAGTCTGAAGCGTTGCGTCCCTGCCGTGGCCCGTTGAAGAGAAATACAAAGTGCATTGCTTTCTGCATTGACGGATGGTGTGTCAGTTGTGTGTGGCAAATTGTTTTGACAATGCTTTGTGGCAATGCGTTGTTTCAATGAGTTGGCACTGCGTTGCGTTGCGTCACACCGTGACAGCGGCACAAACATAAATAAGTTTTTGATTGAATTGCAGGGACAATAGTTTGACGCCGACGCCGACGAACCAGACAGAAACTAACTGCAACACTGCAACCACAAACCAAACACCAACCCTCAAACCCCCAAACCCCCAAACCCCCAAACCCCCAGCCCGCAACTCCAACCTCCAATCATACAGCGATGCTGACTGTGCTGTGTGCTGTGACGCACGACGGCTTCAAGCCAAATGACCTTCATGAGTCAGCCTGTAGAGTACAAATACCATGCAGGCCACTGTCCTCACAACACATACCACACAACACATCACATCACATCACATCACAGACTGTACTGAAGTACACACACACATGCAGCCACAACAGCCCAACCTGACTACCATAACCTGACATACATTGATTGGGTGCGTTGTGCGTTCCCGCTGTTGCTGCCAATCTGCCCACCCCCGCCGTCCATGCATGCACCAGTCACGAGAGCCCGTCCACGACACCAGCACACCAGCTTATGATTACAGTGTCGGAGTGTCGGAGTGTCGGTGTGGGAGAGTTAGTCGCAACGACGGCGCGACAGCGAAAATGTCACCATGCACGCATCGACGTATGGCTGTGCATGCAACATGAACGACCAAACAACCCACATGCATACATACATGATCACAACAGATACAACGTCAGTCGTGACGACACTTCATGGCCACCACCAACATCATCACGAGGGCTGCGATGGTAACGGCGAATGAACTGCTTGCCAATAACTTTTAATTAAAGTCTGTCCAAAAACGTTTGTGATGGGTGATGGTAGAAACTCAGAGGGATTTTGTAATGTTAATTAACCAGATCGAGTGTACACACTCACCACTCGTACGTCCACACCAATGAACGCAGACGCGTAATGTTCGTGGGCCAAAAGCTGTCGCCAACTGTCCAGGAGAGAGACAAGTTGCGTTGCCAAAAGATAGGGTCTGCGTGGTGGTACCGGAAAGCCGCGACCTGGCACTCTGACAGGCCGTCCAGGCAACCCGCAGAGAGGTGCGTGCATCCGGATAGTGGCGTTTGAAACGGTCCCGCGTCGAAGTACTGCGCTGAAAGGAACTTCGCCGGGTCGTGATGGCGCCAAAGAAGAACACAGCCCGAAGATTGGTGGTGCCATTCAGCCGCGCACACAGTCGCCCCGGAACAAGACGTGAAACCGGAGGTGGAGAAGTTGTTCGTTGGATCGGCAGAGGAGAACAACACGCGATGGGGTCACACAACAAACCAGATCACTTCAATTAGTGGCCCCGGGCACAGACAAACAGCAGCGCGATCGGCAGGGTGGGTGGCGCGCCGACTGAACAGTGACATGCTGGGCGTGGTGGTGGACGTACGTAGTCTTCTGTACCCGAAGACAACAGCATTTCTTGGCCGTCGATGGTGGCGGAGACCTCTCCTTCCAAGTAATGGTTCACCTTGCTCGAAGCCATCATGGACACCAGAAACACGACGCCGCCTCCTGTGCGGTTGCTGCTGTACAGCGCCACTTGGCTATGGGGCTCGTGATACCCTTCGCGCCGCTGCAGTTTCAGCCTTGCCTCGTCTGGCAGCCTGATGTTTCCATCCAAGAACACTGGCATGCCGAAGAGCCCACGACCTATGAAGAAGAAGCCGCGGCTCTCCCCCAATTCGAGGTCCACACTTGGAAGCTACACAACAGGAGCAGCAATGACAACAGCAAAAGCAGCAGCAATGACAGCAGCAAAAGCAGCAGCAATGACAGAGCAGCGAGCCAGCGGCGGGAGCAGCAGCAACGCAATGAAGGCAACGCAACAAAAATTGCGGCAGGGTCATTGAACGAAACCACGCAGCGGTATGTCGGCGCCCGACCACACAAGCCAAGCCATACTCAGCTTACCTGCACAGTGACGCGAAGCTGCGTGGAAAAAGGGACGGGTATCGCGACGTACAAGCCCCCAAACAGTGCATCTTTGCCCATGAAACGGTTGCCAAACGTTTTCGTCTCCGCTTGGTCCCACCCATACCTGCAAAGCAATCAGCAGCAGCAGCGCCACACCACCACCACAACACTTCAACGGGTGCGCCAAACGAGAGGCGGCTCACTGCGGCCCAGGGCGGGCAACGAGGAGGAAACAGCGCGCTGCCAGCGGCACACGTACGCCAATGCGTGGGCTTCGTAGAGCATGAACTGGAGTGACGGCTCCGTGTCGCCGTCGACGTATACTCGCATGGTGCAGTTGCCGAACGCGGGCCACACCAAGTCACCGGTCACCCAAAACAAGCGCATGACGTGAGTGGATGTGGTGGCTTCCGATGGGGCGGCGACGTTCATCAATTCGGTCTCGAAGTTGCCTGGAATGTCCGCGCAGTTGTGGCCCGAGAATCCGTTCGTGCAGTTCGAGCACACGCCGTCGACGCACTTCTCGCAAGGGCACAGGGAGATGCCCTTGCGAGCGATGCTAAACGTTTGCAGCGTCCGCGCATCGACGACGGTCGGGACTGACGAGGTCGTAGGGTTGGGCGCAGTCGCAGAGACCAACGACAGCACGGTCAAGACGAGGACGGCCGTAGTCATTATCTGCCGCAGGTCGACTAGCTACGAACAACAGGGAGCGACTATATTTGTTTCTTGGTTTCTGTTTTCTTTTTGACTCTTTTCGAACCAACTTTCTTGCGTACTTGTTGCGTCAGAGTTGGCTTTCTTGCGTATGGTACTTGTTGCGTCAAAGTTGGCTTTTGGCTAGTCCTGGCCGAAGGTGGCGCACGTGGAGATCGAGGCGGGCAATTTCGGCCAGCATTTTGACCAGAACAATCCAACCTCCAACCTCCAACCTCCAACCAGCCTCCAACCCCCGCCCGCCGTGTACGATTGATTGCCGCCACTTCAAGCGAGCAAGCAAACTGTGCGAGTTGCCAGCGAGAGTAAGTATGGCATACCCGGGTAAGCAGCAGTGAGCAAGCAGCTAGCGAAGAGGTACCATCAGCGAGTCAAGATCCAAGCAAGGATCCAGGATCCAGCATCCATCCAGGATGCTTGGTGGTTGTTGGTTGTTGGTTCCTTCCTTTCCTTCGTGCGTGTTGGTTGGTTGGCAACCAACTACCCGGGTTGATCTATCTAACTCCTCGCTTCATCAATCAAATCAGTGATCAGAGGTGGGTGAGTGGTCAATGAATGGTTAGAGGAGGAGATCATCATCTAACTAGCCAGTGCACTGTGTGAGTGAGTGAGTGAGTGGTCACAGGTAGGTGAGTGGTGAGTTGGTATTTGAGTGGTGAGTGTGGTGAGGGGTGAGTGGTGAGTGGTGAGTGGTGCGTGGTGGGTGGTGTGTGTGTGTGTGTGTTCTTTGAGTGGCCTGCATGCAGCCTGCAGGCTGGAGAATGGTGGATGGTGGATGGTGGATGGGGGATGGTGGATGGTGGATGGTGGATGGTGGATGGATGATG
>ENA-OWNT01004859-OWNT01004859.1-seawater-metagenome-genome-assembly--contig:-NODE-4859-length-11472-cov-3.961211_pt1 | contig 11472 bp, 16 predicted proteins | sample MGYA00238136_ERZ651165 | MGnify/ENA primary metagenome ERZ651165 (study PRJEB26861, sample SAMN08777766) | seawater metagenome | isolation source: coastal seawater | place: USA: Florida | collected... | reverse complement strand
TTCGACAAAAATACACGTTTTGTTCTTTCCTCCGTCGTTCGTCGTTCGTTTGTTGTTCGTCGTTCGTCGTTGGCCATTTGCGTTCGCGTTCGTCGTTTTGTGGCCATCGCTGACTTTGCCGCAGCAACGTCGTCGTTCGTCGTCCGCACTTTTCGTGACGTCTTCATCGCATCGCTGACACCGCCGTTGGCATTGGCGTTGACAGTATCCACCACCACCACCACGAAACAGATTGACTGTGAGAAGGGTTCGGTGTGTCCGCGTGGCATCTAAACATACACGGGCACTTGGACCTATGCGAGTCCATGCGGATCTGCTGAGTGAACCGGCGCATGGAGCCAAAGTCACGCAAAACACACAAGCCCTGCAAATAAGTGACGCTGCCTCAAGCAAATGCGTTGCAGCAGAGTTATTATCCACACACGATTGCGATTGGAGTCAGCGTTGATCTTCGGTTGAGCTGCGTCATTGCTTGGTCTGTGGGGTATCAAGGCAGACACGGCAGGAGCAAACATATTCGTGCTCGGATTCAGGGATGCTGAGGATCGACAGGCATCCTGCATGAGAAAGGCTGTCTACCGTGCGCTGGCGATATCTGCACGAGAAACGCGCACACCTGGAACGGAAGTCGGCTTCATAATTAATAAGTTGCTTTTGTTTTGTGGTTTGCAAGGGCTCAGAAAATCTTAGGTGTTGTCATCGCTGCTGCCAGGACCATCCAACTCGAAGTCGCTCGCTGCGACGTGAATTGTCGTTGACGACACGCTGTAGACATGAGCAGTGCTATTGATAATGTCATTGCTATGGAGCAGGGTTTGCGAGACAGATTTTCGCAATTCAGACCCTCCATATTCCCCAAACCATATCAGCATTTTAAGGATGTCCGCGAGCTCGTGAGCTCCAGTGACGACCGTGCCGCCGCGCTGGGCGTGCTCAAACAGGCGGTACGTCATCCACTTGACATCCACGGCATCTTGCCCACTTTGCATTACAATGTCCCCTGCCGTCGTACAAGTCGTTACGCCATCTCACTTGCTCTGCCTATTGTGCCCAGGCTGCAAAAGCCAAAAAGGACCTCGGCGTCGACGAGGTGGCCGCGGTTGTCGAGACGAGGCTCAACTTCCGAGCCCTCAGATTAGAAGTAGTTGGCATCCGATTTGTCGGTGCGTAACATGTGCAACTCTCCTCGCTTTTTGTGTTGTCTGCATCGGGCCATTCAAATCATTGCGCTGCTTCTTACCGTTTGCTTCATGAATTGCATTGTGTCAACATACAGTGCCTGAGGACGCTGCAGCATTCAATTTAGAGCATTTCCTTCGAGTCAATGACGAGGATGTTAGCCAAGCGAAGGTGCTAGCGCAACGAGTGATCAGTGCCAATGCTTTGCAGACGAAACAATCCGCGTCGGACACTGCTCCTGCTGGATTGTCACCGCTAGCTTTAGTTCACGAGTGCTACAACACGTCGTACACGTTGAAAGTTCTTGCGAGCAACATGAAGCTAAAGGCTGCTGCGATTGTTGGCTCGGACAGCGAAAAGGTGCCGCTGCCGCTGGAGCCCGGAACGAACGTCGCTAGCGTCATCAAAACTTTGTGCGAGCAGGGCGATCGCCGGTGACAAGACTATCTCCAGCTTTGCGTCGCATGCAGACATCGGATAATATTATAACAACAGGTTTAATTAAATTGGCGTCGGCATCGTGTTGTTATGACTACGAGTCGCTAAAAACACAGCAAATGTGATCCAAACTCATTTTTTTGCGGCCGTCGGCAACCACGAAATTGGGACGAAGTCACCACGTCCGGCAATGGATCCCGCCTGCAATGTGTAAAACAATCACTACCAAGTGAGCTGCACTGCTTTAAAACTGAGTGATGGTAACAGAGCAAGCGCACCTCGGTGTAGTCACGATCCATGGAAGCGTGGACGTGCGTGGCGACAATGTCCAGAGGAGTGTTGATAACGTCCAAGCCGGAGTCTTGCATGACAGCAGCAATGCGGTTGTCGCAGCGAAGCGTGCCCAGGCGAAAGTTCGTCCCAACTCCACTCGGCCCATCGCGCTGTCGTGACGGTGTGTCCTCGTCCTGCGCAATGAGGAGCGGTGGCAATGGGGGAAAGGTAACCCACGCATCTTGTTGATCGACGCGGGGTTCCAGTTCTAATCTAATTGAGGGGGATTCGCTGACGTGGTTTGCGTCGATGGCCTGTGAGGCCGGGGAAATAGATGCAGTCAACGATGCCCTCGTGCTACGGGTGCTTCCTGGACTTGGTTTCATGTTCACGCGTTCCCATCGGAGAAGAGCTATCGCGGTGGATGGTCGCCGCTCGGCTGGTACCTGAGACAGATTCGACAAGGAAGCTGCGTGCCACATTTCGAAATTGAATCGTATATCAAAACAAAGCGCGAAACACGAATCAGCAGGCCATGCAAGTGCACCCACTCACCGTCGAATACGATGTCTGCATTTGCAACGATGACAGCGGATCGTTTGTGCGGGGCGTTCGCGTTGCCATGCTTGAGTGCCGCTGCAAACGTAAGGCGTTGCCCAATCACGTGCTCGGTCCAGAAAGTTGGTGCAACGCCTTGTGCGAGGGCGGCCAACGATTCCTGCCAGACACAAAATGAATCACAAGTTACAGGGCGACGAGCGAAGCAAGGAGCACATTTTCGACGCAACTTGCCTCGTGGGATTCGGTCAACACATGAACGTGAGAGATCCATGGGTTTCGCAAATTTTGGTACAAGCACCAATCTATTTCAACGGCTCGCTCCTTCGCAGCCTCTGCCGCTGCAACGTCCTGGCTGGCAGGGCGCGGTCTGTAGTACTGAACGACGAGGTGCACTTCCAGACAACCACGGCTTGAAACCCGGTTGCGATGGCAAACAGCTAACGGCGTCGGAGCAACAGCGCTGACATCAGGCGCAGTTGCAGCGATAGCAGCGTGGGACTCGGTAACATCCACACGGAGAGCACGGTACAAGCGGTCCACGTTCAACATCCGTCCCTCAGATGTCAGCAAAAACGCTAGCATGTTGACAGCCTGGGTTGAGTGCAAATCACATCGAAAGTTATTCGACGAAGGCCTAATCGCTTCCGCAAATGCACTTGGACGAACTTGTGGGTATCGTCGCCGAATCCTCAACGCGTCGGCGAGCAGTCCAGCTGAGAACAAATTTCGCTGCTGATCCGAAAGATCAGGGGTTACTTCTAGGTAGTTTGCTCTCGCAGAAGGAAGTCCAAGTTGCTCCTGCGAATAGGAGAGGTGGCTCAGCAGCTGCAGCGATTATCAAAGTGGACCGACATGATGACTACTGACCTCCAGACGCTGAAAAGCAAGAGCACGACTTTCAACAGTGAACGAAGGCTCAAACTCGCGGTTCAAGTCGAGAAGCGCTAATGCGACCACAGTTCCGAGCAAGTCGTTCGACACTCCCTCTCGTGTCGCCTGCGGCCGGAAAGGCTCCATGGTAGCGTAATGACCGAGCTCACACAACTGTGCAACAATGTTGGAGCTGTCAGTGTGCTTCATGTCGCGCAGTAAGCCGCCGATGTTGTAAATCAACTGTTGTCACATGCGTAAGAACGTTACTGGTGCAATCAATCGCAAGTATGTCGACATAACGCGTGCACCAACCTGGTCGTGGTCGTCGGGATTCGGCGTTAAGTTTAGCGCCTGTGCATACGCTTGCAATGATTCATCGAACTTTTTCAATGCCGCGCACACGACTCCAAAGTTTTGTAACGCCTGTATATTTTGGTCGCACATAGGAAACCATGAGTAGAGTCTCAAGACTGACATCCTGTGCCGTTCGATGTACCGTTGGGTATGCACCCTGTCGGAGCCGGATCGCGGTTTGAAATGCGGAGTAAGATTCTTCTAACCGCCACTGACTCTTCAGAACGGCGCCATAGTCATTGTATCTATAAGCGCAGCAAACTCCATCAGGGCGGATGCAACGACACTGCATGATAACTACAAGACTACACTTACAATCCCGCATTGTCAGGCTGAAGTTCGATTGCCTGCTCCAACGCAGTGGCTGCCTCATGCACACGCCCTGCGTTGTTGAGTTGGACAGCCTGTTGTCCCAGTTTACGAACCTGACAACAATGTGCGGGTGGAATTACTACGGAGGCAATGTGTTGAAGATACACAGCGCAGCGACACGCACCAGTGCTTGGATGGCTGGCTCATAGTTCAAGGACGACTCCTGCCCGTTGCTGACTGCTGCAACATTGCCACTCTGCAAATTTCCGTCGTTGTGCGTTGCAGGAGAGGGCAATTCTATCTTACGTTCTTCAATAATCCAATTGTGCTCGGCCGATGGGGTGAACTGCAGGGAAGAAATTGCTCGCTTAAAGAACCGCCCCCAATCCAGGACGTACTCTTCGTCGCGCCATATTCGTGGCACTCGCTCTTTCAACAGATCTGAAAAAACCTTTCTCTTTGCCGGATCAGCAAGCTCGATGGCGAAGTTGATGTACTCCTCTTCAGTCTTCATGACGAGGTGTTCCAGTTCCATTGTGCGGAAGAAAGCAGGTGCCATGTGGCCTGCGGTGGAAATTGACAGTGCTTGTTGAAATAATCGAGCACAACCTAGCCGACATGACAAGCTGACAAACCTCTCAAGTAGTCCTCCTTTAGCACAACTAGTGGGATATGCATCGCCTGTCCACGTTGCATTGTTCGATTATGAAGCGCAATACACCATGTTTTTGTCAGCACTTTGACACGACCACACACCAGGGCGTCAGCGGACGTTTTGGATCCGCCAAAGGGAAAGGGGTGGAGCATGACGTCCGCCACCGAAATCATTTTCAAAAATGGCATTGACCCGGGAACACGTGGCATGAAGTGGATCCGTTCTCTGTGGTACGTCACACACGCAACACACATGTCAGGCGCATGTCACGAGCACGATGATGCGCCGCTGCGACGGCTTAACGTACTTCAAATGTGGCATGGTTGCGTTCTGACGCGCGCGGACGGATTCTGTCCATTTGGGATTGCGCCCCTCAACGAACCTGGAAGAGTGAATCAACCACGTACACAACCTGTGATTGCGATCGCCTGCATAAGGCTTGCAACGTCCAAAGAAAGCACTTACATGATGTGCGCATGATCATTCGCCTCAAGAATCCGCTGGATAGTTCGATCGAATCGAGGGTGCAACTTGAACACACTCTGCGGACATGCGTATCTGATCACACAAGGGGGGCACAGAAATCATAAGAGCTATCTTAACGTTGGCATTGCTGTGTAGCTGGTACTCACAGCAACCAGTCATCCTGAAAGCCATAGACGGATCGCGTCGGTCGTTCTTCAGGACTTGGAACATCGATTTCCTCATACCAAATGCCCTGCAAACACAAAAATTTCGCTCAGAACTAACGACTCCTGCAGTGGGGCAACCGAAAGGCATCTCCAAACCTGGCCACCGAGCAGCACCGCTTGCTCCGAGTAGTGCGTGTGGATTTGCCGGTTTTCATTTTCCGTTGCGTCCGCTGTCATGAAGTAGTCGATGGTGTCGATCCCAGATGTGATAGGATTTCCCCAAAACACGCACTGAATGCGAGCTAACTTCGAAAACGCCAAGAAATAGTTCATTTGCTCGCTCATTATGTCCGCGAAAACAAGTGCCTGTGCAGAACAAGGACAGGCGATTCAGCATATGTTGTTCAACATTTGCTGCAAGAACAAACGCCTACGTCGAGCTCCGCTGCAGCGATCACGTCGCGAGCTTCCGGCAAGCTGAGCGCGATTGGGACAACCTGCATGAAACAACCAAGCACAGAACAAAATAAGTCGACGAATTAACACCCAAATGACGCATTGATGAACGAACATGGTCTGCGGCGGCCATTAGAGGCTCATTCAATGGCTCTCTGGGGTTCGCAATGTTAAATATGAACACCTGCAGCAACGCAACCGTTAGCGTATCGGCAGGCATGAAACCGCTACTGCCACGCAGACTTACCTCAAACTCATCGCGAGGCAAATGCTCGATAGCTCCGTGCAACAATTGCCCATGGGCATGGTTTACAACGAAGAACTTTGATATGAAGCTACCATCACAGGCACATGCAATGTCATCAAACATTGTACAACCAATACACCATCGAATTGAGGTCACCACGAACCCTATGCGCAACCGCCTTTTCTTGGTTGGTGCATCAGAGTTGTCGGCAAAATTGCCTGTGCCATGCTGTTTCTCAAACTGCTCTCGAAGCAAAAATGGAGCCACCCAGTGAAGGCTCGGGGACGTCATGCGCATCAGTTGCGCAATTTTTTCCTGCACGGGGCGGTCGTTCATGCCATGGTACTGAAGGTAAAACTTCGAAGTCTGTTCCAGCGATCGCAGTGGCTCCGCAATGTGCAGGTCAGCAGGGACGGGGGGATCTTGTAAATGACGTTGTGCTGGGTCGAGCAGCATATCTAAATTGTGCTCGAATGTCCGGCGTGCATTCAAGATCTCGTCATCGTAACCCAACGTTGGAGGAAGAAGGAACGCTAGTTGAATATGCAGAGAGTGCTTCGTGGGCTCGACCCTCAGCGATCGGAGAAACATTTCACGGGCAGTGCTCTGCAAACATATTGGTCGTGGAGGCATTGTGTCAGCAAAAACAAACGCCGCCATGCCGCAGAAGCATACTATCCATGTTTACTCAGCCACACGACGCACCAAATCACCGCGGTTCTGATGGTACACTCCGAGATTCACCAATGCGTTGTAGGCGTCAGGGTCAACGTCCAGGGCTTTTTGTAGAGCTGCGAGTGCATCTTCTTCTCGGCCTAAGGGAAAACAATAAGCCAGGTAAAAGGCAAGTGACAGGAACGTTATTGCACTTCTACATGCACTCAAACGTTTGAACTCACCTGTGAGCATTAACGCTCCTCCGAGATTGTTCAACGCGCCAGTGTCTGTCGGATCTGTTTCCAGGATTTTTTCGTAGAAAACAATGGCCTCTCGGAAGCGTCCTTGCTCTTGCCGTGCACCTCCCATGTTGAGCAAGCACACAGTGTCGTTTGGCTTCAAAGCTAATGCCTTCGTGTAAATTTCAAATGCCTCCGACAGGTAACCGGCCTGGCAATGTGTGAGGCGCATCCAAAATATTCAGTTGGCATAATTTGCCATATGATCACATGCCACTCGACAATCGATATGCGCACCTTGTGCATGCTGAGGCCAGCTTCCCAGTGCACGTCGAACGAATCCGGGGAGAGAGCCATGGCTTTTGCGAACATTACTCTTGCCGTATCAATGTTGGCGATGTCGATTCGACCAGCTGAGGCCTGTGGCAGTGAGCAAGCCGTGAAATAAACTACATACTGACAGCACAGCGGATCCCATTGCTACTGAGTCGAATCCGCACCTGTTCGGCGTGGAACGATGCTAAATTGAGAATGGCTGTTTCATATTGCGGATCCAGTTGAATGGCGGTCTCAAAAGCCTGGCGGGCGTTTGCGAGATCTTCCACAGACGAAGAGGACTGCAGAGCCAAACCTAAATGCGCAGGCCACCGCCAGGAGAATCAGCAAAACATTAACACGTCGAGCATCACAATGAGAGCACCAAAGAGTAGGTGGGAGCGTGATTCGTACCAAGATTGTTTGCGACGGACGCTGATGGGTTCAGGCGAAATGAAATTTGGAATTGCTCGGCAGCCAGTGCAACGTCTGCCGCAGTTCCATTGCGACGCAGCACCTCTCCGTACGAGTTTCGGAAGTTAGCGTCATCGGGTGACATTTCAACAGCTTTTGCAGCATACACTAGCGCCTCGTCTCTGCGCCCGAGATCGAGAAGTGAGATGCCATACAAGTGCACAGCATCACTGTAAGATGGCATCGCTTCCATCACGGCATAATACACTTTCGAAGCTTCTTCAACACGACCTTCATGGTGGAGGGTTGTGCCTTGAACCAAGACATCATAGTAGGTCACCGGTTTGGTCTCGCCTTCATTTCCTGCATTGTCTTGCTCAAGCTGTTGCGCATCAATTACACAAAAGTACGGACAAACTATGGCAAATGCGATTGTGAACGCCGTCAGCAACGTTGTTGCGGCGTTGAGCGGCATTGTTTGTGACGTGAGCCTCGTATTGTTTCACTTCATGCTCTCCATTGCCAATACGGCGAACGGCGTGTTGGCGGAACGGTACACGACTCACGCGGCGCGACGCAACGGTGGAGGTATTGCACCTGTCGCGATCCAGCCTGCTGCGGCTGCTCTGCCGCCAGATCTGCAACACGACGGAGGAAGGCGCGTACCACGACCGAAGCAGGCCAAGACCGAGAAAACAGCGACACCCACAAGCACAGTAGAGAAAAATAGGGCGCGGGACGTGCACAGCGGGGTCGCGACGCTCCGTTCCTTACATCCCGCTCACTTCCAGTTGAATCACATAGCCCTCGCCTTTCACACAAGCATCAACCATGACAGCAATCGACATACGAGTCGAGGGTAATTGCTATGACCAAGGGCACGGCCTCGTGTATCTTCGACGCGAGCACAAGGTCTGAGCGGTTTTTGAAATGCCTGGACTTATCCGCACAGATGGCCCTTGGCTTGCCGCCGTTCCACGTGTGATCCATTCCCTCAGTGGTGGTCCGTTCCCTTCCTCTTCTCCCTCGCTCTCACACGCCACCTGCTCCCTGTCTCCTGACCCTCACCCCTCGCCCTTGCTCCTTGCCGTGGCCACCTCAAACAACAGACGACGAAGCAACGACGAGACGACGACGACGACGACGACGACGACAATGAACGACAACGAAGCAACGACGACGAACGTCGAAGGCCAACGGAACAACGACGACAACGACGACAACGACGACGACGACGAACGAAATGAATGCAATCTTTCATTCATTCCGCCAACAACGAAAGTATTCTATAATCAGGAATTCATTACTTCCTATTAACGGATATGTTAACTGATTGCGTGGATGCACTTTCGTAACAAGTTTCCTCATATGAGGTTATGCGAAAAACGGAGAATATCGATGTAAATTGTGGAGACACACGAATGGAGGTTTGGCATCGTTGAGGGGTTGAAGAATCATTTTTCTTGGCGGTCGTTCGTTCGTTCGTTCGTTGTCTTTCGGCGTCGTTCGGCGTCGTTCGGCGTTCGTCGATTGAAATTTTGAAAAGTTGGCAGTCGCCGCCGTTCGTTCGTTCGTTCGTTCGTTCGTTCGTTCGTTCGTTCGTTCGTTGGCGGTCACTCACTCGCCCTTTCACCCATTCCCACATTAATTCCCATTTACGGATATCCCATCACACTCTATAACAGTGGATTGGTGGTATCCTGAAATGGGAATAACGATGTTTCTGAAAGACGTCGGCGCCACTGTCAGTGCTGCATGGAGTGCTGTATAGGGATACATTCTACCACAGAGTGACGGTGACGCTGATCTATCCGCAAACGGGAATTCAAATGAAATGTTTTTTGTTTTAGTTATGGGGCCTTCCTTGCCGCTGTGCGTCGGTCGGCGCCACTTTCCATACTACATGCAGTGCTGTAGCGGGATACATCAACGAACTGAGGAACAGTGAACAAACGGTATCCGCAAATGGGAATACAGATGTTTTGTGTGCGTGGGAGAGGCGGCGCGATTGCGAGGTTGGGCTGATGTGGGTGGGACAGTGTTGGAAGAGGATACATCAGTAGAGGGTGTTTATGGGCTGGTGGGGTATCTGTAAGTGGGAATACGATGCTTTGTGTGGTACTGTATGCCATAGGAGGAGAGGAGTGGAGGAGTGGAGAAAGGGAGGTGGGTGCTGAATGAATGAATCGAACGCACTCACTCACTGTGGCACTGTCGCTCTGTGGCCCCACCCCACCTACTCACTCACTCACTCACTCACTCACTCACTCACTCACTCACTCACTCACTCACTCACTCACTTCCAGGTCTCAGTAATCAATCGGCTTCACTCACTCACTTCCAGCTCTCAGTAATCAGTCGTTTTCATTCGTTCGCAGTCAGCTCTCAAAAGTCAGTCGTTGTCACTCACTCACTTCCAGCTCTCAGAAATCAGTCGGCTTCACTCACTCACTTCCAGCTCTCAGTAATCAGTCATCGTCATTCGTTTGCAGTGAGTGCTCAGAAATCAGTCGTTGTCACTCGTTCGCAGTCAGCTCTCAGAAATCAGTCGTTGTCACTCACTCACTTCCAGCTCTCAGAAATCAGTCGTCTTCACTCACTCACTCCCAGCTCTCAGTAATCAGTCATCGTCATTCGTTCGCAGTGAGTGCTCATTAATCAGTCGTTGTCATTCACTCACTCCCAGCTCTCAGTAATCAACCGTTGTCATTCGTTCGCAGTGAGTGCTCATAAATCATTTGCCTTCACTCGCTCACTTCCAGCTCTCAGTAATCAGTCGTTGTCACTCGTTGGCGTTCAACTCTCAGTAATCAATCACCGCAGTCACTCGTTCGCGCTCAGGTCTCAGTAATCAGTCGCCGTAGTCAGTATGGCCATACAGTACAGTACTGTACGACCAATGAATGGGGGCAATGGACGATGGACAATGAATGAACGGACAACGACCAATGAATGGACAACGACCAATGAGCAATGAATGGACGATGAATGGACAATGAATGGACAATGAATGGTAAACCAACGACCAATGAGCAATGAATGGACGATGAATGGACAATGAATGGACAATGAATGGCAAACCAACGATGAATGAACGACCAATGGACGAAGAATGGACAATGAATGGACACTGAATGGACAATGAATGGACAATGAATGGTAAACCAACGACAAATGAACGACCAATGGACGAAGAAGGGACAATGAATGGACAATGAATGGACAATGAATGGACACTGAATGAATGGTACAGTAATCCAACGACGAATGGATAATGAATGGACACTGAATGGACAGTGAATGGACAATGAATGGACAATGAATGGACAACGAATGAACAAAGAATGGACAATGAATGGACAACGAATGGAAGGAAGGTCAACCAACGACCACTGAATGGACAATGAATGAACAATGAATGGCCAACGCTCCTCCACGCCAACAACGAGCGTGTTGGGGGAGAAATGGGCATTGAGGTGTACTATACCACATTTCATTACCCGTCGACGTTGGATACATTGCGTAGTGATGCGGAAGTACCTTTATGAAGATGCAAAGCGAACTGTGCAGTGGATGTAGGACAAGACGTGGAGTGCTGGAAGAGGAAGAGTTCGTTCGTTCGTTCGTTCGTTCGTTCGTTCGTTTGCTTTCCTTTCGTTCGTTCGTTTGCTTTCCTTTCGTTCGTTCGTTTGCTTTCCTTTCGTTCGTTCGTTCGTTTGCTTTCCTTTCGTTCGTTCGTTTGAGTTCGTTCGTTCGTTCGTTCGTTCGTTCGTTCGTTCGTTCGTTCGTTCGTGTTTGTGTTTGTGTTCGGTCGGTCGGTCGGTCGGTCGATCCCAATCGATGATCTTTGATTGAAGTGACTGACGG
>ENA-OWNT01004858-OWNT01004858.1-seawater-metagenome-genome-assembly--contig:-NODE-4858-length-11472-cov-4.406582_pt1 | contig 11472 bp, 11 predicted proteins | sample MGYA00238136_ERZ651165 | MGnify/ENA primary metagenome ERZ651165 (study PRJEB26861, sample SAMN08777766) | seawater metagenome | isolation source: coastal seawater | place: USA: Florida | collected... | reverse complement strand
CACACACACACACACACACACACACACACACACACACACACACACACACACGCACGCACACACACACGACGCGTGTTGCGAGCTGTCGCTAAACTTCGACACAAACCTACAGCGACGACACTGACTTTCGATGCTTCGCTGCGGCGCCGCGGCGGGGCACTGCGTTTGTTCGTTGGTTCGTTCGTTGTTGCGACAACAACGACGACGACGACGCATCCGCAGCCCGCAGCCCGCAGCTGCGCACACACACACACACACACACACACACACACACACAATCACATACAGAGACGCTCAGTTCGTTGGCTGGTGGCGTCGCGAAACGCTCACTCGTCGGCGTCCAGGCCGCACAAATCAGTCGTTGAGTTTTCGTTCGCCGGAGAGTGACGTGAGTGGCGAATTGAGCTGGACTTGTCACGACAGGCGCGGTAACCATGGTTCTTTAACAGACATGCACTGTGGCTGTGACAACCAACGACACGTGACTATTGAGTGTTGTGAACAAGCCATGGTTTACAGCCAGCGCATCCGCGTTCGGGCGTTGGTGGAGTGAGTGAGTGAGTGAGTGCGGTTGGATCGCGGGTGAGTGAGTGCTGCTGCTCCCTTGGGTGGGTGGGTGAGTGCGCAGGTGCGTGAGTGTTTTGTGTTTGTGTTGGTCGGCGCACTACAACAAGTGACACCGTTTGAGTGCGTGGGAGGGAGGGAGGGAGGGAGGGAGGCGATGCTTTGCTGTTCGTTGCCGCATCAAGCGAACGAAGGAAGGAAGGAAAGAAGGAAGGAAGGAAGGAAGGAAGGAAGGAAGGAAGGAAGGAAGGAAGGAAGGAAGGAAGGAAGGAAGGAAGTGTGTTGTGTCGACGGGTACTCTCATCGAACGGTTCGCGGAAACAGTGTATTCCCGAATACGGGTAGCCGTCATAACGCAGTTGTCAAGGCATAACAGACGTGCATCATGTATCTATGGACATGTATTGGTGCAATGCGAGGTTTTGCGAGATCAGGCGCGTGATACACGCTCTCGCTCACGTCACTCACACGCACTGTGAGTGTTGCTTGTTTGTGCGCGTCGTTGCGCAGTCGCTTGGATACGCTTTGTGCCGCGCACTGGCCGACACAGCTGACTGACCGGTTGAGGACAACCCACGACACGAAACTGTCTTGGATCCATCCACATCTCACTCGTTCACTACCACGCGAGTATAATCAGTCACCCAAGATCGCACTACTCTGGTCTTGGTTGTTCAGTGTGTCTGGTTAGGTGGTCAGTTTGGTTGTGTCGTAGGTTGGGCACTGTCAGCCGGTCAGTCAGTTGTTTGTTCGTCGTTGCAATCTGTGGGGCTGGGAGGGGCCAATCTCAACTCTCGGCCAACTCGCAAAGAGGAGATACATGTCGCAGTTTTCAGACAGGTTTGGCACTTGATGCGCACGCATGTCGCAAAACACGACTCCGGCGTCGAAGTGAGAATTCATCGAATAATTGCGACGTTCAAAAAAGCGGCGCGAATCGATGCGCGTTCGTGCACTCAAACGATGTGGCTGAATTGGCAGTTGTCGCAATTTTGTTAGCAGCGTGAATTGAGGAATTCCCCAGCATTCCAGACTGTAAATGTGTGAGTCGAAGGGGAGCGCGGCTGCGGCGCTCACACTCTCACTCCCACAAACTTGCCGCATTGCAAACTGCTGAATATCCGGAGTCGGTACTTGCGGTATCATGTATTTCATAATTGTCAGGTAGCAGTTTTTGTGTCAACTGCGCCCAAAACTCTTCACATTTGGCCACGCCTGAACTAGTACGGTATTTGGCGTGCTTTTGTGATGTGCGGCGTCCTGGCACGGCGGCAGCCGGCTTTGGATGGGTGCTGCTGCTTCCGTATAATGTTTTTAATACCTCTGGGTGTCAGTGCGCCGTAAAAGGATCTGTTGGGTACTGTATAGCACTTTAGCACTCTATTGCTGTCCCTGAATCGCTGCTTGACTTCCAACGTGTTCGCACTGACTCGCACTGACTCGCGCTGACCAGCTTTGTCGTGTGAGTGGCAGTTGGCATTGAGCGCACGAGAGCCACACTTCCATACCTAGACAACAAGGTTCACAGGCTCACTCATCAGTGGCTCACATCAGCGGGTGCTTCGACACGTTGAACTTTGCGCCGCACGCTGGGCGGACGCAGCAACCGTCTCAACGCCAAAGTATCCGCAACATACAGGGCAACTGACCCACTATAAAACGGTGATAGCGGTACTGTAACACCCAAGTGCACTCCAAGCAACGGCCTACTTCCCCTCACAGTCGCAGTGTGGGTTGAGTCGGAGGTGAGCTGTGTGCGAAGTCAGCATTGTGTTGCACGTCACATCGCGCACTCGTCCAGTCAATTTGAGGAGCTCGGCAGAGCGGGAGGCTGCGGACCACCAGAGCCGATTGCACCGAGTGTACCCACGGTTGTCCACCCTCACAGAAAATGCGACTTTCGAAAATACTTCGGAAAATATGGAGAAAATAACGGTGGCTGCTTTACAGACGAATAACAGAGTAACAAACAAAATTAGTACAAAGAATAATAACTTTTAACCTTGCGGCCAAACACTTTGCAGAGAGAAGACATTGAGAAACGTACAGTGTTTTGTTGGCAGTGAGTAGTGTCGTTGAAAGTACTGGTAAGAGCCATAGATACAGGTTTGCGTCGTCAGCGTTGTGTGGTTGGAGATTGGGTGCACGAAGAACGATGAACAAGGAGTGTTCGACGATCTCCGCTCGCGCACACACGCCCACAACCTTCCGCGCACTTTATAACAAAGCTCCAACCGCCATGTCTAGGCTTCACATTCACTTTCACTCCCGCCTTTGCGCAGTGCTTGCAAACCCGACAACAGTACTGTACACTGTGTCTTGACTTTTCAGGTGTGGCGCCAACTGGCCTTGCGCGTGCAGGCCTGTAGTCCCATCGACTCACTGACTGCTGGGCGCTGGGCGTTCGGTGTCTGGCTGTTGGTTGCTGTTGAAAAGGACGTCTGACTCAGCTGATGACTGTGCACGGGGTCTCGTACCCTGGGTACGACCGGGCGTCGTACTGTACAGCACAGCCACAATCCACTGAACTGCACTGCGGCACACCACACGCTGCGCGCAGCCGATTGGCGTCGTACCCGGAGTACGAAGTCGCCGTCGCAGTTTCACAGAGCATTGTTCAAAATGAATAAATGCATAATCCGCGTAACAAATTACGTTGTGGTCACTACCAAAAGCTGCGCAGCGGCGGAGTGGTTTGAGTGTTCGGAGCGCAGTGTCGTCGTTGGCTGCGCTGCGCGACGTTCGCCGACGCCGTGGCGAATTCGGGGGTGCTTTCATGACCATACACGATGAGTTTGCCGCCACGCAGAGGACGTAGTTGGGCTTGTCTGGGACTGGGACTCGTCGTAAGTCCGAAAGAGATGTCCTGGCTTCACGGTGGTTGTGACGTGGTTGTTCAGAAGAGTGATTTTGATGATTTTGTAAAAAAAAAAAAAATGCATCAATTCCATTTCCAGTTCCGTCATGCCGGCTTGCAAATGTAAACGAGGCAGTTGCCCGACATGTGGATCTTCTTGCAAACGGTGTGGTTGTGGCTGTGATGGCGTGCCTCCGGACGTTGCTCTCGCGCGCAAAATTGGCCAGCGTGGGCGTGCACGTCATCATGCAAGGCCGAGCAAACGTCGCACACCCGCGGTGGTCCAGGTCCAAGTCGCGAAAAAGCATTGCAGAGCCACACCACCATTGAAGACACTGGACGAGGTATGGGCTGCATTTGGCTTCACACAAAAGCAAAAGGCCACGCTGCCCTCTCAAAATGATCGACTGCGGGGAACTGTGCGGAGCGATGAGCAATTGAACGGCATGGTTCAGCTGCTGACCACAAGTGCGCGAGCACTCGCAGACATTTTACTTCCTGGTGCTTCCGGGCGGTTGTTGACAGCGATGTGCGAAAAGGGGTCGGCGCGCTCAGCCGAACCGGCCACGCCTGCTGCTGCAAAAACCCTGGAAAATCTGTCCACGACGGCCGCTGAAATATTAATGGCGGCTCCACGAGGATCCATACAGCGCCGTGTAGCTCGGGCCATCCTTACCGAAGGAGCCAGCAAACAGTTACAGCAGGCGCTTGTGCGTCAGTTTGACAATAAAATCAGTTTGAGCGCCGGCGCTTCGGCAATAAAAGCGTACGAAGACTACGAGACCATGGCCAGTGGCAGAATACTTGAGAATGGTCGGCACTCCAGGTCTCGTATCGCGGAGGACAAAGTTAAGTCTGCTGTCAAGTTCGTTCTAGCGCCTTCGAACACGTCTGCGCTGTCGTGGGGAACAAGGGAGGTTCGACTGTCTCCGGATGAAACCATCACACTTCCATTGTTGGTCAGGCGAATGCAGGTGAAGGATTTGTATGAGCGATATGTTGCGACGGAGAGCTCGGAATCGCGTGTGGGTCGGTCGACTTTTCACAGAATTGTTGGGGCCATTACAGCACAGAGTTCGGCGCTGTTGGCTGCCGCGGATGACGTGACGGGCACGCTGGTGCACGATGGACTCGTTGTTTTGCAAGACATTGTTGTTGCCTGCACATCGAGCAATGACGAAAAGGAGAAGTTCACAACTTGGCTTGGTCTCATGCGGAACTTTGTCAAGGTTCAATACGGTCGTCATGCAGCCATCGAAGGCGATAACGTCCCCACCCACGGGTTGGGCCGTGCTCTTGCGAAGCCGGACAACGATTGTGCATCACGAGACGTACAAGACGTACAGGATGGACATTGTGATGCATGTGCATTTGTGCCTTGGTGCTTCAACCAGATGCGGGCGTTGGTGGACAGATGGGACAACAACCGTGGTGCAGCATCAACCCCTGTTGACGTCGAAGACGCCAGATTGGTCATCAATGATGCAGAGCACAAGATTGAGCTTTACCAGGCCCACAAAGTGCGGGTGGTGAACCAGCAAAAAGCCATGGCTGACATTGAAGCAGAATTGCGCCGAAAGGTACCCGCTGGTGGATATTCTGACACGGCGATTCTTTTCATGGATTACAAAATGCAGTCCGACAAGCACGCAGCAACGGCGACCACGCCGCAGCACCATGGCAAAACGTGCATGCGTTGGCACGGTTGTGGCATTGCATTTTTCACCCTCGCAGCGATGAAACCTGGGCAGCCAGCGAAAAGAATGGACGTTCATCTGGACCAGGTAGTTGAAGGGACCAACGAGCCAAACGTTGGCACTGTGGTGTCATTGGTGGAGGCTGCGTTGACTTGGATATCAGCGAATTTGCCATTTGCTTCAAAGGTCATTCTGCAAACCGACAACGCAGAGTGTTTTCAAAGCAATGAGCTGTGTCTATTGATCGGTTTACTGAACTGTCGCTCGCCCATAAGAATAGAGCGCTTCGTGTATGCGGAGACTCAATCTGGCAAGAGTAAGTTAGCAGTTTCCGCGCGTCGTGGTATTCGACTTATTAGTTCCTGCGCAGTCATCATGTCATTATTTTGCTGGGTGCAGGCCGCATCGAAACGCATTCGGCCAGCGCCATGAAGCACATCCTTCGTTTCATGCGGACCTGGCAACGAAATCGAATACAATCCATTTTGTCGCCACGTGGGCTGGCACTCGCGTTGGCCTCGAACGGTGGCGTTAAAAATAGCGCCGTTCAACTTTTACGTGTGGACCCACAGCGACTCCGCCAATTGCGGCGCAGAGTGGCATCAGCCTCCCAAGACATGAAACATCGCTTCCCGCTGTGCCATGACTTGGAATTCGAGCAAGTCGCTCACCAAGATGATCATGCCAGTCACATCACCATGGAGCACTTCGAGCAGGCAGCTGTGGAAATGATTATGAAGGTTTCACTGTACTCCGGCATCGACAGCACGCGCTTCCGAGTCACCCTTGCGGCCGCCCCGTCGCCGTGCCCAAGTGGTAGCAGAAAAGAGCCGCACCAACCAGAATCTCTCAGTGGCGGTGACGAAGCTGGCACAGAGGATGCCGCGGAGAATGGTGATGTTCGACGTAGTGGCACGGCGCAAGAGCCAGAAAAGGCGCGACACGACTTCAGTGGCGAGGTTGAAAAGAATGCCTTGGTTGTTGACGTCGGTGATGACGACAGTGATGAAGATGCCGACCACCCGAGTGACACCGGCGAAGACGATGATGTCGATAACGTCTGGGTGGCGCCTCACCTGTCATACGCACCAACAGACGAGGATGGTTCAAGACACATGACACTCGTGCACATCGTCAACTCATCGTCCATCGACGTGCGGTCATGGACGATGGCTTCGCAGCCGAAGAACCGGAGCACGCACGTCATTGCGCCGAACGACCATGCACGGCTGCGAAAGGACGCTGTCGCCGTTGCGGTGAGGTTCACCAGTCACCTCATTGAGAAAAATGTTGTAACAGTACGATGTGCGACTGAAGATGCGCCTGAATATGCCGAGGCCCGCCAACAAACTTTATCACCTCGTCCCGTGGGATGGGCGCGGTTTCCAGAGCAAGGTGCCACGCTAGGTGCCTCATTCATGCATTTATATGAGCGCGAGGTAAAGGAATTGTTCAATGCCGCTGTCGTGACACCGTCCCCAATCCGTGGACCAGCGCTGATGCGCGAGGAATTGAAGCGGCGGCATCCGGGAGTATTTTCCATTCCCAGCATTGCCGCGCTCCGCACAAAGATGAATGAATTGTCCAAGACATCAACTGAAGACTGTCGAACAGTGATTGAGGTAGCGGCGCGGTCAGACATGCGCCGTTCGCGTCGCGGGCGCCCGTCCTTGCTCCCCGATGAGCTCGTTGAGTTTTTGGACTTCGCCATCCAGCACGATGACAGCATCCGCACCGGCCGTTTGCTGCGTGTTGCACGCGAGCGTTTTCCAAATATGGATGACGCCGTCACGGACACTAGAGTCAAGGCCAAAATCAGTGCGATAAAGGTGGCACGAAAACGAGCAGCGATCAGATCGTAGTCGTTTCGGGGCAACTGAGCAGCAGACGGCCAATTTGTAATTGCGGACGCGTAGTGGAAGCATGTACACTAACTAGAATAAATATTTACTGTTTGCGCGCGAAAACTGCAAGCCATCGCGACGCCTGCACAGTTGGGTCCATTTCAGACCTGTGCCCCGAGTTGGGTGCTCGAATTCAATTGCGAAACTGCAAACTTGCACATCGTGCGCAGTCGCGGACGAAGCGCTTCGGCGTCGAACAATTTCGATCGCAGCTCGTCTGAACCTCCTAGCAAACTAATACACACCTTGAAAGCGACTTTGAACATTGTGTCGAATCGCTCACTGTCATTCTGTATAGAGCGAGGCACCAATTGTTTCATCCAATCTCGGGCACACTTTGACACCAGAACGCGATTCGCCGTTTCAATGTCTGGCGCGTCTCGACGGTCTTCTTGTGAAGCGGTTGCCGTGCGTCGGCTTTGCACTTCGCGAGAACGACTTCCCGGATCGCTGCTGTCATTAATTGTCGGCGCACTGGTGACAGAGCGGCGCGTTCGCTTCGACGGCGATACCATCGGCCGCTCCCGACTCGCTGCCGGGCTGCCCTTTCGCTCCACGTACGATGCTGATATCGCCGCAGCTTCGACAGACAAGGTTCGCTTGAGGGGCACCCGCGCGTAAGCACGCTGGACGGTAGAAGCTGCCTTTCCTGGCGGAGATTTAGTACGGGGTGAGGAAGACCCCTTGCGCGCCGAAAAGTTCTTCAGGGCAGCGGAACGTGACGCAACTCCAAGATTGCCGGATTTACCGTTGCTGCGAGAAACCAACAACTGACCACGGTGCCTGTGAAACAACGAATCAACCCACGATCGTCAATTGTGGTTCATATCGCCGTCATCCGGCCATCGCAATGCAATGACGAGTGAACTAGGTACGTACTCTTGCATAAAGGATCGCTTCCGCCTTGCAGATCTCGATGTAGGACTCCGCCTGAGAAAGAAACACGGACGACGCACACGTGAGTTTGCAGTGGCGTACAAAAACGCTTAAAAACGCCAGGTGGCTCACAATGCAATATCTCAGACAGAGACGACACGCACCTCGCCAAACGTAGCTCGATGGTATCGGCGGTGCTGCCACGTGCTGCCGTTGACCTGGCATCTCGGGAAGGCTTGCTCGTGGAAATCGGTGTGGCGTTACGCGGTGAATCCCTCGTCGAAGCACTGGAAGCGACTTTGCGCATTCCCACAGCAGGGGACGCAGATCGCTTGCTGCTTCGATCACAGAACACGCTTTCGCAAAGCTGATCCAAGGTAACGCTGGGGTTAGCAGCTCCACCAAGTAGACGATTTGCCGTCGCTGCAGCCGGTGATAATGGTTTTGTCACGCGTTCCGTTATGTTCGCAGATTCTGCAAACAACTTCACTACGGGGCCTTTGGCCGATGCCGAACGGATGTCGGCCAGCGACATTCCTCTGGACTGAATTGCCGGGCTTTGACCTGTGGGAGCCAATCCAGGTGCCCGTGCAACTGTGATGTCATCATACACATGGAGAAAACGTATGAGAACAAAGTGGCTTCAGCAAGGAAGACAACGACGACGCAAACTCACCCGCAACTTCGGTCCCAAGCAGCAGTTTGCAAAGGTCGTCTGCGGAGGTCAACTCTGGAAGCTGTGGCGACGTGCTATCAGAACCCATTCGTCTGCAAAGGGAGAGAGAGAGAGAGAGAGAGTAGCAGTGGCCATGACGTCAGAAAATCAGCAAAAAACGTGGGCAGCTACACAAGTGCATGGTCGAACTTACCGGCTCCAAGAACGCACTGCCTGGAGAACGGACCAATCCGCCTCACAGGGATCAACGCGCTGTGCTGCGAAGACACGCTGAGCTCGGACGAAATTGCGGCAGATGATCTGCACATTCGAAGGCACACCTTGTCGACCTTGCCCCGTGAGGGTTGGATGGGCAAAGCTCTTGGCTCGAGATGAGCCGTGTGCAGCAACGGGTGTATCTTTTGAAGAATTCGAGTTGAAGGCATAACCCGTTGGCAAGAGGCTGCGAACGCGCAAGTACCACGTGTCAGCTGCGTCCGTCTCGCACCGCGCGGCGTCGACAACAACACGCAACGGCAATTGCATGCACTGCTGCCTCTTCTCTGGTGTTGACTTCTGCAGCTGGGATTGAATGGGACTCCGGTCAACTTCCAAGACGAGAGCCGCACCTTCCGCCCACTCTGGCCCAAGCAGAGATTGCATTGCTGCCGGAGTGGGGGCGGAAGGCAAGCACAGCGCCAGCGGACTCCCAACCACAAGAAGCTGCGGCAGCAACTGAACCCTCTGGGCGGCGGACAGGCGGTGAGCAACCCGCAGCCCCTCAACAAAGTGTCCCTTCTCACGCACGGCCTCCATCTTGCTCTGGAAGGTGTGAGCACAAGACTGCTTGTTGGATGGCGCACGGCCCCCTTCGGTCTCATCGAACAGTGCGGAAGGTCGGTCAACGGAGACCCTGTGCCGTGGAATATTGCGTTCACGATCTCCATCGTCGTACAAAATGCTGTATTGGACAACCTCAGAACCCAGAGTCGGCACTCTTGTTGCCGTGATCTTGCCGCGGTACCAGACACCTTGATCCTAAGATAGACAGTGGGTCAGACAAATGTTAAGAACAATAACGCGAGTGCAAAACCGTGTGTCGGCGTGCCATCGAACCTGGAAGTTCCCGTATACAACATCTCCAACTTTCAAGGGTGTGGCGAATGAAAACTTCTCCGACTCTTCCGTCGCATGGAATTCAGCTTGCAAAACTTGATTCTCAACTGAAATGTATCCTCGCCAAACCAAAGTCATGTATGCATGTGTGGTTTCGACCAGTTTGGACAGTTGAGTCGCGGATCCCGCGTTTAGGACGCGTTGCCACTGGTCACAATGGACAGCGGCAGTGGCGGTAGGTGGAGACTCGTCAATGTTTTCGAACACGAAGTGAACATTGGCGCGCGACGAGACTTGGGCCAGACGGAGTGATTGGTACAGCTGCGCAGAAGCCGGGTCTTTCACGGAGCCGGTGCAAAATCCACACGTGTCGTTGTTGACGACCCAGAAAATGTTCAAGACAGGCGCACGCATCGGCGCAGGCCCCACCATTTCACGCATTTTCTTTGTCAAAAGAGAGATTTGTTGTGCCGCGTCTACGCTCTCGCTGCGGTTTGCAGTGTTCGCTCCACCTCGTCGTCGCGGGCGGGTTGCCGAACCCTCGTAACGAGGACCTGGTGCTGCTTCCATTGCCTTTATGATCTTTGGTGCTAAGACTTCGTCACGAAAAGGATGCCACGCAACTGACTTTTGGGGGGCTCGTCCACGCAAGTGCACGACGGCTCCACGACACGCAACGGAAGTGCCGTTGCTGGACGCTGCAGTAACTTGCTGCAGGTATTGCTTTCGATCGCTTCGAAGCTGCTGCAATGTCTCCGTCGACGGTGGGGAGTCGCACAGGAACAGGGCGAAGGACATCATATTGACACGATCACCTTTCCCTTTACAAATGGTAAGTTGGCAACCACACTGACGGGAGTTGAAGTTGGAGCAACTGCCGGACCTTGCCGTTTCGACGAAGTAATGGCCAGTTGGTTGCAACGCGGAGAGTGGAAGCACAGAACCACCCTTTGCAACGCAAATCCGGCCAAATTTTTCGTTCGATCGTTTCCTCCAGCGACTTTCGTTGGTGACCGGCTTGGTGGATGGTTTCCCTACAAAACTGCCTACGTCTGCCGGCTCGCTCTCGACATCACGCGATGCATCAACACTCGTACAATGAAGCAACCATCCCGTCACACGTAGCACCACGAAGCATCCAACGCAAGCAAGCAAACTTCAAAGACGGCGTCACAAGAAAGCTTATGCAGGGCGTACGTGACCACAATGAACGTCGCGATGCAGAACCGAACGGAGCGGAGCGAAAGGACCAAAGAGACGAAAGGGAGAGACGAAGGAGAGAGGTGAAGGGGAGAGACGAACGGGAGAGGTGAAGGACGAGACAAGGGGAAGAGACGAAGAGCAGAGACAAAGCAATGGAACGGAAGGAACGAAAGGAACGGAAGGAAAGGAAGGCCGCGCGCGCGCACTCGACTCAAACGCACACCAACTCGAACTCGAACTCGAAACTTCAAACTTCAAACTTCAAACTCAATCAAACCAAACGAAAGCGCGCGCAACCAAACGAACGAACGAACGAACGAACGAATGAACGAACAAACGACTGAACGAACGAATGAGCGAACGCATCGATGGACTTCCTTTTCGCGTCCGCCAATTTCAACACTTTTGCATAGCGTCCAGAGACTCTGAACATTTCCCCTTTTTCGAATAGTTTCATGGTTTTCACTCCACATTTTGTTCGAAAGAGATTGAAGATTGAAGATTGACGGTCAGACGATTCAGGACTGTACACCTAAATTCCACACTTTCGGCTTGGCGTTCATTGGCGTTGGCTAATTCCACAATTTCAAAATATTTCGG
>ENA-OWNT01004857-OWNT01004857.1-seawater-metagenome-genome-assembly--contig:-NODE-4857-length-11475-cov-4.276277_pt1 | contig 11475 bp, 5 predicted proteins | sample MGYA00238136_ERZ651165 | MGnify/ENA primary metagenome ERZ651165 (study PRJEB26861, sample SAMN08777766) | seawater metagenome | isolation source: coastal seawater | place: USA: Florida | collected... | reverse complement strand
TAAGGCGAGCGATGCGAATCCTGCAGTGGTGGTCAGCGATGTAAAGAGCATTGGGCTTGACAGGTCTTTCATCACCGCGATCAGAGTCTTGCGGCGATCCCGTGTTTCGCCGTAGCGATCGAAGAAGTCCGAGATGATGTGAATCGCATCGAGCACCGCGATGGGCATGATGAAGATGGGGATCATCGACGACAACATGAACTCGAACAAGATCTCCTCCATCGACTTCTCCGACGACCGGTACCAGCTGAGAACTCTCAACCGCCTGGAGCTGTACGGGTCGAAGCCGCTCGACCGCTTCAGGCGAAACGGAGTCACGCATGTGAACGTCAGTAACAATGACCTCACCTCCCTGCTGCAGCTTTGCATCACCGCCGACACCGGGGACCCGATGTTCACACAGGCCCGCGAGATCGTTGCGAGCCGCAACTTGCTGTCGTTTCTGTGCCCCACCGCGGTCAACCTGTACCAGAACTTTTGGCCCAAAACCATGCTCGCCCTCTCCGTGCTGGACCTGGCCCACAACCAGCTCACAGAAATCCCGTTGCTCTCGTCCATGCCCAACCTAGAGCGCCTGCACCTGTCCCACAACAGAATTTCCGAGGGCAGCGAGGGCGACTTCACCAGAGCCCTGCAAGACGGGACCAAGCTCAAGCTCTTGGACTTGAGCCACAATTTGCTGCGGTGGGATTTGCCCATGTTTGTTCGTGAGATCCAGGTCCTGCGACTGCTCACCGCTCTCGAAACGATCGACTTTGCCCTGAACGAATTCACCTCCGCCATCAGCAAGTACGAGTCGTACTGCATTGAAGCGTGTGGGCCGCAGCTGCGCAGAGTGGGTGGGCAGGCAGTGTCGTGGGCTTTGAGGGAGAAGGCTCGCCGCCAAGTTGCAGCGACTGCGCAGAATCTGGCGGACGGGGCGTACGACGAGGAGGCGAGTGGCCGCAGCGGCGCCGGCGCAGGTCCTTACCAGCACGGCGCCCTCATGGACTCCGTGCAGTCGATCAAAAACGCATTCTATGTGCGCCAGCCACTGCTTCGCGCGGACGTCATTCGCGTGTTGGACACGTGCCTCCGTGACCCGACCAACGCCGCGACGGGGATCACGCAGCTGCAAGAGTCGCTCGAGTATCTGTTCCATCACCCGGCTGACGCGGAAGTGTTCTTCGGCAAGTACGATGCGCGGCGCGACGATGATGACGACGATAGGTCAAGGAACCTCTCGTCGCACGACTCCCGCGACCCGCGCGCCAACGAGACTCGGCGGTCGAACGATACCTCCGCCGACACGTCCAAGGAGTGGACCGCCGCGGCAGTTGATGAGTCGCTGAAGAAGCTGAAGCTTCTGACGGAACGCGACGAGAAGCTGGTCACGAGTGTGACGGAGTGCCTGGCGTACATGTCCGTCGTGCGACAGTTCAACTTGGGCAACAAGGCATCTTTCCAGCTGGTTGCCATATTTCGGAGCGGCGTGTCGACTTTCCAGGGCGCTGTCAAAGCTGCTGTCTTGACCAAGATGGTGCCAGAAATGTCTCGGTGGGATTCCAGCGCGCTTTCACGTGCAGAGTCGGAGGCCCGAAAGTCCCAACTTCGACGGCAACTCACCGTGCTGATCAATCGCATTCCCGGGCTCCTAAACTCTATTGTCGACCAGCACCCGAGAATGATCGACGACGAAGTCGGCGTATTCGTCTCCAACGCATCGCAGGCCCAAGAAACCGCAGTCCTCCTTGCCGCCATATCCGATCAAAGGGTCGGGGCAGAGCGTCTCGGAAGCCTGCACGGCAGATCATTGTTCACTACGCTCTACCACCAGCTCGGAATTGAACTGTCCAAACTCGATGGTGCCGCGTCACAGTCGTCGTTTGCGATGGCGGAGGCGGTGTTGACTCTTTTACGGAATCTATGCTTCTACGACCACCCAGGGCTTCGGTTCTCGTTGATCGACGTCCAAAGTCAGCGCTCGTCGTCGATGGCGAATGATCCTCCGCCAACTGTTGGTGGCAACCCACATGTTGCGCCGCAGACCGGAGCTCTGTCGAGTACATGGGCCTTCGCGGCAGGAGGAGCACGGTATGACCTCGAAGCAGCATCTACAGCGCCAAACAGTCGCCCCAACACTGCTGGAAGCAGCAGAGGAGATCGAACCTCGGTGCCAGGGGACGGAGATACCTCACTTGCTGGAAAGTTGCCTGTGGCCACGGTTCTTCAGCAACAATTGCTCACGCTCACGTCGTGGATGATACGGTCCGTCTCGGCCGTCATTGGCTTGTCCTCCTCCTCGCGTTCCGACTCAAGCATACCAGGAGGGAACAACGCACGTTCGGTTGGATCGTCTCGTCGCCGTGGCGGGAAGGACCTGCCACTGCGTGCCGGCCAAGCGTCCGTTCGTATTTTGTCGTTGGCGTTGCAGTCACTGTCAGCCCTTCTGGAAGGAACCGTTTACAATCAGGTGTGTTGCGTTGCCTTCTTGCACTTGGATGCCAGCCCCCGCGCCGCCCGTTTCTGAGCAGTGATGTGTTCTTCGCACTGTGTTTATTGCAGGTCGGCATATCGAAGATCTATTCCGTCCTCACCAGTGCGCCAAGATCTGCGGCGGGTCAGCTTCTAGCCGAGTACATCGCAGCTTCAGACACGCTTATGTCTCAGTTTGTGACATTCTCCCAGCCCAATTCCGTTCAAAAGACGCATACACGTCATTACAAAGACAGCTTCTCGAGCTTGTTGTCCCAAATTTTCGAACAATTGTGTCAGCCGCTTGGGAACTACCAGTCCGAATCATTGCAAGGAAGCACTCGCAGTCTGCGAGAGCGTTCTGCGATGACGTCAAGCAACACAAGATCTCAAAGTGTGGCACGGGGTGTGAACGTCGCACTGCATGCTGACGTGGCAGCAGCGATATTGAGATGCCTCCATGTGCTGTGCGGCACTGTCGAGTTGCGTGCCAAAATGTTCGCACGGTTCGTCGACGCGGGCCCGAATGTGCGGGGCAGCTTCCCACCTGTTCAGAATGACGATGGTGGTGTCGTCGCCGTGAGGGGAACGAACAGTCGCGCGCGCAACGGTAACCCAAGCGACAACGTCGTTGGCACGGTCGGCTCCATCGTAGCTGGGTTCGAAAATACCTTCGACACGTTCGCGCAAGCAATTGATGCAGTTCAAACAATTTGTCGAGACATGAACACGATGGAACACCTCCTCAAGTTCGTGAACATCCATGACTCGTCGCTTTTTCGAAAAGTTGTTGAGTGTACTACCTTCATTGACGGCGACGAGTACACAGCAAACGTTGCTCCAGCGCCACGTGCAAGCACCGGCGGAAATGGCCCACAGTTCAAGGGGAATTCGTCAACTGATCGACTGAGCGCAGACGATCTCGCCGTATTCGGCAGTTTGTCTGTAAGTGGTATGACGGTGGCCGCTTTAAACGCCACCGGCTATTTTTGCAAGTTATCACAGCAAAGTGAATTTCGTGCTTCGGACAACTACATGCGGGATTTTTACAGATCGCTTCATCAATTCATGGATGACAATATGCTACCGTCGCTGCTGTACTCACCATCGCGGAGTGTGCGCTTGGCTGTCGTGCAGTGTCTACACACGTTCCCGCTTGCAAGCTTGTCAGAGAAGTTTGTCCTTGCTTTAGCAGAGTTTCTTCGAAGCTTGTCTTCTCAACGCACAAATGCTCTCTATTCCGACGTCACTATTTCATGCGTTCGTCTTTTCACTCGCCTGTTGTGTTCCGATTATGAAGAATACAATCGTAAGGCTATCGTTGAAGGAACATTGGGCCAATTCTCTTTGTTGACAACCGGACAACAGCGGGAAGACACCGGTGAAGCCCGTGTTGTGAATCCGCAGGTGCTTGAGTCACAACTAACGAAAGTTGTGCATCTGATCCTGCCAAGCAAGTCAGTATTAGCAACAAGTGTGATTGACTGTGTCATGCGCTTGATGCGCGCTGCGTTCGCGTGGCCTTCACACGTGTACCACCAGTTGAGGACGAGTGGTTCTCCATTATTGAATGAAAGACATGGGCATCCCACTGAGCGTCGATACGCTGAGTATGGTGGCTTTGGAGGAACCAGTGCAAATGCAAGTGCCCACTCATCGTTCCGCCTTGGCGAGCATCGGTTACTCATAAAGACATGTGCAGATTTCCTTGCAACAGAATATCTGATTGAGCAAGGCGTTGCAGTAACACAAAACTCGCTGTCTGCGGAGTTTAGGTTGCAATCACGACTCGGCGACAGCACTGAGTCTGCGGACCAACACTCAACACAGACCACGGCCAATCGCGACCAGAGTCCGTCTTCTGTGTTCGGATATAATATTGGACACGCCACGCACCACGCATCTGCACGAATCCTCCAAGCTGCGCGACGTATCATTGTTGAGGAGGGCCGCCACGAGGTTCAGCTACGATCTTGTGGCCGTGGTCCCGGTGTTGAGCCAAACCTCGCACGACGGGAACGAAGTGTCGGTGATGCACTCCATCTTCAGGAGGTTCCTAGTTTGCTGGAACTAACCCATCTCGGAACCGATGTCACTTCATTGATGGTGTGCCTCATGAATCCAAAAGATGTCGCCAACTGCGTTTCTGTGGCAAAGGGTTCTTTGTTCACTTCTGCCCGAGTTCTAGATCAGATTGGGTCGATCTTGGATGGTATGCTTAACAATGCTGGTGTCTGCACCATGCTTGATCAATTGGGCATGGACTTGCGCAATGGTGGACTTGGACGTTCCATCCTTGCGGAAGCTTCAAGGGTTTCTCCAGTCATCGGGTACCAACTGTTCTGGCACAAGTGGATGCTGCCGTGCAACAAGCTCGTGCGATTCCTACAGTGCGCCACGAACCGCCAGTATCCCAGCTTACGCGCGAACTTGCATGCCACAAACGGTGATGTAGCACATAATGCAATGTCACCGTCGAATGTCACGACGTGGCGTCAGTTGGACCTCAAGCACACAGTGCTTTTGGACCCGTACTGGTTTTCCGCTCAATGTGCAGGACAGGGCGGTTGGCCAGCACTTGGGGCAGGCATCGGCTACTTGTGCGAAAACTTCATTGTCTCCCTTGCTCACAAGAACGCAACTCAGCTTGGCAGAGTTGACGAAAATGTTGCAGACCGACAACAGGGCCCAACTGCTAAGTCCATCTCTTCTCGGGCCGCAATTGCGCGCCTAGAATCCGCGCTTTACGCTCACAGGAGTGAGCGCGTCAATCAGCATTTTATTTTTACCCAGGCTGGTGGAATTGAACAGATAATTCGCCTTATCGCCTCCACGCATGGTGCAGGCAATGTATTCGAAGAAGGTGGAGCGGCCTCTTGTGTCGATGTTTCCATTCTTACTTGCAAGCACCCAGTCATTGGTCGCCACGATCCAGTGCCACGCTAAAGGAATCGTGCATTTCACTGCATCCAATGCAGACACGGCCGAAAAGAAAACAGGGGAAGCTGGCATCAATAACGACGACACTGCCAGTGTCGCACCGAGTAGCAGCGGCCAGCATTTACTCTTCCGGCAAGTAGCAGAATCTACTCAAAACAATCATTCAGAAAGTCCATCAATGGAAAGTTGGGTTCTGGCGCAACACGATGATCGTCCACAACGAGTCCTAGCCGCCCTGGAACAACAATCTCATCGCGGAGGTCGCGATATCCAACGTGGACGTCACGACGCAACCCACGAAGCGAGGCTATCAAGGCCATCGCATACACCTGACTCGCGCTCTGCTCTAGTTCTGTCCGTTCTGCGAATCGTGATGGCGCTGCTGCGGCACGGGCCGATGCGTTACGAGTGCATTCAGCGACTGCGCAACGCCAATGTTCTTCGGTTGCTCGTTGGTGCGTGTTTTGGTCCTTCGCAGTCGGGTTGTTGTTTGTGGTTGCACAGCAACATAGGCTCCAAGTTGATGGCTGTTCTGGACGAAGTGCTTGTGGCGACCATCATGTGTTGGTCGTTACCAAACGGTGTGCAGCGCTGGAGAGGCGATGTTGAGGTGGTGCAACTTTCAGCCATCTGCGTACGCCGATCGTTCGATGTGTGTAGTTGGTTCTTGCGGACACAAAATTACATTTCACATTCACTGAGTCTTCTCGTCACTCGGGCGACTTGTCTTTGTGCCACCATTGTGCGTTGGACCGTTTCTGTGCCCATTTTGCACAAGTCCACACAGTCAGGTACCACACATGAAAACATCAGCCAGTCGACGCAGCCGGAAAGTAGTACAGCAAAGACTACTACTTTTCTGTCAAAACTTCGCAACATCTTTCAATGCGCAACTCGTGCAAAAGATAGCGATGCTCGAATAAAACAGAAGCAACGACTCGCGAGTCTATCACAGATGGATCCGAGTAAGGATCCTGAACTCGAGCATGTCCCTCTGCGAGAAACTGTTTTGCAGGATGTGTTGCCCCTCCCCACACGAAATGCCATTGTGGAAGCATTTCTGCATACCTTGCACCACACCCTCGCCGGTAGGGTTTCTGACAGCATGGAGTATGCTTGGCCACATGCCTATGACGCTGTACGAGCTGCTGTTGAGCAACAAACAGGTTTCGCAGAAACCGTGCAATTGCTGCTCGCACACTGCCAATCGGAGCAATTCGACACACTTGAGCATATGTTTGACATTATGAGTTCTTTTGAAGGCGACGACGTTGTCGGGCTGTATCGACGTTCTCTGCTCAACAACCTCCTTGTGGCTGCCAACCACAAAGCTGTGACACAAAAGTCGTTAAGCCATATCATGCAGGTATGCTCACACTCCCAGTACATGGAGCCACTTCTACAGCCGGAACCGCAGAGTGATGCAAGCGAGTCAAGTTTGTCTCCGCAATCAAACGCCACGGAACCGCGTTACAGTGAAACGTCCGCGCTGTTTGAAATCCAAGTACGTTCTGTCAATCAAATGATACCAGGCGTGCAGCTCGGGGGTCCAGGGGCTGTAAAGCGAGCGTTCACTACCACTGACAACGACGGCCGGACGGCAGTGGCTTTGAAAGCCATTGTAACGCAACAGCATGTGTTGGTGGCGCCGTCACCTGTGCGTTCGAACAACGGCACGCAGCTCGAAGAGCTCAACTCTGCCAGATTCCCAGAAACAACGGACTACATGGAATACACGAAACGAAACGTGGAAGGTATTCACCTTGACCGTATTATTCGAATAGTACCACAGCAATTGGAACACACCGTGTACTTGTATGTTATTCCGGATCGGACTCAAGGCGGCAACAGTGTCGTAATCAACGACACTGTACAACATAAGGCACGGAGTAACTGTGTCGGCAGTCGTGGCGACCAGCAGAACAAGTCTCAGAACTGCTTGTTGCGCAAAACTCAGGACAGCACTGATACGACTGAACACGCTAGCAGCTTCACAGATGGCGGCATGGATAGTGGCGATGCGTTTTTGTCTTCAATTTTGTCACATGGTGAATGGTGGGAATTTAAGTTCGCTGGTCCAACGGCGCTTCGGCGCTTTTGTTCTGAACTGGCACTACGTAGCCAAGACTTCGCTTCGTTCCAGCAGTACAAAAGAGAGTTTCTCGACCAACGCATGTATCCGTCTCCAACGCTACGCGGTGGTGCTCTTGTCGAACCCGATCATTGCTTGGCACATGCGTTGTCGAAAGTGTGCTTGACTTCCCCCACTGAGCGGGTTGTGTGCCTCCAGTCAGCAGTGTGGTTGCAAGTGGTGGCCACCACAGTTACATCCACATCCCCCAGCAACCAGTCGACCACTATAGTTCAGTTGTCGGAAGTGCGGGATCATAGTCCATTGCATCAGGCAACAATTGCCGGCGACCAACCTCGGCCGGCTTGGATGAAGCAAGTTCGTCTGTCGACACCTGTGTGGTTGGCACTCGTCGAATCGCGTTGCGACGGTTCGGTTGCGTGGGACATCAGGGTGTTTGTTCGAAATCCCAATGCGTCGTGGGCGGCTCGGCCACCACAACGCCTGCCTTCGCCGCATGTGGAAGCCGGCGCGTCGCGCAGCACAGTTGGAGTTCGAGCACACGATATGTGGTCGCGTTCTCTAGATGACGTTCAGGCAGCTTCTCTGGACATGCTTGTGGCGGTGCAAGCTTCTGTTGAAATGACCTCTTCGAACCTGCGGGTTGCTTTTGATTTTCCCCGCAACACGGTGTTCTCTCCCGAGTCAGAACGCCGAACGCCTCCGACCCAGAATAAGCCGAACGCAGCCCTCAACCGCGACCCAATGTTCGCCCCCACGCCCAGTCCACATCTGCGAGAAGCAGATCGCGGCAGGGTACTCCCAACGCATAGCTGCGGTTCAGATGCATTTCACCTCTCGAGTGATCGAGGTTCAGCATCAAATGTTTCTCGGCGTCCTGCCAAGCCGAGTCCTCAGTTACGTTCCGTTGCCCAATGGTGGACTTCAGACATACTGGCATTTGCTTGGGGGTCGCCTGGCTTGGACAGCGATTCCGGGCCTGGTCTCAATAACTTCAATTGTGACGCGTTCGTCTTCGCTTCGGACGAAGACTTAGCGGAGTTTCGCTCATCCTTCCTCGTTGCGGATTCCCGCGCAGCGTGAACAAGCATGCTGTTGGCACGTGGATGGAGGAGACACTTGTATTTATTATTTGCTGCATTACGCTCCACGCTGATGGCCCGCTCCAAGCACGACAGTAGAATCCGTTGCTTTGCCGAGGCGACAACGGCAATTTGGTGCAGCGCCCTGGAGTGTTGCTCTATGTATACGATGTGACGACGGTTTGCACTTAACGGGAAAAAGTCAGCGACTTGTGAATGCACATGTCGAGGATGCGACAGTGTATAGAGTGTGGTCTGACCCAACCCGTACGAGAGGTTCATAATACTGTTAAAAATGTAATTTGCTCTGAGTGGTGCAGTTCTCGAATAATAAATAAGTGAGCGTCTGAGCAGGTCAGACGTCATCGGTCACAGAACGTCTTCTTCATCGCTGCCCGCGAGTCCCAGGTCAAGCTCGTCCGAGCTAGCATCATCTTCAGACTCTGCCATGTGGAACTCAATGTCGTCGAGCTCGCCAGCAAGTTCGTCATCGACCACATCACTGGCGTCATGGGACGGCAACTGCGACGCCGACGTCCCGGTTGCGGCGTCGTCGTCACTGTCGTCGTAAAAGTCTGCAGCAGCAACCGCAGCTGCCACATGTGCTTTGGCTGCCATTGTTAGCGCTCTCTGCGCCTCTGGTTCCTGGCCGAGGCGTGGTTGAGCTCGACCATCCACACCCACAAAATCGCCAACAGGTGGTGACTCGTCTTCGCCACGCTCTCCGCTGTCCACCGAATCCCCATGATACTCGCGATCGCTTTCTCCGTCCGAGTCTTCTGCACAAGCATACGTCGTGGGAACAGTTCGCGTGTACCCGCCTTTGCGGCGCTTGTGCAGTGGGAGTTTCATGGCCTGCTGTCTCAGTGTGGACTCCGCTGCAAGGCCGCCGTCTTCAGCAATTTTTTCCATCAGCTTCGCTTGCTGCTCAGCCCATGCTGCCTCAATGGCCTCGTCTTCGACGGCGTTGCTCACGGCCGCTTCAGACTGCTGCACGCTGGAGGCTGCTGGGGCCGCAACAGTTGCAGCCTCGTGGCCACCGGCGACTCTTTTACCGCCGCTTCGGGCCGCGTCTTGATTTTCGTCGTTTTCGTTTTCGTTTTCGTCCTCGTCCTCGTCCTCGTCATCCAAGGCGCAGTCAGGCGGTGCCATACTCAGAACGGAACTGCCGTCGGCGCCCTCCACATGGACGACGTAGTGGTCGTACTTCGGGTCAAAGTTGTGAATGGTGTCCCGCACAACGTCGGTGACGCTGAACACGTTCTGCAGGTTCTTCAGAGTTCGCTTGGCCTCCATGTCGCGGAGCTCCTCGGATGTCACACCAGCTTCAGCTGCCCGCTCGTCGATTTGCCGCGCTGCCGTCCCTGCCTTTGGCGGCGGACGGAAAGCAACGACGTGGAGGATGGAGAAAACAAACATCTCCAGGCAGAGCAGCGCGTTGCTCCACCCCTCGGCTTCCTCTTGGCCCAGCGGGAGGACGTAGAACGCCAGCGCTTGGTAGTAGGTCATGAAGATCACGACCTTCACCGCGAGGAACTTCTTCACGGGATCATACTGCACGAGGAAGGACTTCGTGGCGACGTACAGCAGGAAGAGCACATAGAGTGCCCAGGTGTAGGAGATGTTGTACAGGATGCCGAGGATCCATTGGTACACGGGGTTGTCGTACTCGTCAACTAACAACATGCAGATTGACACCACCGCCAGCACCGGCTTCAGGAAGACGAACTGCAGCGTGCCCTGCTTGCATCGCCGTATGAAAGTGGCGTTCAGAATGATGCGCCGACAGCACGACCCAAACGGCCACGGGTGACGCATGCGTTGCCGCGTCTCCAGCTTCGCGACGCACTCTGCTTGCCCGCCCATCCATTCCATGATGAGCTGCAGAAAGCACCATATAATGTAGGCTTCAAAGCAGTCTCGGAACGTTACGATGTACAGCTGCGCCTCGAAGAAGTGCAGCGAGAGCCAGGAGCACAGAGCGTACACCGGGATGATGAATATGATCCGCACGATGTACACCTGGAACTTGGGCTCGGAGTAGTTGTCGAAATGCCGATACATGTTCCAGCACGCAACGGCGATGGCCGCAAAGCAGAAGACGCCCGCGACGGCCCACACTTCATCCGAGTACACGACCATGTCGCTCAGGCACACCACTGTTTGGCCGGTAATGTTGTTGTCATCCCCGAACACCTCTTCCACGACCGACCACGAACAGTTGGAGGCGTTGAGCAATGCTGTGGTAACATTTGCGGCGTCCATGCTGCCCAGCGCCACGTTCAAGAAGTAAGGCAGCTCGGTGGTTCACAGGGAAGGCGACGAGGCCCATGAGGCGCCCACATTGCGCGACAGTGAGCCCAGCGCCAAGGCGCGACAGTGAGCGATGCGACCGTACAGTGCCGCCGCAAAAGGTGGCACTCACTGGGGCCACGCGAATAAAGAATACGGGGAGAGTTTTGTGGCCACGCAAAGCAGCGCGTGCGAAATAATAATAACAACAACAGCAGCAGCAGCAGCAGCAACAACAGCAACAGAAGCAACAGCAGCAACAGCCACGCAGGCACAACAACAGTGTAATCAAACGTGCTGAAAAGGTGCGTGTTGGTCCAGCTGCGTTGAAAGCCAAGTCAAAACGTACAGGAAGTACCCACAGCGGTAGATCTAGCCAAAGCACAAGCCCCAGTCTGAGTCCCAGAGATGCGGCGGCGGATGCTGCAAGTTCAGCGAACTTAATTCACAGAGTGCGCTCGTCGAGAAACCAAAACAACCACAACAACACCGACGATCCACAGCACACAGCCTTTGATGACAGTTATTCACATCATCATGGTCAGCACCACAGCCCAAAAGGTGGCAATGAGCGTCACAACAGGAAAGAAAAGAGGAATAAGAAAAATAAAGATC
>ENA-OWNT01004856-OWNT01004856.1-seawater-metagenome-genome-assembly--contig:-NODE-4856-length-11477-cov-3.585175_pt1 | contig 11477 bp, 10 predicted proteins | sample MGYA00238136_ERZ651165 | MGnify/ENA primary metagenome ERZ651165 (study PRJEB26861, sample SAMN08777766) | seawater metagenome | isolation source: coastal seawater | place: USA: Florida | collected... | reverse complement strand
GCGAGCGCGCCCGTTTCCACCACGTCGCCCGCCAGTCTGGGCGCCTTGCACCAGCTGTAGGCGCCCGCGCGCATGGTCTCGTCCGGCCGTGTGTCGCCCTCGCGCGGATGCGCGGTCTCGCCCAGCATCCAGGCATGGCTGATGTCCTCGGCAATGGCCCCGGTGTCCAGCGGACCCGCCGTGCCCCCGGCCCAGATCCCGCGGCCAAAGGCCGGTCCGTCCGGGCCGGGGTAGGCGCCAAACGACAGGTAGCGCCCCGGTCCCGGTCCCGCCCCGGCCAGGTCCAGATCCGCCGCGATCTCCAGAAACAGCGCGACATCGCCCCGGTCCCAGCCCTCCAGCCGGTCGATGCTGTCCAGCTCGGCAAAGGTCTCGAGGGGCGCGCCGAACAGCACCCCCTCCAGGTAATCGCGAAAGGCCTTCAGGCTCGCCCCGATCCGGATCTTGTCACGCATGCTCACCGCCCGCGTCACCCCGCCGGGCTGGATCGCCAGCGTATGCGGCCAGCGTCCGCCCAGCAGCCCGACGATATGCAGCAGCCGGGCGCGGGCCTCGACGGCGGCCTTCAGCGCCGATCCCTCCATCGCGGTGAACCGCGCCACGGCCCGATCATGCCACCGGCGCCCGGCATAGTCGGGCCGCGCGAAATCGGGCATGAAGAACAGGTGGAAATGGGTCAGGTGATCGGACATGTTCTCGACCGCGTGCAACAGCGCGGCCACCCGCGCCCCCTCCGGCGCCGGGGCGATCCCCGCCGCATCGGCCAGCGCGCGCGCCGCAGCCACCGACTGGCTGATCGAACAGATCCCGCAGATCCGCGGCGTGATGGTCAGCGCGTCCAGCGGCGGTTTGCCCAGCAGCATCCGCTCGAACCCCCGGAACATCGGCGAATTGGTATAGGCGGCGGCGACGCGCCCGTCGGCGATCTGCAGACGGATTTCCAGATCGCCTTCGACCCGGTTGAACGGACCGACCAGCAGGGATGTTTGGCTCACGGTTTTGGCTTCTTCAGACTGGGGGGAACGGTGATCCGGTCGGCTTCGGCATTGACCCCGATCCGGTGCGGCGTGGCGGCCTTGGACAACGATGCCAGCGCCATGAACCAGGCTTTCGGCATATCCGACGGCAGGCCGACCGGGATGCCCGCGAACTTTGGCGTTTCGGTGAACCCGTGGCCGGGTTCCTCGAATTCCGGCGCGGTGCAGGCGATGCAGGGATAGCCCGCGCGGGTGCAGCTGCCGTCGCCGTTCCAGCTGCGGATGTTGCAATCGCCCACTGCTTGCGTGCCGACACAGCCCAGGTGCTCCATCATGCAGCCGATCTGCGACAGGTTCCGGGCGCTGGCCTTGTATTCGTAGAACTCGTTCTTGGGACAGCCGTGGTGAACCAGGTTGTCGGCATAGAACCGGGGCCGCGCAAGCCCGTCCAGATCCTCGCGCGACAGCGCGTTCGCGGCCAGCAGCAGCAGCGTTTCGGTGACCCAGTCGGGATGCGTCGGGCATCCCGCGACGTTGATTACCGGCAGGCCCGAGCGGCTGGTGAAATCGGCCGCCAGCGCGCCGCCGGGATGCGAGCCGTCATATTGCACCCCCACCGCGTCCGCCGGGTTCTCTCCGGTCGAGGTGATGCCGCCATAGGTGGCGCAGGTGCCCACGGCCACCACGTGGCGCGCCATCGGCGCCAGCTCGCGCACCCACTCCAGCATGGCCCGCCCGGTGCCCGACAGCATCTGGAACCGCCCGGTGCCGTTCGGCCCCAGCAGGATCGAGCCCTCGACGCAGAGGATGTCGAGCGGCTGTTCGCCCGCGATCACCGCCTCCAGCAGGTGCCGCACCGGCGCGCCGGTCTCCGCGCTCAGCGCCGGATGCCAGAGAAACTCCAGCCCCGCGCCCGCCAGCAGGTCCAGCACGTTGGGGTCCTCGGCACAGAGCAGCGACATCGTACAGCCGCCACAGCCCGCCGATTGCAGCCACAGGATATTCATCTGCTGTCCCCGCGTTTCATCGTGAGCCGGAAACAGGCCCCCGGGCCGTCGCGCTCCACCAGCTCCAGCCGGCCGCCATGTTCCTCGACGATCTTGTGCGAAATCGAGAGCCCCAGCCCGGTGCCCTGTCCGACGTCCTTGGTGGTAAAGAACGGGTCGAAAATCGTCGGCGCCACCTCGGGCGGCACACCGGGGCCGTTGTCGCACAGATCCAGCACGGCCATCTCCCCGTGATAGGCCAGCCGCACCGCGATCCGCGGATCGGGCTGGCCCGCCATCGCGTCCACCGCGTTCTGCACCAGGTTCATCAGCACCTGCTGGATATGCCCCGACCGGCCATGCGCGCGGCAGGCGGGTTCGCCGTCGAATGTGATCGTCACCCCCGATTTCGACCCCCGCTCGATCCAGTTGGCCGCGACGCGGGCGGTCTCGGTCAGATCGAAACTGGCCATCTCGCCCGACCCCTCGGCCGACAGACGGCGCAGATCCTCGACGATGTTGCGCACCCGTTCGGACCCGTCGCGCGCGCCCTCGATGGCGGCGCGCAGGTTCTTCAGGTCGCGTTCCAGCCGCAGCTCCTGACGCAGCGCGATCAGCTCCTCGCGGCTGGCGCCCATCTGCACCTTTTCGAAATAGGTCTCGAACCGGTCCAGGTATTTCTCCAGCGAATGGGTATTGGCATAGACAAAGCTGATCGGGTTGTTCAGCTCATGCGCGACCCCGGCCAGCAACCGGCCCAGCGAGGCCAGCTTTTCATTGCGCACCAGCTGCCCCTGCGCCTGCTTCAGCTCCTCGTGGCTTTCCTCCAGCTCGGAATAGGCCCGCCGCAATTCACCCAGAGGACGGCCGGCCAGCACCACGCCGGTGCTCTTGCGGCGCCGGTCCAGACGCGGCGACAGGCGGAACTCGACCGGTTCCGCCCCCTGCGCGGTGGTCAGCTCGACCTCGACGGTCGCCCGCTGCCGCCCGGACTGGCACAGCGAGATGGTATCGCTCAGGTGGGTGCGGTGCGCCCCGTCGAACAGCCCCAGCAACGGCTGACCCACCAGGTCCGGCTTCGGCAGGCCCAGCGCCTCGCAGAATGATACGCTGGCGTCCGCGATGGTGCCGGATTTATCAGCAACCACGAGATAGTCGCTGATCGAACTCATGATCGAACCCAGGAAATCGCGCAGCGTCGTCAGCTCGGCGTTGCGCGCTTCCAGCTGCTCCTGGTAATCGACCAGCTCGGCATAGGTCTTGTCGACCGCCTCCAGCACGTCGACCCAGACCTTGTCCCCGACGTCGCGGCCCAGCCCGGCCGTTATCGCGTCCTGCTCATGCGCCATTGAACCCTCCGGCCCCAAGTCTAGGCGCGGGCGGGACAAAACGAAAGTGGGACCATCAGGTCAGGAACCGGCCGGCCCGCATCGTCTCGGGCACCGGCGCGCCCAGCCGCGACAGGATGGTCGGCGCCAGCTGCAGCTGGTCGATCACCGCGTCCTCCTCCGGCCCCTCCGCCGGGCCGAAATAATACAGCGCGGTCTCCTGCTGCAGCGGGCTGCGGCCGCCGTGATGGCCGCGCTCGTCCTGGCCGTGATCGGCGGTCACGATCACCTCATACCCCGCCGCGCGCCATTTCGGGATGAACGGCGCCAGCATCTCGTCCATCACCGCACAGGCATGGTCCATCTCCTGGCATTCGTGGAAAAACCGGTGCCCCATGCTGTCCAGCGTGCAGGTATGCAGCATGCCATAGTTCAGCCCGAACCGCAGGCACAGGTTGGTCAGCGTCCCGAACAGGTCCACGTCCGACGGCGTCATCTGGTTGTTCAGGCCATAGCCGGTCATGGTGTGGAACCGGCCGTGGTTGATGGTGTCGCTGTCGGGCTCGTCATATTCGATGTCGCGGACAAAATCGAACGGGTGGCGGTTGAAAAACTCCGACCAGAACGAATGCGCCACCGCCCCGGTCACGCCGCCCGCCGCGCGGGTGGCGCTGAACACATCCGGCTGCGCCAGCCGGAACACGTTGCCGTTGCCGGTACAGCCGTGCTCCTGCGGGGTGACGCCGGTGTGGATGGATGCATAGCAACTTGCCGAAATCGACGGCAAAACGGCACGATGTTTCCACACGCGGGCCTCACCCGAATCGACCCAGCCTTCCAGATTGCCGAACAGCCGCCGGAAATTCCGGTAGGGCACGCCGTCCAGGATGATCAACAACAGCTTTCCGTCCATTCGCCCCTCCATCGACACGCGGCACCTGCCCCAAGCCTTATCGCGGTGACGCCGGCCCGCAAGGCCAAAAGCGACCCCTTACGCCGGTATCGGCGCCCGCTTGCTGTCGTGGAAAATGCTGGGCTTCAGCCAGGCCGAGATATTGCGCGTCAGCGCCGCGTCGCCTTCGATTGACAGATCGCCCGCCTTGATCGCCTCGCGGTAACTGCGGTCACCCATCCAGACCTCGGACATCGTGCGCACCGAACAGTGGAAATAGACGTCCACGTCGCGGCCCGGGTCGCGCAGGCAGATATCGGTCTTGTCCCGGTCCACCACCAGCCACCAGTTCGGCTGTTCGGTCAGGTCCGAGAACCGGAACTTGATCACCGCGCTGCCCGCCAGCTGGTCGGCATCCACAGACCGCTCCAGGTAGAACATCAGGAACTCCGCGTCGAAATCCTGATCCAGGATCGTGTGCCGCGCCCATTCCAGACCCCATTCGCCCAGATGCACCAGCACCGGTTTCAGCGCCTCGCAGGCCGCCGTGGGGTGGTATTCATAGCCTTTCTGGCCGGGAATGCGCCGCCGCACCACCATGCCCTGTTCCTCCAGCGATTTCAGCCGCGCGGTCAGCAGCGCGGGCGAGATATCGCCCAGTCCACGCTGCAGTTCGTTGAACCGCCGCCCGCCCATGCACATCTCGCGCACGATCAGGATCGTCCATTTTTCGCCAAGTATTTCAGTGGCTTTCGCTATCGGGCAGAACTGGCCGTATCGCATCGTTAACCCTCGCTGGCGGTCATCTTCACCTTTTGTAGTGGCTTACTTCAGAACCTGTAGCGCTTTGCTACAGTCCCTGAACTATAACCCAAAGTGGCCCCCGCGTTATCAATTTCTCACACCGCCGGACGATCCGGCGGACCCACATCAGGAGAGAAAACAATGCCCCTCGTTACCGTTGACGTTATCAAGAACGTGTTCACCCCCGAACAGAAGGCCGACATGGTCGCCCGCGTGACCGATGCCATGGTCGCCGTCGAAGGCGAAAACATGCGCCCCTACACCTGGGTCCGCATTTGCGAAGTCGAAGAAGGCGACTGGGCCATCGGCGGCCAGCCCCTGACCGCACCCGCCGTGCAGGCCATCGCAAGGGGCGAGACGGCGGCCTGATGCCGTCTCACCTGCGCGCCGACCGGGCACACCGGCGCGGCGCGCAGACCCGACCGTCACGACGGATCGGGCAGCGGCGGCAGCTGCCGCAGATAGAGGATAATGGCATCCAGATCCTGCGCGGTCATCGCCGCATAATGGGGATAGCCCATCGGCGGTTTCATTGGCGATCCGTCCGGGCGGATGCCTTGCGTGATCATCGCCTTCAGCTCTTCGTCGCTATACCCCGCCAGCCCGTCTTCATGCGTGGTCAGGTTGGGCGACACCGAGACCCCCCATGGCCCGTGGAACTCGAATCCGCCCGCGCCCAGGTGGGTGTCGAGCTTTGGCCCGCGTTCGCCCATCGGCGTATGGCATTCGATGCAATGCGCCACCGGCCCGGCCAGATAGGCGCCGTAGTCCACCGTCACCCCTGCGGGCACCGCCGCCACGCTGTCGATCGGCGGGCCATAGGCGGGCGGCAGCGGAATGTTATAGGTCGAAAACGGCGTGCTGTTGTCACTGGCGGGCACCGTGCGCAGAAAGGCGACGATGGAATAGAGATCATCGTCCGACAGCCCACGGTAAAGGCCAATCGGCATCGGCGGGCCGATCACCGTGCCGTCGGGCCGGAAGCCTTCGCGAATGGCGCGCGCCAGCTCCTCGTCGCTCCAGTCCGCGATCCGGCTGCCGGGCGTGATGTTGACCGCCCATGCCTCGAACGCCGGGGTCTTCTCCACCAGGAACCCGCCTAGCTCGTTGGCCATGTCCGGTCCGTTCGGCCCCTTGGGCGTATGGCAATTACCGCATCCCGCTGGCCCCCGGACCAGGTATTCGCCGCGTTCGACCGACACCTCGGCAAAAGCGGCGGTGCCCGCCAGCAGCGTGGCGGCAAGGCTGAGAATGGCTCGCATGGCTATCTCTCCGATGGTTTTTCTGTTGCGCTGGGCGCAGCTTACACCCTCGCGCGATTCGCGCATCAGGGAATCCAAACCGGTGTTCGCGCGGCCTCAGTTGCCCGCGCTCTCCATCTTGCGATGGGCGATGACCTCTTCCAGCCAGCCCAGCTTCATCTCCGGGACCGAGCTCAGCAGCAGATCGGTATAGTCGTCGAACGGCGGCGACAACACCTGGCTCTTGGGGCCGTATCTGACCACCTTGCCCTGATACATGACCGCGATGCTGTCGGCGATTGCCCGCACCGTCGCCAGATCATGGGTGATGAACAGATAGGCCACGTCCTCGACCTTCTGCAGATCCAGCAGGAGCTTGAGAATGCCGTCCGCCACCAGCGGGTCCAGCGCCGATGTGACCTCGTCGCAAATGATCAGCTTGGGCTTGGCCGCCAGTGCCCGCGCAATGCAGACCCGCTGCTTCTGCCCGCCCGACAGCTCGGCTGGATAGCGGTCGACAAAACCGTCGCCCATCTCGATCTTGTCGAGCAGCTCCGCCACTCGCGCGCGTTTCTCCGCCCCCTTCAGGCCGAAATAGAACTCCAGCGGCCGGCCGATGATGGTGCCCACGGTCTGGCGTGGGTTCATCGCCACATCGGCCATCTGATAGATCATCTGCAATTCGCGCAGGTCCTCGCGAGACCGCCCCTCCAGCGCCGCCGAAAGGGTCCGCCCGGCAAAGTCGATCTTGCCCTGGCCGGGCGGCAGCAACCCGGTGATCACCCGCGCCAGCGTCGATTTCCCCGATCCGCTCTCGCCCACCACGGCGAGCGTCTGACCCGGATGCAACTCGACCGAAACATCGTGCAACACGTCAAACGCCGTGCCCTTGTACCGGGCGGTGATCTTCTTCGCGGTCAGCACCGGCGTGGCAGAGGGCTGTTTCTCCTCGTGCCGGATCGACCGCACCGACACCAGCGCCTTGGTGTATTCCTCCTGCGGCGCGTTGATGATCTGGTCGGTGGGTCCATATTCCACCATGTCACCCATCCGCAGCACCATGATGTCATCGCTCACCTGCGCCACCACCGCCAGATCGTGCGTGATATAAAGCGCGGCAACACCGGTATCGCGGATCGCCTCCTTGATCGCCTTCAGCACGTCGATCTGCGTCGTGACGTCCAGCGCCGTCGTGGGCTCGTCAAACACCACCAGATCCGGCTCGGGACACAGCGCCAGCGCCGTCATACAGCGCTGCAGCTGCCCGCCCGACACCTGATGCGGGTAGCGTTTGCCGATATTGTCGGGGTCCGGCAGCCCCAGCTTGGCAAACAGCGCCCGCGCGCGGTCCTCGGCCTGCGCCTTGGTGAACTTGCCATGCTCGACCGCGGCCTCGATCACCTGATCCATGATCTTTTTCGCCGGGTTGAACGAGGCGGCGGCGGATTGCGACACATAGGTCACCTCACCGCCGCGCAGGCTGCGCACATCGCGCAGCCCCGACTTCAGGATGTCGCGCCCATTGACCCAGACCTCGCCGCCGGTGATCTCGACACCGCCACGGCCATAGGCCATCGAGGCCAGCCCGATGGTCGACTTACCGGCACCGGATTCGCCGATCAGCCCCAGCACCTTGCCCGGCGCCAGGTCGAAATCGACCCCATGCACGATCTCGATGTCATGCGGTTTCTCGCCCGGCGGATAGACCGTCGCGCCGATCTTCAGATTGCGGACTTTCAGCAGCGGCTCGCTCATCCCCGGCCTCCTTTCAGCGATGTGGTCCGGTTCAGGATCCAGTCAGCCACCAGGTTCACCGAAATCGCCAGCGTCGCGATGGCCACCGCCGGCCACAGCGCCGCGCCGATGCCATAGACGATGCCTTCCTTGTTCTCCTTCACGATGCCGCCCCAGTCGGCCTCGGGCGGCTGCACCCCCAGACCCAGGAACGACAGGGTCGAGACAAACAGCACCATAAAGATAAACCGCAGCCCCATTTCGGCCACCAGCGGCGACAGCGCATTGGGCAGGATCTCGCGGAAAATCACCCACCCGCGCCCTTCGCCGCGCAGCTTGGCCGCCTCGACGAAATCCATCACGTTGATGTCGACCGCCACGGCGCGCGCCAGCCGGTAAACCCGCGTCGCGTCCAGCAGACCCATCACCAGGATCAGCACCGGGATCGTCACCGGCATCACCGACAGCACCACCAGGGCAAAGATCAGCGACGGGATCGACATGATCAGATCGACAAACCGCGACATCGCCTGATCGGCCCAGCCGCCCAGAACGGCGGCCAGCAGGCCAAACACCGACCCGGTGATGAAACTCAGCGCGGTCGCCACCGTGGCGATGAAAATGGTCGTGCGCCCGCCATAGATCATCCGGCTCAGCAGGTCGCGGCCGATGTTGTCGGTGCCCAAGAGATGCTCGGACGACGCCGGCTCCCACACGTCGCCGACGACTTCGGCCATACCATAGGGCGCAATCAGCGGCGCCAGGATGGCAGCGGCGAAATAAAGGCCGGTAAAGAACAGGCCGATCATGGCAGAGATAGGGATGTTCTTCATGGCCGGGCCTCTTTCAGTGCACCGGAAACGGCGGGTGAGCGCCGGACTCCGCAGGTTTTCCAGGAAAACCAGCTCTGTCCGAGCGAGATGAGTTTTTTCGATGCAAAACTCATTTCGGATGCCTCAGCCTTGGGTTGGCCAGGATTGACACGATGTCAGCCACCATGTTCAGCCCGATGTAAACGGCGGCAAAGATCAGCCCACAGGCCTGCACCACCGGCACGTCGCGTTTGGACACATGGTCAACCAGGTACTGGCCCATGCCCGGATAGACAAACACCACCTCGATCACCACGACACCGACCACCAGGTAGGCGAGGTTCAGCATCACCACGTTGACGATGGGGGCGATCGCATTGGGAAAGGCGTGCCGGTAAATCACCTGCAACCCGCTCAGCCCTTTCAGCTCGGCTGTTTCGATATAGGCCGATTGCATCACGTTCAAAATCGCGGCGCGGGTCATCCGCATCATATGCGCCAGCACCACCAGCGTCAGCACGGTGACGGGCAGGGCGATCGCCTGCAGCTTCTGGCCCAGCGTCATGGTGTCATTGATCATCGCCACCGACGGGAACCAACCCAGCTTTACCGAGATGAAATACATCAAAAGATAGCCGATCAGGAATTCCGGGATCGAGATCGACGCCAGCGTCACCCCGGAAATCAGCTTGTCGGGCCAGCGGTTGCGATAGCGCACCGCCAACAGCCCCAACCCGATGGCCAGCGGGACCGAGACAACGGCCGCCCAGAAGGCCAGGAACAGCGTGTTCTTCAACCGGTAACCAACGCTTTCGGCGATGTCGCGCCCATTGGTCAGCGCGGTACCCAGATCGCCCTGAAGGGCATTGCCCAGCCAACTGAAATACCGGCTCAGGGCGGGTTCGTTCAATCCCAGTTCTTCGCGCAGATTGGCCAGCGCCTCGGGGGTCGCCGATTGGCCAAGAATGGATTGCGCCACGTCGCCCGGCAGGATGATGGTACCGGCAAAAATCAGCGCCGACGCGGCAAGAAGCAGAAGGAAGCTCAGCGCAAGGCGCTGAGCAACCAGTTTCAATATCGGGTGCATACCTGCGCCCCGATCATCCGAACCAGAGCGCGGAAGACCAGCGGCCCGCCATCGTGTCGCCCGACGGTGTCGGCTCCCAGCCCATCACGTCGGTGCTGGTGGCTTCGACCCAGTCGTTGAACATCGGGCAGATCAACCCGCCCTCATCACGCAGCATGTACCCCATCTTGGAATAGAGCGCCTTGCGCTTGTCGGTATCCAGCTCGGCCCGTGCCTCAAGCAGCAGCTTGTCGAAATCCTCGCGCTTGAACCGGGTGTCGTTCCAGTCGGCGGTCGACAGGTAGGCGGTCGAATACATCTGGTCCTGGACCGGACGGCCACCCCAGTACGAGGCGCAGAACGGCTGCTTGTTCCAGACTTCCGACCAGTAGCCGTCGTTCGGCTCGCGCTTGATCTCCAGCGGAATACCGGCCTTCTTGGCCGACTGCTGGAACAGCGCGGCGGCATCGACCGCGCCGGGAAAGGCGCCATCGGCCACCCGCAGCACGATCGGCGATCCGTCGTGGCCCGAGTTCTTGTAATGCTCGGCCGCCTTGTCCACGTCGTACATGCGCTGCGGGATCGCATCGTCGAACAGCGGGTAGGATCCGTTGATCGGCATGTCGTTGCCGACCGAGCCATAGCCGCGCAGCACCTTCTCCACCATCTCCTCGCGGTCGATGGCGTATTTCAGCGCCAGCCGCAGTTCGTTGTTGTCAAAGGGCGCGGTGTCCACATGCATGATGAACACGTAATGGCCGGGCCCGCCGACGTTGTGCACGTTGACATTGGGCGCCCGGTCCAGCAGCGCCGCGACCTTCGGCTCGACCCGGTTGACCACATGCACCTGGCCCGACTGCAGCGCCGCCATCCGCGCGGTGGCGTCGTTCAGAACCAGGATCTCGGTGCTGTCCACGTGACCGCGGCTGTCGTCCCAGTAATTGGCGAATTTCTTGAACCCGTGGCGTACGCCCGGCTCGTCGACCTCGACCATATAGGGGCCGCAACCCACTTTGGTGGCCGGATCGTCCATGCCGCCGCCCGGCTGGATCATCAGGTGATAATCCGCCATCAGATAGGGCAGGTCGGCATTCGGCGCATTCAGCGTCACGCTGAACACATCGCCCTCGGCCTTCATGCTCTCGATGCCGCGCATGATCCCCAGCGCGCCCGACTTCGAATCCTCGTTCGAATGCCGCTCCATGGTCTTCAGAACGTCTTCGGCGGTGACCGTCTGACCGTTGTGGAACTCCACACCGCCCCGGATCTTGAACATCCAGGTCTTGGCATCGGCCGAGCTTTCGATGCTCTCGGCGACGCGCATGTTCAGCGACCCGTCGGCGTTGATCTGCACGAGGTTCTCGCCGAAATTGTACAGCACGTGATAGGGCACCTGGCTCGCGGCCAGCGCCGGATCCAGCGAGTTGGTGCTTTCGCCGCCGACGCTGCCCATCTTCAGGTGGCCGCCCTTGGCCGGTCCGGCTGCACGCGCGGCATCGGCAAACAGGGTGCTTGCCATCGCGGCGCTGACACCCAGCGCGGCGGCCTTGCCCATGAATTCACGGCGGGTCATTTTGCCAGCGGTGACGCGGCCCGTCATATAGTCCAGTTGTTCGTTCATGAAAGTCTCCCGGTTG
>ENA-OWNT01004855-OWNT01004855.1-seawater-metagenome-genome-assembly--contig:-NODE-4855-length-11477-cov-9.466667_pt1 | contig 11477 bp, 6 predicted proteins | sample MGYA00238136_ERZ651165 | MGnify/ENA primary metagenome ERZ651165 (study PRJEB26861, sample SAMN08777766) | seawater metagenome | isolation source: coastal seawater | place: USA: Florida | collected... | reverse complement strand
ACGTGTGCTCTTCCGATCTCGCCCCGTGCCCGACAGGACCACAGCCGCGCCCCCGGGCCCCAGATCGGCCACGGACTCGAAGAGGCGGTCGATGGTGGACGGGGGGAAGGCGCGGTCTGCCAGGAACTCCAGGCGGATGGCGCCGCCATCGGTGCGAATCGCGTGGCCGGGAGGAATGACGTAGACGTGATCTGCCTGGATGATCTCGCCCTGCTGCGCCTCGGTGACCTGCATGGACGTGCTGCGGCCCAGGATCTCCGGGAGCATGCTCTTGTGGTCGGGAGCGAGGTGGGAGACCACGATCCAGGCGATGCCGTGACCCGGTGTGGCGTGCTTGAGTACCTGGGTGATGGGGTCGAGCCCGCCGGCCGACGCCCCCACCGCCGCGATGAACGCGGGTCCCTGCCGTTCGGTGTCACTCAACTGGTGCCCCCTCGCTGCCATTCTCGTCGACGGAGGCAGCGAGGTCGAGCCTAGCTCAGGGGGTGTGCACTGGCACATGCGTCCAGCGATGTGTGCGAAATCACTCGATCAGCTGGATACCGCGCCTTCCGGTTCCCGCACCTGCGCAGCCTCCCAGGCGTGCACGCCGACCATCCCGAGGGTCAGGGTGGCGAGGAAGACCAGGGGAGCGGGATCCCCGCTGACCGACGCGACCAGGCCGGGTCCCGGGCAGTAGCCCGCGAGCCCCCAGCCTGCGCCGAACAGTGCGGCACCACCGACCAGTCGGGGCGTGAGGTCCCGGCGGGTGGGTACCGCGAAGCTCGGGGCCAGCAGCGGGCTGCCTCGGCGGAGGATCAGGCGGAAGAGCACGGCGTGCACGCCGATGGCGCCCACCATGGCCGTGGTGCGGAGGTGGTCCCAGCGCCGCCGCCAGGTGGTCCAGGCCGCCACTCCAAGGCCGAGAAGTCCCGCCCAGATGGCGTTGTAGGGACCGGCCCAGGTGGTGGCGCCCAGGGCGAGTCCTGCAAGCACGGTCGTCCACCGGCTCTCGGAGCGTCGCGCCCGCAGGAGCAACGCGAGGAACACGCCCACCATGCCCACCCCGAAGCCTTCGGTCATGCCGTCGGCGGCGTTGGCCAGGAGGGTGGGGCAGGCCATCGCCGCGGTCGCTCCGAGCCACGGTCGTCCACCCAGCTCGCGCGCCAGCAGAGCACCGGCAATGCCCATGAGCACGATGCCTGTGATGAGCACGAGGTTGTAGCCGGCGGCGGGACCGAGCAGGGCGCCCAGGTGGTAGGCGGGCAGGTTCAGAGGGTCGACGAGCACCAGCCCCACGCCGTCGGGAAAGGCCTGGAGGAAGGTCTCGATGCGGAGGGGCTGAGCGGTCTGCCCAGCCGCCCACAGGCCCCAGATGTGGGGGGCGGCTTCCTGGTCGGGCGCGGCCATCACATGGCTGGTGAACCGCGCGGGCAGGGGCCAGGAGAGCAGCAAGGGGAGGAGCGTGAGGACACCGGCAAGAGCCCACCGCTCGGGTCGCGCCGAAGGGGGCGCGGACACCTCAGACCCGCAGCGGCGCCAGCACGAGCACGGCCACCACGGTGATGCCGTAGAACACGCCCGCGGCGAGGATGGGGAAGTCCTTGAAGAGGGTTTCGTCGGGGGCACCGCCCTCGTTCTTGGCCGACACCAGGTACATGTAGCGGAACACCATGTACATCACGTGGGGCAGCGTGAGCAGCAGCCACGGCGTGGGCGAGCCGAGCACGCAATACAGAGCGTACGAGAGAATCGTGCCGCTGGTGGTGATGGCCTGGAACTCCACCACGAGGTCGTGGCTGTACTCGGCGAGGATCTTGCGGGTGGTCTGGGCCCGCTCGGCCATCATGACCAGCTCGCCCCGGCGCTTGTTGAAGCCGAAGAACAGCGACACGAAGGCGGTGCAGGTGAGCAGCCAGGGGCTGGCCTGGACGTCGATGGCCACGGCGCCGGCGGCCGCGCGCCACAGGAAGCCCGCCGAGAGGAACATGACGTCGAGGATGACGATGTGCTTCCAGTAGAAGGAGTAGGACAGCGTGGTGGTGAGGTACAGCCACGCGATGCCCAGCAGCCACGGCGACACGGCGTAGGCCATGGCCGAGCCACCGATGAAGAGCAGCACCATCTCGATGTAGGCGACGGGGAGGGGGAGCCGGCCCGACGCGATGGCGCGCTTGTACTTGGTGGGGTGGCGGCGGTCGGCTTCGACGTCGTGGGCGTCGTTGAAGAGGTACCCCGCGCTGGCCAGCATGCTGAAGCTCGCGAACGCCATCAGCGTGGACACCCACATGTCCAGGTTGCGGAAGTTCATCGAGAAGAAGATGGCCGCCAGCACGAAGACGTTCTTCGCCCACTGCTTGGGGCGCATGCCCTGAATCATCCCCCCGATGAGGTCGATGGCGTTCTTCGGGCCTTGGGGGATGTGGGGGGCGTCGGGTACGGGTTGGTTCTCGGACACCGGGGTCCTTCCTGGGTGTGTGCGGCGGGTGGTGGCCGGTCAGTCGCGGTCGGTGACGGTCTCGAAGCGGAGGATGCGGTATTCGCGGGGCTCGAGCGTAATCCAGGCTTCGACCTGTGTGCCGCCGGGGGGCTTCATTCGGACAAGGTGGCGGCCGGCTCCCAGGAGGTGGGGGCCACGGCCGTCGATGTTGACGCCGTTGACGGTGACAGACGCACCCTCGGGGTAGACCATCTCCACCTTCGGGGTGTCGCCGCTGCCGCCGGTGGCGTCGATCTTGGCGTACTGCACGCCCAGCAGGCCGCCCACGAACACGAGGCCGGTGGCTGCGAGCGCACCGCCCAGGATGTAGAGCAGCTGGGCGAGGCCGGATGCGGGCGCGGGAGGGGGGGGCGCGGGTGCGGGCTGGGGCCGGGGGACGGCCCGAGGAGCTGGCGCACGCGCTTCGATGGAGGTGGCGGCCTTCGAGGGTGCGGGCTCGGGACGCGCGGGCTCGGCCTTGGGGGCCTTGATGCGGGTCTCGGCGTCGCCCCATTCTTCGGGATCGGGCAGCAGGACGGCGTCGTCGTCGTCGAGCTCGAGGTCGAGGCCGTCGCGGGTGGCGCCCGAGAGGGGGGATGGCCGGATCTGGGTGGAGGCGTTGGACCAGTCGTCTTCACCGCCATCGAGGGGGCTGGGACGAATGAGGGTGCTTTCGTCGCCCAGGCCAGCGACGTCTCCCAGGGACACCGACTTGGACATGTCCTGGAGGTTGTCGATCATCGACCGGGTGCGGAGCTGGGTCTCGACCCGGCCGAGGTCGCGGGTGCCGATGGGGGCCAGGCCCGAGAGGATGTCGTCGGCGGAGGCTTCGTCGCCGGGTTCGTCGTCCCAGGCGATGCGGGTGGGGCGCTCGTCGTCGTCGGCGGAGGGGCTGTCGACCACCGGGGGGAGGGGGCGGGTCTCGTCGTCGTCGGGGGCCGGGACGTCGCGGGTGCGGCCTTCGCGCTCGGGGAACAAGCCCTTGAGGAAGGCGGCCAGGGTGGAGTGCGTGAAGATGAAGCCGGCTTCGTGGAAGAAGCGGTCGAGGGCGTCTTTCATCGCCGTGGCGTCGGCGAAGCGGTCGTCGGGGTCGACGGCGAGAGACCGGGCGACGATCTGTTCGAGGCCGTGGGGGACGTCGGGGTTCAGCGCGGACGGCGGGGTGAAGTCGCCCGCGCGGATGGCGTCGAGCGTGGCGGGTTCGGACGACCGGGTGAACGGATGCGTGCCCGTGAGCATCTGGTAGAGCACGACGCCGGTGGCGAAGAGGTCGGTGCGGGGGTCGACGGGGTCGCCGGCCGACTGCTCGGGGCTCATGTAGTCGAAGCGGCCCTTGATGACGCCGCTGACGGTCTCGAGGGCGTTGACCGATGCCTTGGCGATGCCGAAGTCGGTGAGCTTCACCTCGCCCTGCAAGGACAGCAGGATGTTGGGCGGCGAGATGTCGCGGTGGACCACATCGAGCGGGACGAGCTGGCCGTCGCGGACCACCTGGCGGGTGTGGGCGTACTCGAGGGCCTTGAGCATCTCGATGACCACGAACACGGCGTGCGGGACCGGCAGCGTGATGCCTTTCTGGCCGCACCGACCGAGCACCTGGCCGAGGTCGGGGCCGCGGACGTACTCCATGGCGATGAAGCAGGCGCCTTGTTCCTGGCCGAGGTCCATGATCTGGACGATGTTGGCGTGCGACAACAGCCCGGCGATCTTGGCCTCTTCCACGAGCATGTCGACGAATTCGGGCTGCTCGGAGAGGTGCGGCAGGATGCGCTTGATGGCGAAGGTGCGCTGGAAGCCGCCGATGCCGTCGAGGCGGGCTTCGTAGATCTCTGCCGTGCCACCGACCGCGACGCGCCGGAGGACGCGGTACTTCCCGATTCGGGTGGGCGTTGCCCGGGACCAAGACACAGAGGACCCCATCCGGAAGGGCGACCCTGCAGGCGAGTGGAAGCTCGTGGGGGAGGGTCGGGCGCGAGGCCGGGTGGACGCCGGCGGACCGACGAGAGAGATGTGGACGGCGGCGAGCGGGGACAGACGTCAAGGTCGGACACCGACTCGTCGCTTCCGACGGCCCGCGTAGCCGGGTGGGGCCCATGCGGGCCACCGGTGGAGACAGGTTCGTGGCTACGGCGCGATTGCGCGGGACCTTGGTGGGGTGGGCTGGGCTACGGGAGGCGGTCTGCACACCGACGGAGCATAGATGGGTCCAGCCCGACTTCTCGTGGACCGCCTGCGCGCCGAGACGCCGGGCGTGGTCGACCATATCCACCTGAACAACGCGGGCGCGGCGCTGCCGAGTCGGCCCGTGCTCGACCGCCAGATCGCCCATCTGGAGCTGGAGGCACGGGTGGGTGGGTACCGGGCGGCGCGGATGGTGGCCGCCGAGCTGCACGGCGTTCGGGCGTCGATTGGCCGGCTGGTGGGTGCGGATGCGGGTGAGGTGGCGCTGCACCAGAGCGCGACCGATGCCTGGAACACGGCCGTGGTGTCGTTTCTGATGGGACTGGAGGCGGGGGACCGCGTGGTGATGGACCGCGCGGTGTATGGCAGTCACGCCATCACGCTGCTGCGCCTGGCCCGCCGGCTGGGCCTCGACCTGGCGGTGGTGCAGGACGACGCGGTGGGGCAGCTCGACGTCGACCACCTCGCCGCTCTGGTGGCCCGTCCGCGCACGAGGCTCGTGTGCCTCACCCACATTCCCACGTCGTCGGGCCTCGTGAATCCGGTCGAGGCGGCTGGAGCGGTGTGTCGGGCACATGGTGTGCACCTGGTGCTCGATGCCTGCCAGAGCGCTGGACAGGTGCCCTTGGACATGGCGCGCATCGGCTGTAGTGCCCTGGCTGCGACGGGCCGAAAGTACCTGCGTGGGCCGCGGGGCACGGGCTTTCTGGTGGTGGACCGGACCGCATTCGGGGCCTTCGAGCCCTTCGCCCCCGACCTCCGTGCGGCAGCCTGGACCGGCGCTGGCGAGTATGCGCTGGTGGACGACGCCCGGCGCTACGAGACCTGGGAGCACGGCGTGGCAGGCCTCCTGGCGCTGGGAGTGGCGGTCGATGCGGCGCTGGGCCACACCGTCGCGGCGCTGAGCGACCGGATCGAGCGCCTGGCGGACACCTTGCGCGCAGGTCTCTCCGAAGTCCCCGGGGTGACGGTCCGCGACAAGGGCGACCGGCTCTGTGGCATCTGCACGTTCGATGTGCGTGGACAGACCGCGACCGACGTGGCCGAGGCCCTCCACGCCCGCGGTGTGCGGGTGTCGGTCACCCACAAGACCAGCGCTCAGCTCGACCTGGGCGCGCGCGAGCTGGACGCGGTGGTGCGGGCTTCGGTGCACGCCTACAACACCGACGCTGAGCTCGAAGAGGCGCTGGACGCCGTGCGAGCGGTGGTGGGCTGACCTACCAGCCGTCGGCGCGGCTCAGGGCGGCGTAGAGCTGGTGGCCGATGGCCTTTGCGCGGGAGCGAAGGTCGGCGAGGGTGGGGCGGGCATCGGTGCCCCGGAGCTGACGGCGGATGGCGTCGAGGTGGAGGCCGCCCAGGTAGAGGTGTGTCCAGCGTGCGCGACGGGTGGCCGCGAGGACGGGCAGGTAGCGGCGGTCGGACCAGGCGCCGGCAGCGCCTTCCACCAGGCGGGCGAAGCGTGCGACGGTTTCCATGCCGGCGGCATCGGCGTGTTCGGCGGCGGACCGGGCGGTGGTGCGGGCCTCGGGGTAGCGACCGGCGACGAGGAGCAGGCGGCTGCGCTCGGCCATGGCGGTGATGCGGGGGAGGCCACCGGCCTGGTGTCGGGTGGTGGCTTCGAGGGCTCCGGCGAGGTCGCCGGTGAGCCAGCGCCAGCGGGCGAGGGTGGTGGCCCAGTGGTCGCCGGGGGCGTCGGAGGCGGCGGTGGCCCGCTCGATGCGCGCATGGCGGGCGAGGTCGGTGTTGGCGGTGTGGACGGCCAGCTCGAGGGTGAGGGTGGCGAGGTCGCGTCGCTCTCGGCGCCGACCGTGGCTGGCCGAGATGCCCCGCCCCTCGGAGATGAGCACGGTGGCGGCCGTGGGGTCGCCGCGTTCGACCGCCAGGTGGGCCTCGATGAGGCTGGTGCGGGCGAGCACGGCGGGGTCGGGGTGGCGGCGTCGGGCTGCGCGGCAGCGGGCGAGGTGGTCGCGGGCGAGGGCATGGTGGCCGGCGAGCAGGGAAATCTCGGCGAGCAACACGGCGAGCCGGACCTCGCCGCGGGTGCGGCCGGTGTCGGCGCAGCGACGCATGAGGGGCTCGGCCGCGGCTTGGGCTTCGTGGCGGGCGCCGCGGTCGAGGTGGATGCGTGCGAGCGTGCAGGTGGCGTCGATCTCGGCGAGGGAGGGGCCGGAGTCTTCGCTGGACCCGGGGGCGCGCACGGCGGCGTCGAGGGCCCGGCTGGCTTCGGTGAGTGCATCGTCGAAGTCCCGCTCGGCGAGGGCGGCTTCGGCTACTTCTCGGCGCATCTGGCCCGCGAGCTGTGGCGCGGAGTCTTCCAGGCCGGCAGCCCACCGAACGCCGCGCTTGCGGGTGGCGCTGGTGTCGCCGCGGCGGGTCTCGTAGCGCAGGAGCAGGAGGGCGGCGCGGGCGCGGTCGAGGTCGGTGGGGGCGGTGCGGCCGAGCTCGCGGATGGCGGGGCGGTGGACTCGGCTGGCGTCGAGGTCGAGGTCGGCGGCGACGCGGGCGAAGCGGGTGGGCCAGGTGCCGAGATCGCCCCCGTGCAGGGCGTAGAGCTGTAGCCAGCGGTCGACTTCGGAGGGCTCGCCGCGGTCGAGGGCCACCTTGGCAGCGGCGGAGAAGACCGAGGGGTGGGGGGTGCGTCCGCGGGCGGCGTGGCGGGCCATGGCGAGCACACGGAGGGAGGGACGCACGGCGCCGTCGGGGACTTCGGACCAGGCCCGGGCCACCCGCTGCTCACGGTCGGCCATCGCGGGACCGGTGGCGCGGGCGAGGGTGCGGGTGCCGGGGTCGGAGAAGCGGAGCCAGCCGAGGGCTTCGATGGAGTTGGGCTCGGCTGTGGACTCGGGGGTGACCACGCGCCGGAGGAGGATGTCGGTGGACTCGGTGGGTTCTTCGGGCGGCCCTGCGGTGTGGGCAGAGTGTCCGGTGGCCGCATCTCCGGGGGGTGGGACCGTGCGGAGGTGGCCGCGTTCGAGGAGGCGGCGGACGTCGTCGGCCACACGATGGGCCACCGCTGCAGGGAACGGTTCGTCGAGCACGGCCAGGGCCTGGAGGTCGGCGACGATGGGGTCTCCAGGCGCCATCTCGGCCGGGCCTCGCTCATTGCGCCAGGTGGCGAGCGCACGCCAGGCCTTGGCGGAGCTTTCCAGCGGTGTGCGGCCGGGGGGACCATCGGGCCAGAGGCCGGCCGGGAGCATGCCGGGCAGGACCTCGCGCTCGGAGGCGGGGCTCCAGGGTGGGGGACGGATCTGTCGGAAGCCGGTGACGGGACGCCGGGACGTGGCCCATAAGCGCACGCTCTGCGGCAACCGGGGCAGCAGCTCCGGGATGATGGCTGCGGTGCCCACGTCGGCTTCGTCGATGTCGACCAGAGCGACGGCCAGGGGTGCGTACCGACCGAAGAGCCGGGCGAGGGCCTCTCCCACCGCGGCGGGCTTGGGCGGCCAGGAAATGGCGTGGGGCACTTCGACGGGAAGCTCGGGCCACACGGCCTGGAGGACGGCGGCGTCGGTGCCGGCGAGCTCGCGGTGGGCGGTGGAGACGGTGGACCGAAACAGCTCCACGAGGATGTCGCGGATGGCGGCGTAGGGGCGGTCTTGGACGCATCGTGCGGCGACGGAGCGGTACCCCTTGCGGTACCACTGCCAGCGGGCTTCCTGGATGAGGCGCTTGCGGCCCGAGCCGAGCGGACCGACCACCGCGTAGGGGCCGCCGGACATGAGGCGTCCGGCGTCGCCGGCGTGGTCGGGGGGAGATGGCCAGGGCACCGGGGCGAGGGGCGTGCCGTCGGTGATGGCGTTGAGCAGCACGGCCACTTCGTGGGCGGTGGGGCGTGCGGCTGGATCGAGCGACAGCAGGCGGTCGACCAACCAGGACAGTGCGAGCGGAACTGCGCGGCCGAGGCGGGCGAGGGGAGGGCGCGGACGGCCGGGTCGCCACTTGCCGGCCGGGATGCCGGACAGAGACTCGTGGAGGGTGGCCCCGAGGGCGTAGGCGTCGACGCGGAGGTCGTGGGGGAGGCCCACGCGCTGTTCGGGGGCCATGTAGGGGATGGTGCCCATCATGGCCGAGCTGGACTCGCGGGTGGCGCCGAACCGGGCGGTGCCGAAGTCGAGCAGTGTGACCCGGCCTTCTTCGTCGACGTGGATGTTGGCGGGCTTGAGGTCGCGGTGTGCCAGCCCCACCCGGTGGATGGCCGCGAGGCCCCGGGCCACCTGTGCACCGGCCAGACACAGCCTGGACACCCGCTCCTGGAGGTCGGCGCCGGCCTGCACCCAGGTGTGCATGGCGATGCCTTCGGCGACGTCCATGGTGAACCAGGCGTAGCCGTCGTCCACACCCGTCTCGTACACCCGGACCACATGGGGCAGCTGCAGGGGGCGCAGCTTCTCGAACTCGAGGCGAAATAGCCGCGCATCGGCCGGGTCGCGCAGCGGGCTGGTCTTCATCGCGCGGGGCGGGTGGCCCTTGCGGTGCGTCAGCCACACCTCCCCGTAGGAGCCCACGCCGAGCCGCCGCACGATGCGGTGGCGCCCGATGCGCTGTCCGGCGGCGAGCGGCTGCATGCGAGCCTCGATTTGGGGCGGGGGACGTGGGAGCGGGGAGTCTACCCTGGTGGGGTGCACAACGTGTGCAAGCGGCCGGGCGGCGAAGACGGGCCGGTCTGGCGCGGATCGGATAGCGCGACCGCATGTTCGTGGTCGGTGCACTCCCCCTGTTTGTTCTCTTGGCGGTCGGCTTTGTGCTGGGTGCTGTGGGACTGGGTGCTGTGGCGGTCCTTTCGCTGTTTCGCATGACCCGCGACCAGCTCGAAGGCACCCCGCAGGCACCGTCGCTCGGCAGCAGTGGTGGGCGCAGCCTCGATGCCCCCACGCGCGAGTCCTCCACCGCGCCCGTCTCGGTGGCCAGCCCCGTCCGCACCCCCGACCCCGACGACGAAATCCGCAGCACGCCGCTGCGCCTGGCCCAGCTGGAGCAACAGCTCGGCGAAGCGCTCACCCGCGCCGACCAACAAGCCGACCACCTCCGCGACCGTCGCCGCCGCATCGAAGGCAAAGACGACCGCTCCGAGCTGCTCGCCCGGTACGACGAAGATGTGGAGCTGCTCGGACGGCGTGCCCAGAACATGCGCCGGGTCATGGCCATGCTGTGGCGTACCCGCGCTATCCTCGAGCTCCGCGCCCACATCGCCATCTCCGCACGGCGTCGCCCCGACCTCGCCCATCTCCCCGACGGCGAGGTCCCCAAGGCGCACCTCGACGGCGCTGCGGTGGCGTACGACTCGGCAGCGGAAGAGGTCCGCACCTTCGTGTCGTTCATCGAAGAGCGCGCCACCGACCTCCGCCACGCCATCCCACGCATCCCCGACGCCGCCGATGTCGACGACGACGACCGCGCTCTGGTCGACACCGAACAGACCCGCACCGCCGACACCTACTCCGCGCTGCAAGACCGCATGGACCGCCTCGCCGACACCCTGTCGTACCTGGCCGACCGCTGCCGCACCCGCGCTGTGGTGGCCGGTGCCGAGGTCCACCTCGAAGCGGGCGCCGGCACTGAAGGCCTGCTGTCCGAGGTCGCCGATGCCCTGTCTGGCCTCCAAGAGATGGCCCGCCTGGGCGACCAACAGCTCGCCGAGTCCGCCCTCGACAACCTGGCCGAAGACATCAGCCAGCTCGAACGCGCCGGCCTCGATGCCCGCGCCGCCGCCGAAGCCGAGCTCGAGATCGCTCGCCTGCTCGAACACGTCCCCGCCTGACCGAGCTGCTGCGCACCCTCCGCGCGCCGGCTTCGCTTGATCTGAAGAGAACGCATGTCGTCTCCTGACAGCCCCTCGCCGTCCACGCAGTCCCAAGGCCTGGGCCTGGGCACCTTCCTCGGCGTCTACACCCCCACCGTTCTCACCATCCTCGGCGTCATCCTCTACATGCGGATGGGCTGGGTGGTCGGAAACGCCGGTGTGCTGGGGGCGATGGGCATTGTGCTGCTCGCCAACGGCATCACCCTCATCACCGCTCTGTCCATCTCCGCGCTGTCCACCAACATGCGTGTGGGTGTGGGCGGGGCCTACTACATCATCTCCCGCAGCCTGGGCCTCGAGCTCGGCGGCGCGCTCGGCATTCCGCTCTACTTGTCGCAAGCGCTGTCGGTCACCCTCTACGCATACGGTCTCGCCGAGAGCCTCCGGCTGGTCTGGCCCGACGTCCCCGTCCAGATCGTCGCCGCCATCATCGTCATCGGCGTGGTCCTCGTCGCCGCTCGCAGCACCGTCCTCGCGCTCAAGCTGCAGCTGCCCATCATGGTGTTCATCGGGATGTCGCTGGTGGCGCTCAACGGCGGCATCGACTTCACCGTGCAGGAGACCCCTTGGCAGGGGAGCTGGACCGACGGCGGCTTCTGGCAGGTCTTCGCGGTCTTCTTTCCGGCCGTGACCGGCGTGCTCGCGGGAGTGGGGCTGTCGGGCGACCTCCGCGACCCCGGCAAGTCCATCCCCCGAGGCGTGCTCTTTGCCGTGGCCACGGGCTTTGTGGTCTACATGGCCGCGCCCTGGGTGCTCAGCCATGCCGCGCCCGCCGATGTCCTGCGAAACAACGAGCTGCTCTGGACCGACGTTGCCTTCGGCGGCGCTCTGTTCATCATGCCCGGGCTGTGGGGCGCCATCCTCAGCAGCGCCATCGGCAGCATCCTCGGGGCACCGCGCACCCTCCAGGCCTTGTCGATGGACCGCCTGGTGCCTGCCCGGCTGGGCGAGGTCGACGCCAAGACCGGCGAGCCCATGCTGGCCCTGCGCATCTCGGGCGCCGTCGCCCTCGCCGCCGTGGCCCTGGGCGACCTCAAC
>ENA-OWNT01004854-OWNT01004854.1-seawater-metagenome-genome-assembly--contig:-NODE-4854-length-11482-cov-4.546252_pt1 | contig 11482 bp, 6 predicted proteins | sample MGYA00238136_ERZ651165 | MGnify/ENA primary metagenome ERZ651165 (study PRJEB26861, sample SAMN08777766) | seawater metagenome | isolation source: coastal seawater | place: USA: Florida | collected... | reverse complement strand
CCACAACAACAACAACGACAACGACGACGACGACGACGACGACGACGACGACAACACAACTCAACGTGTGTCTGCGTGGTTCCGCGCGCACTTTCGGCGCCTTCAAAGAATCGTAAACTAACCTCCAAGTGACCACTTATCTCCGCCTCTGACTGCGATCGTCTTTGACTGATTGAGCAACGCCTCGTCTGAACTTGCTGAGCACTGCATGAAGGCGGAACATATCCGTATGAACAATGAAACTTTCCGTTTTGTGGGCGTTGGTTTGTGGGCGTGGACGCCGGTGGCATTGACTGATTGAGTGACAAATTTGAAAACCTTGTTTGAAATTGTCGAAGGTGTACAGTATTTGTACGTTTCATGTACACCGTCCATCATTCACTCCGTAACCCTCATTCGCACCTTGTACTGTGTCTGTACGGTGCTCTGTACAATATTTGTACGTTTAGTGCCATCGTACAATTCCTGTACATTTCTCGTACATTCGCATTTCTCGCTTATACGCCCATTAACTGAGAGACTGTACATTTCCTGTACTCTCAAGCGCGTACATACGCAGTTCATCAATGAAGTCCTGATTGCGGAGGTCTCCACTTCACCTAATATGAGTTCAATTATAACTACCTACATTCGGCAATTACACCATTGGAGTCCTGGATGTGGATATATCATTGTATGCGTCTAACAGTTCGATGATATATATCCCGTTATGGGACTTTGGTATGATTATCCATCTTGTGTCATATATGGGTGAATACCGTGTGTGGCTGTGCGGGGTGTATGTATCTACATTCGGGACTTCGATGGAAAAGTCAACGCGCGAACCCCCCTCCGCGGTGGAGTGCGTCGTTGATCTTTCTCTTCGTCGTCATCCATCCGTCGCTGTTGAGATTGTGCGCTCAGTCTATGGTCTTTACACAGTCTCAATTCTCGGCGGTTGTGCCATATGAAAGTGTGTCTGTGATAGTCATAAAAGAGCCATAGATTAGATCGATCTGCAGAGCTGTGCGTCCGTCCCCACGGCAAACAGTGAGATTAAGTGGATAATCTATGGCTTTATAGCGGACACTATGTGGCGTGGTTATTCACTCATCAACCGTGTCTTCAATATCTATGAAAGAGCCATAGATTACAGCGATCTGTCGTTGCGTTGGGTGGATCTGCGTGGGTGAGCGTATGAGTGACTGATTAGTGGGGCGTGGGTGCGGGCGAGTGACGGACTGCCTGAGTGACTGAGTGAGTGAGTGAGTGACTGAGTGAGTAACCCAGCGAACTTCGTTCGGTGTATTTGGCTGTTTACCACGCACTCGGGCGTTCACTCACTCACTCACTCAATCATTCGAACGACTCCGCCTTCATGCACTGAATCTCCGCGCCACTCTACGTAAATACGAATATTCAGTCGACGGCCGTGGCGGTCAGGCCATAGAAGTGGAGTTCATGTGGGCAGTTGCTCAATCAGTCGGGGATACTGGCGGTCAGTGGGTGTAGAATATGTCAAGTGAGAGGGAAATGAAGGATTTCGGCGGTTTGGTGGTGCAGCGTTCGGTCGTTTGATCGTTTGTTCGTTCGTTGACTTCGTTCGTCGTCGTTCGTTCGTTCGTTCGTTCGTTCGTTGACTTCGTTCGTTGACTTCGTTCGTTGTCGTTCGTTCGTTCGTTCGTTCGTTCGTTCGTTCGTTCGTTGCCGTTGGTTGTTGTGACCTTGGTGGCCTTCGGTGACCTTTGGTGACTTCGTCGTCTTTTATTTGTTGTTGTTGTCGTTGTTGTTGATGTTGTTGTTGTTGTTGTGACTTTGACTTTGATGAAGTAAGCGCCTTCGACGACTAGGACGACTTCGTTCACTTCGCCGTCGTCGTTTGTTTGTTGTTGCTGCTGCTGCTGTGTTTGTTATTCAACCCTAACCTCTTCGTTGTTCGTTGTTGTTCGTTAAGACTTTGGTAATTGGCGACTTTGACGACCTTTAGTGACTGTGATGACTGTGCTGGCTTCGCTGTTGTCGTCGTCGTTCGTCATTCGTCGCCGTCGTCGCCGTCGCCGTCGTCATCTGTGTTGTTGCTGTGGCTTTGGGTGACTGCCACGACATCGGTGGATCCATCGTCTCTGGCGCTCTTTTCAACTGGGTGCTGTTTTTTGTCCGTGTTTTCTCTGCGCTCTCGTTGCTCTCCCGTGTGCTGGAAAAGTCTTGTCGGTGTTCGGGGAGTCTGGACCACCCACACCGCCCCAGACACTCGGCGCCGCCTCTGTGCCGCTGCTACTAGTCGGGTGCTCGGCGTGGAACACAGCCTCTTTTTTTTGCGCGTGGCCACCCCTGCCGGGTGAGCCACTCGGACGCCATGTCCTCCGGCTTCAGCATCACCGACCAGTTGAACCCTGGACATGCAGGTGTCATGGAGGGATACATGGCTCGGGCTGACGACGCCAAGGTGGCCCGCGCGAACGCCCAGTTGGCGCCTCAGTTGCAGTTCCAGGAAGGCGACGACGTTTGGATCATCAACCCGTTCCCGTCCAGTCAGAAACCCGAGAGCGACAGCAAGAACCCCGTGTTCGGTCCCGGACCGTATGACTCCAACACCAGTTACCGCGACAACTGGCGGCCCGCTGGCATCAGCGGACGCCCGGTCTGGATCCCTGCCGTCGTCAAAGAAATCGACGTCAAGATGGAGCAGATCGTGGTGGTGCCCACTATCGGCCCGGACGTCAACATTGTGTTCGACTCCGACGTCCTCCCGCGAGACGACGCCGCAGCCGATCGCGCCGACAACATGATCTACCTGCGCAACGAGCACGCAGCCGCCATCCTTGACAACTTGCAGGCCCGCTTTCACGACGACCAGCCTTACACGTTCGCCAACAACGCCGTCCTCGTCGCCATCAACACGTACCGCCCGGAGGGCATCAAGCCCGGCGCCGCCGCACCCTGGGCCGAACTCGCCCGGCAGCTCCCCCGTGGCACGCCCACCAAAGTGATCGACTTGTTCGACCCGTCGATCCAGCTCCTCTACGCGCAGGAGGCCGACAAGCCCCCGCCCGCGGCCGGCAAGGCCTCTGCAGCTGCCGGTGGCACCCTGTCGCAGCAACAGAAGGGCGACTCCGCTTTGCCCCCGCACATCTTCTCGGTCGCGCAGCAGGCCCTCACCACGCTCATTAAGCGAAAGATGAAGCCGCAGGTGATCGTGGTCAACGGTGAGGCCGGCTCTGGCAAGTCCACCAACCGCAAGCTGATCCAGGATTACCTGGTCACTGCGACGTGCCCGGGCCGCGACCACGCCGCCGGACCGAGTCAGCTCCTCCAGGGCAGCGCCGTCGGTCACTACAACACCGCCGGCATCCCTGACACCGCGGCGCAGCTTCTCTACGCGAACGTGATCCTGGACGCCTTTGGCAATGCGTACACCACCCGCAACAGCTCCGGCTGCGGCTCCAGCATGTTCAGCGAGTACCTCAAGATCTTCTTTGACAATGGACACATCGCGGGGGCGGAGATTACCGCATTCCTGCTCGACCACTCGCGCCTCCTGTCATTCCGCGCTCATGAGCGCACCTTCCACGTGTTCTACATGCTGCTCGCTGGTCTCGACGACGAGAGCCGTGCTGCGCTGCGAGTCCGCGACGTGCTCGACTACGACTTGATGAACCCGATCTTGTTGCCCGGCGACGACCCCAACGACGGCTTTCTGGGCAGCACAGACGACGACAAGGCAGGCTTTGAGACGCTAGTGGCCGCGTTCGAGGCGTTCGGAATCTCGAAAGAGGCGCAGCAGCAGGTCTTCCGTCTGCTGGTCGGCATCTTGGAACTCGGCAACATCACATTCTACGAGAGCGAGGAAAAGTTCGTCGTCGTCCGCAACGTCGAAGTGCTCGAGCGGGCAGCCGACCTGCTGGGCATCGCGCCCCGCGAACTGGAGGACTCCATCTTCATGAAGGTCACCGCCACGAACGAGGTTCAGTTCGTGACTTACGACGAGGCCGTGCGCACCAAAAACAACATCCTCCGCGCGATATACTCCAACCTGTTCCACTTCTTGGTGGCGAAGATGAACGTTGTCATGGGCGGACAGCCCCCACCGCCGGTGGACCTGGACACCAGCACAGAGAGCCAGTCGACGGAGGAGGAGTCGCTGAACGACGGCCCCACCATCGACCGCACCGTCTTTTACAGTATCCTGGACGTCACGGGGCTGGACCAGGCGTCCGTCGTTGAGGAGAACTCGCTTGAGCGTCTCTGCATGAACTTCTGCGCCGAAAAGGTGCAGCAACTGCAAGTTCGGTATCTGTTCAAAAATGAGGAAGCCATTTGCCTGGCGGAGGGTATCTCTGCAGAAGAGTTCCACTACCAGGACAACGCCGATGTCGTGCAGAACCTGTTCGAGCGCCAGCACGTCGGATTCTTTGCCCTGCTGGACGATGCCTCGAAGTATCCGCGCGAGACGGACGCCGGATTCATCAAACGCTGCGTGGCCAATCTCGAGGGCGACGTGTTCCACCGTGTCAACGCCGATGTCGCTACATACGAGACCGTCCAGCAGCGCTCCGTCGCGCGGCGCGCGACGGAGTCCCTGTTCTCTGTCACCCACTTCACCGGCGATACGGTGGTCTACAACGTCAATGGTTTCCTGGACAAGAACAGAAACTACTACTACGGCTTGGCGTCCGACGTCATGGAGATGTTTGGGCGGTCCTCGAACTCCATCATTGCGTCGGCATTCCACACATCTGGACACTCCGCGGCGGCTGGATCGCCCGGTCGCTCCCCTTCCCGACGCGCCGCTGCCATGGGTGTCCGTGCTCGCAAGAGCATGGGTACACTGGTCAAGAACGTCCGCTCCAAGTTGCGAGTGGTCTTTGAGTCGCTCAGCTTTGGCGACCAATACTTTATCCAGTGTTTCCGACCCAACCTCGCGCAGTTGGCGAATGCCTTCTCGCCACATTTAGTGAACCGCAGCCTCCACGTGTATGGAGTCCTCGATTGCGTGCAACACCGTGCCGTCGGCTTCGAGTGGCACGGCAAGTACAAAAACTTCATCATGCGCTTCCTGCCCATCGTCAAGGGCAATGACTACTTGCGATGGCCGCGACCCCCGGGCGTGACAAAGAAAGCATTGGCATTCGAGCTCATGCGCGAGCTCTTGATCATGGCGCGCCGCGACCTTCAGGACTTCATCGACGTCGACGTAAAGTTTGGTCGCGACATGATCTTCCTCCGTTACAACGTGATTGATGAGCTGGAAGCGCTTCGTCGAATTCATCTCAAGAACAGCCACGGCGCGGCCCGCATCTTGCAACGTGTGTGGCGCCGATTCCTCGGTCGCAAGCGGATCCAGGAGATGCAGCTCGGCTTCGAGCGCATGCAAGTCGCTTGGAAAGACAACTTCTACCTGCGTTCCTGGCAAACCAAGCTGCGCTCCGTAGATGTCGTTGAGAACTGCCTCAAGAATTTCCTCGTCCGCCGCGAATACGAGACCAAGAAGGCCGCCGCTGTGGTCCTGCAACGCTTCCTTCGAATCAAGAAGCAGCGCATGCAGTGGTTGCGCATCCGTCGCGGAATGCGAGTCATGCACTGGCTTGCTCGCGGCTTTGTTGTTCGTCAACATGTCTTCCGAATGCTGGGGGCTGTGCGCACCATTCAGCGTGCTGTCCGTGCCTATCGCCTCAGGGCGCAGGATCACTGGCGCCGCGTGTGGTGCTGTTTGCTGGTGCAAGCCAAGTACCGCGGCGGTCAGTGGCGACAGAATCACCCAGAGTTCACGGGGTACATGATCAAGCAGCAAGCCGAACGTCGCCGACGCCGAGCAGTTCGCACTGTGGAGGATGCATGGAAAACCTATCTCGTCCGTCAGCAGCTGCGTACGCTCCGTTCCGCAGCAGAGACCATCCAGCGCTGGGTTCGCAACACTGCGTTCCGTCGCCATGTTATTGCGTGCACAGAAGCCGCCATCCTTGGCCAAGCTATCGTTCGTGGATTCTTCGCTCGCCGCCTGGTGGATTCCATCCGCAGCGCGAACATGCTGCGAGATGAGTTGTACCGCTTGCGCGAGGTCCGCAACCGAGAAGCCTTGATTCTTGCCGATTATGCGCGCCAGCCGGTGCCCGAGTACCCCATGCGCGACCGCATCCGCGCTCGCGATGCCAAGTACTTCCGCGTCTTCGACGTTGATACACTATTGGACAACACCGATTGCTATCCTTCGGGTTGGACGGTGCATGCCCGCGAACTTGAAAACACGCTTGCTGAACAAAATGCCCACGTAGCTACGCTCGTGTGCGGTGCATCGCACTCCGTCGCCCTGGCCAGCGACGGTCGCATTTACACATGGGGATGGGGAGACCAAGGCCAACTTGGTCGCAACGCCACAGATGACGAGGCTCCCACCCAAGTAGAGCTTTTTCAGCGATGCTCCTCGAGTTCCACCAGCGCCAAAGCCCAGCTCCTGCGGATTCCTGCGCAGCGTGTTAATGTGGTGCAAGTGGCGTCCGGAGAAGACCACTCTTGTGCTTTGACTGCAGCAGGTAGCGTCTTCACCTGGGGCAGCAACTCACGCGGTCAGCTCGGCCATGGAGACTTGGCGTATCCGTCACCTCTCGCGACGGCCACCTCTGCTTCCGCGGCTTCTGGCCGCGCGCGCTACGTCGCTACGCCGACCCTGGTGGAGAACTTGTGGCGCAAGAAAGCAACGCAGGTTGCGTGTGGCGCATTCCACACCGTGATCCTTTCGGAAGCTGGCTCTTTGTTCACGTTTGGGGCCGGTGCCCAGCTAGGTATTGGTGCCATTGCGAAGGGCCGTGGTGACCGATCGCTCCCGTGCTGCTTGCAAGAGCTCTCGCGCCGAGCGCGGTTCCGTGCCATTGCGTGTGGCTTGAACTTCACCCTCGCTTTGACGCACCGCGGCAACCTCTTTTCGTGGGGAGACAACGAGTCTGGCCAGCTTGGTGTTGGTGACCGCCGGCATCGATTTGTGCCGACGCTTGTACCTGCACTCGGTTTCCGTACTCAGACAGGTGCCGAGGGCAGCACCGGTTCTACAACAAAAGCTGTCCGCCGCAAGACTGTTGCTGCTATTGCGTGTGGCAACCGCCATTGTGTCGCGCTCAGTGTTGGTGGCCACGTCTACACTTGGGGCAGTGGCCGCGACGGTCAGCTCGGCCTCGGCACCGGCGCTGGCAATCTGCTCCGCGAGGAACCTACCCTCGTGCGCCATGCCAGCGTCTCCTCGCTGCACATTGCTGACGTGGCGTGCGGGCAGCGGTCTACGTTCGCGTTGTCGACACACCACCGCCTCTTTGCATGGGGTCAGGTCAAGTGCGTTGCCAGTGATGCCGCCCTGGAGGGTAAGGGTCTCGACACTCTCTTGAACGATGACGACGACGATGATTCGTCTGTGTTCCGTGTCTACGCGCCAGCGGTGGTTCCGTTCCCCCCGGGATACGCTCCGCAGCGCGTGCACACGTCGTTCTCGCACACTCTGTCGATTGCCGCGGTGGAGTTCACCGTACTTCCGAAGCTACTTGCCGATGCGGCCGCCAGCGCGGCTGCCTCCCTTGTTGACCCGTCCAAGGCCGCCATTGAGGGTGTGCCTTCTACGCCGGCGAAGTCCAGCAGTACTCCGAACGCATCGCCGCGCACGGCCCGCGCTGTGTCCGACGAAGCCCGTGCGCTGCTCGCGCGTGGCCAAGGATTCGTGTACGTGTTGAAGGGCGAGGTAAAGCGGAAAGAGCGCGCCCGCATTGCGGCACTCGACCAATTGTTTGCGCGGTTCGACGGCTGCATCGAGGTTGTGGAGGCAACGCCCGGCGCCGGGTGGGTCTCGATCGCCGTCTCGGACCCCGTCGCGTTCCGCCGTATTGCCGGCGGTGGCCCAAATGCTTGCCTGCGCCGCGAGCTGCAAGCTCTAGGGCTGCAATGTCTGCGCCCTGCGGACGATGTCAGCTCCATCCGCAACCCCACCATCGCCCACACCGTGCCGATCAACGACCTTGGAGAGATGGGTGCTGAACAACTCCGACAGCTTGTGTTGCAGATCCAGGCCAGCAGCACAGACGTGCAGGTTGACGTGGGCATGGCCGGCGTTGAAGTGCAGTTTGGAGAGCGGTGGTACCCGTGCAACGTGCTCGCCAAGGCTGGCGAAGACCTCTTCGACGTGGAAGTCCTTGGAAAGTTTGGACCCATCCATCGCCTCACTGGCTTCTCCGTGAGCCCCAACCACAAGCAGGCAATCGACACAGACACGCGCCATGTGGTGCCCAGGGGCAAGTTGCGCTTGCAGAACAGTAACCTGACAGCCGCTGCGGACGAGACCAAACGCGTTGATGCCCGCCAAATTCAAGCATCAGCCCCGCGCCCCGCGATGACTCCAAGCAGGGTGCCACACGGCGAGACGAAGACCCCCGCGGCCAACGCCGTCGACAGCCCGTTCAGGCACGAGTCGTCGCTGCGTTCCGAGCTTCTTGAGTTGCACCGCAACAGAGTCGTCGTGCCGCCGCCCATGGGCCATGTTGGCGAGAGTGGGTTGTACTACGACAAGAACAACCGCGAGCTGGCGCGCCAAGTGCGCAACCGCGAAAAGCAGTCCAGTGCCGCTGCGTTGGGCCAGAGCGTCCGCGACGCAAATCGAGTCGCAGCTGCCGCCAGCGTGGATGCCTCGGCCGCGAAGGGTGACGTTGAAGTCACGGGCCTGTTCTCCACGGACAAACTGCTCGAGAGCCGACGCGCGCAGAACAGTCGCCGCCTCGGCCGAACCGACGCCTCGCAGGCACCAGCAGGCATTGGCGAGTCTGTCGGTTCCCGTTTCAACTTTGTCAACTTGGCCCAGCAATATTCACGATCTCAGGGTCGTGACACGATGAAGGAACAGCTCCGGCAAGCTCGCGGGGTTACAGTGCCGGAACTGTTTGAGCAGGCGTCGCGCGACCAATCCCCTCCCGCGTCGACCCAAAACTCGTTCAGTCAAGATCGCAACTACCAAGACGCTTCGTACGGTGGCGGTGGTGACGACTATAGCTTGGGTTCGTTCGGTCGAGCACCTGCGATTGGTTTGCGGGACGCCGACGCGTCCGTCCAGAGTAACGAAGCATTTGCGGAGCTCGATGACGATGTCGCGCAGTTGAAGGCGGAGCTCGCACGGCTAAGACAACAGAAGGAAAAAATCTTGCGCTCTCCTCTGGAGACCATCACGGCAACCTCGTTCGCGTCACCCACTCGAGCGGCCGCGTACCGTCGCGGTGGCGGCGCCGCCACGAGCGACGACGTCAACCAGCAAATTCGTTCAGGAATGTCCAAGATCCGTGCAGAAGCGCAAAAGGCGTTGAACGAAATGTGGGGCAGCCCCTTCAAGAGTAAGCGGCCGCCGTCGGCTGATAGTTCCACGGAAGAGGCCGCCCCGCGGCTTCCCAGGCCGGACACCTTCGGCAGCGATGGTGAAGAACCACGCGACACGAGGCCTAAGCCCATTTCTGCATCTGAAATTTCTATCCAGAGTGCTGAGGAGCTCTACAACTACGTGCAGCAAGCGCAACGCGACAGCGGACTGTGACTGCATTGATGTTTTGAACTCTCGTGCAGCGGTGGTGCTTCTTGCATGAGCGCAGCCACCCGACCACAACACACATTACCCAGCCAATTAGGTTTGTTCGCTTTTCGCAGGTTTATTTGAAATCTAGAATTGTTGGCCATTGGACCCCTTGTAGAAGTAACTGTTATCACACCAATGACATAAAAGTATTCCCATACGTTCATACTCGTTGTCGCCTTTTGCCTTTTGGTTGTGGAGACGCGTGGTTATTGGTGATTAATCATGGTGTTGTTTTCGTTGGATGGTACCTTCGGCAGTGTGATTGCTGTGCTCGGTGTACAGAAGGCGCCAGCTTGCTGGGTGCTCACGGATCGGACCAGATGAAATGTATTCATAAATTCATAAATTTGATGTTATTAGTGTTACAGCGAGAATTCTGTCGTCGACGACGAATCTGCTTGATAAATACCGGCGACGCCATCGGCCGGTGGCGGCGGGTTGCCACAGCAATTTCTGGCAACAGGCATGTGTGGGGGAATGGCGAGAGGCGCCATTGTGCCACTCACTCTGCGGCCAGGGGGGCACCACCAGCACCCCCATCACAAGACAAGGAAGGGTGATTGCGTGCATCGTTTTACTTCTGGCAACTTTTGCAAAATTTGACCCGACACATGAACACCAGAAAGAAGATGATCCAGAAAGCGAACCAAATCACACCCGATATCACACCATCCGTCATACGATCTGGATCCCATGCTGGTGTCACAAACAGCACAACAGTGGTGAGACGAGAGAAGAAAGGGCACCCCACAACCAGGCACAACCCACAACGGCGCAACCGCCGTGTGGTGGGGCAACGCGCGATGGTGCGAGGGGTGAAGGGCATGCAATAAGGGACGCATGCAAGACCGCGACGTACCATCCACGAAGTCACTGCTGGCGGACGGAGAGGGGCTGGCACTAGAAAGAAGCGGCATGCATGCCGCAATCAGCAATAGACATACTTGTGTCCACCAATGCACCATCGTTACTCTTGCCGGTCAGTCAAGCTGTTCACGGCTCGGGGCCAAGGCAAACTCCCCTACGCTCAAGAAACTTTATTTGCGCGAGAATGTATGTGACTTTTGATGAGATCAGCACACAGCAGAGCAGCGACAACAGCGGCACAAAAGCCCGAGAGAACAAGAACCAAAAACGAGAAGAACCACACAAGGGAGAAATAGCGAGTCGGAAGCGAGACGCCGGCGGCGATGCGTGTCAAGTTCAAAGACCCCAGAGATACAGTGCTAGCACACTTCGACAACGAACAGCGGTCACTTGATGAACACCAAACACGCACTGGCTCACGAATGAACTCGCAAGCACGAGCGAGCTCGCACAGCACGCACGCACAGCGTCATCACTTCCACGTAACTGTTAGTCGCCAATGCATTGTGAATCAACCGAGTCAACCAACTCGTCAATCACCATTCAAAGTCAGTCGGGTAGGTCAACCAAGTGAGTCATCCTAAAATCGCTCATACGAGTCAACGAACCAACACGATGGACGCGACACAACAATACGAGAGTAGACTCGATAAGGAGTGGACTACGTGGCCATCACTGAACGTCAAGGAGGTCCGAGCCATTCGAACGAATCGCACCCAAACGACCTTATCCCTCACTCACGCTCACTTACACAAAGCAAACAAAACGAAGCGAAGTCAACGAAGTCAACGAAGTCAACGAAGTCAATGCAGCAAACGAAGTCAAATCAATGAACGAACGAAGTCAACGAATCGAAGCCACAACAATGCACGACGAAGAAGTCAACGAAAGCAAATTCATTGAATCGAAGCGAAGCAAAGCGAACGCAAAAGCCAACCAACCAACCACCAACGAAGCAGCGAACGAAGCAGCGAACGAACGAACGAACAAACTAACAAACGAACGAACGAACGAACGAACGAACGAACGAACGAACGAACGAACGAA
>ENA-OWNT01004851-OWNT01004851.1-seawater-metagenome-genome-assembly--contig:-NODE-4851-length-11485-cov-3.930750_pt1 | contig 11485 bp, 11 predicted proteins | sample MGYA00238136_ERZ651165 | MGnify/ENA primary metagenome ERZ651165 (study PRJEB26861, sample SAMN08777766) | seawater metagenome | isolation source: coastal seawater | place: USA: Florida | collected... | reverse complement strand
AGCAGCGACAAGGTACGCATCCACAGAACGTACCATCATGCGTACGGGTCGTCCCAGGCGGCCTTGGCCTGCTTGGCGACGTCGACCACCTCCTTCACCTCACCGACGAAGGACATCACGATCGCGTAGCCCGCGAGGGCGACGATGCCGCCGAGGATCGCAAAAAGGACGATTCCCCAGCCCAAGAGCGCTCCCACGCCCGCGCAAAGGGCCGCGCCCGGTCTGGCCCGTCGGTACGCCCGATATGAATCTCATAGCCCGTCATCGCCGTATCGCTGCCTGCATGAACCGCCGCCACGCGGGTCAGGCTCTTGTCCCCGGTCATCACGGTGTCCACATCCAGCAACCCCAACCCTTCGGTGCGCCCGGCCGGACCCTCGATCCCGTCAGGGTCGTCCACAAATCGACCAAGCATTTGATATCCTCCGCAAATCCCCAAGACGCGCCCGCCTCGGCGCCAATGCGCCAGCAGGTCCACATCCCAGCCCTGATCGCGCAGAAAGGCCAGATCCCCCCGGGTGGATTTGCTGCCCGGCAGGATCACAAGATCGGTATCGGCGGGAATGACCTCACCCGCACGCACCATGCTCAGCGACACGCCCGGTTCCTGCGCCAGCGGGTCAAGATCATCGAAATTGGCGATCCGGCTGAGGGCCAGGCAGGCAATTTTCAGCCCCCCACCCTCGCCTTTCACCGGCAAGTCCAACGCATCTTCCGCTGGCAATTTTGAGGCTTCGGTAAAGAAGGGCAGCACCCCCATGCCACGCCACCCGGTGCGGGCCTGGATCAACGCATAGCCATCATCAAAAAGCCGGACATCCCCCCGAAACTTATTGATAATAAATCCCTTTATCATCCTCTCATCACCGGCCTCCAGCACCACCTGCGTGCCCACCATCTGTGCAATGACCCCGCCCCGATCAATATCGCCCGCCAAGACAACCGGCACATCCGCCGCGCGGGCAAAACCCATATTGGCAATATCGCCCGCCCGCAGATTGACCTCCGCAGGGCTGCCCGCGCCCTCGACGATTACAAAATCATGTTGCGATTTCAGTCGGTTGAAGCTCTCCAGAACGGGTGCCATCAACTGCGGTTTCAGCGCCGCATAGTCGCGCGCCTTCACTGTGGTCAGCCGCTTGCCCTGCACCACCACCTGCGCCCCAACATCGGTTTCGGGCTTCAGCAGCACCGGGTTCATGTCCACGACTGGGTCCAGCCCGCAAGCCATCGCCTGCAAGGCCTGTGCCCGCCCAATCTCGCCCCCGTCCACGGTCACAGCAGCATTGTTCGACATGTTCTGCGGCTTGAACGGCGCCACCGACAGCCCCCGCCGACGCGCCGCCCGGCACAGCCCCGCGACCAGCAACGACTTGCCCACATTCGACCCCGCCCCCTGGATCATCAGCGCCTTGGTCATGACAGCTCCACCATCGTAATTTCGGGCCGCATTGCCCATCTGAACGGAAGCATGGAATAGCCGATACCGCCTGACACCACCAGATGCCGCCCCCCTTCTTCGACCACGCCATAGGCATAGCGTGTCCCGAACTGAGAGGGCACCGCCACGGCCCGCCCAAAGGGCCGGATCTGCCCGCCATGGGTATGGCCCGACAGGGTCAGTTTCACCTGCGGCGGCAGGGTCGCGAAGATGTCGGGCTCATGCGCCATCAGCAGCGTGAACCGGTCCTGCGGCACACCGTCCAACGCTGCGCGCAGGTCGTCCAACCCCTTGAACTCATTGCGCCCCCTGCGGCCAAGCGCCATCTGCGATGCCACCCCAGCCAGCACAATCTCATGGCCTTCATGGTCCAGCAGAACGGCACGGTTTTCCAAGGTCTCAATCCCCGCGCCATCGAACGCCCGATGCCAATGGGTGCGTGGCGGGGTTGCGCGGCTTCCCGCCTGATCGGTCCACCAGTCGTGATTACCGAAGACGTTGAAAACGCCCAGAGGTGCCGACAACTCCGACAGCAGGCCCGCGATCTCACCCGGTGCATACCCCCGCCCAAAGGGCAGATGCGCCGCGTAGTCCCCAAGCAGCAGGATCAGATCGGGCGCCTGCGCGTGAACCGCCTCAATGGCAGCCTCGGCGACCGTCATCGGCGTCCACGGACGGCACAGATGCAGATCGGCAATCACTGCAATCCGGAGCGTCGCCCCCCGCGGCCATTCCTGGGGTGACAGTGCCCAACGCGCCACATGCAAGGCCCGCCGACGCGCGCCCATCCGGCTATCGGCCCGCAACCAGGGCCGGGTCGAGAAATGCCTCAACCGCCGCGCTGGCAATGACCGTCACAGTGCCGCTGTCGGGGTTGGTGACGTCGAGCCCGCCATGCACGGCCCTGACCTCGACCCGCCCGCGCGGCAACCCCTTGGCCAGGGCCGCGCAATCGACCTGTTCCGGCGCCTGCACGCCCACGGTCACCTGCACCCGCATCCGCTCATGCGGCACCCCAAGCGCCTCGAACATCGGGATGGAACTGTGCCGGATCGCGTCCTCAACGGCCCGCGCGGCGGCCTTGGTGTAGTCCTGCCCGTGCAGGTCGTTCCCCATGCCCATCTCAATGATAAACCGCTGCTCTTCCATCACGCGCCCTCCAACTCGAAGGACACCGACAGCGCCGCCACCGCGATCACCGTGGGCGCCTTGCCATCGGTCCGCGGCACATCCAGCCCGCCGCTGACGGCCATCACCGACACCTGCCCATAGGGGAACACCGCAGCGACGGCCCCTACATCCACCCGCTCAGGGGCGGCCACGCCGATCTCCACATCAATCAGCATCTCGGATTTGTCGCGCCCGAACAGCTCTGCCAGGTTGATGGAATTGTGCCACAGCGCATCGCGCACCGCCCGGATTGCGGCCTCGGTATAGTCCTGCCGGCGCAGGCTGGTGCCCTGCCCGAACTCCGTCAACATGCGTCGCTTTCCCATGATGCCAGCCTCTCTCGCCCGCCCTCATCTTCATTGTTCCATAAATATCCCGGGGGGTCCGGGGGGCTGGCCCCCCGCGGGTCGACGCGCAATGCGCGGCGAAATCGCCCTCAGAATTCCACCCCCTTCTGCCCTTTGACCCCCGACCGGAACGGATGCTTGACCAGCGTCATTTCGGTCACCAGGTCGGCGATCTCGATCAGCTCCTCTTTGGCATTCCGCCCGGTCAGCACCACATGGGTCATCGGCGGTTTCTCTTCGCTCAGAAAACGCACCACCTCCGCGATATCCAGATAGTCATAGCGCAGCGCGATATTGATCTCATCCAGAAGCACCATCTTGATCTCGGGGTCACGGATCAGCTCCTTCGCTTTTTCCCAGCCCTTCGCGGCCATGGCGATGTCACGGCTTTTGTCCTGAGTTTCCCAGGTAAAGCCCTCGCCCATGGCGTGAAACTGGCACAGGTCCGAGAAGTTGCCCTCCAGAATACGCCGCTCGCCCGTATCCCAGGCGCCCTTGATAAACTGCACCACGGCGCAGGGCATCTCATGGGCGATACAGCGCAGAATCATCCCAAAGCCTGAGGAGGACTTCCCCTTCCCCGGTCCGGTGTGGACGATGATCAGCCCCTTCTCGCCCTCCTTGGTGGCCATGATCTTGTCGCGCGCGGCCTTCTTCTTGGCCATCTTCTGGGCGTGACGGTCTTCATCGGAAAGCGGCGTATCGGCCATTTCTTCATCCTTCGCTTGACATCGGGGCGGCTCATGCCGCAGGTGCGGGTCTGCTGGTTCCTGTTCCTAGAACAGGCGAAGAGGGAATGCGACAGGCTTTGCGACCGCTCATGGTCCATTGCCGAAGCGCAGCCGCCCCCGCGACCGTGACCGGAGAAGGCCCTGGAACCACTGGCATCGCCGCCGGGAAGGACCAGACGCCGCCGGGGCCACCCACGCCCCGATATCCGCAAGCCGGGAGACCTGCCAGCAGCAGGAGTAACGGGCGGCCGGGGTGCGTCGCGCCGGCCAATATGGGCAAGACGCGCCCCGGCTGGTCCCCCCCCTTTCGTCCCAGAACCAGAGGGACCGCGCATGGGCGAGGTGACAGTCACGATCTGCACGACCTGCCGCAAAACGGTAGATGGCGAACGCGTTCCCGAGGAACCGCGCCCGGGCCACCGCCTGCACGAAGCGTTGCAGGCCGCCGATCTGCCCGAGGGCGTGCGCCTGCGCGGCAATGAATGCCTGTCCGCCTGTGACAATGGCTGTTCACTGGCCATTACAGGCGGGCCCGACCGCTGGACCTATATCTATGGCCGCCTCGATCCCGAAGATCACCTCGACCAGATTCTCGCCGGTATCCGCGCCTATGCCGCCACCACCGACGGGCTCGTACCCTGGCGCGAACGGCCCGAGGTCTTCCGCAAACAATCCATCGCCCGCATTCCGCCTCTTTCGACCCCAGACCCCAAGGACTGACCCATGCAATCGCTTTCCAAGATCCCTGTCACCGTCATCACCGGTTTTCTCGGCGCGGGAAAGACAACACTCATCCGCCACCTGATGGAAAACCACCAGGGCAAGCGGCTGGCCGTTCTGGTGAACGAATTCGGCACTGCGGGCGTGGATGGCGACATCCTCAAGACCTGCGCCGATGACAACTGCCCGGCGGAAAACATCGTGGAACTGGCCAATGGCTGCATCTGCTGCACCGTGGCCGATGATTTCATCCCGACGATCGAGGCGCTGATGGCGCTGCCCGAAACGCCCGAGCATATCCTGATCGAAACCTCGGGCCTCGCCCTGCCCAAACCGCTGCTCAAAGCCTTCGACTGGCCCGCGATCCGCAGCCGCATCACCGTCGATGGCGTGATCGCCCTGGCCGATGCCGAGGCCGTGGCTGCAGGCCGCTTCGCGCCGGATGTGGACGCCGTGCAGGCACAGCGCGAAGCCGATGACAGCCTCGACCATGACACACCGCTTGGCGAGGTTTTCGAAGACCAGATCAGCTGCGCCGATATCATCCTGCTGTCCAAGGCAGACCTTGCAGGCGAAGAGGGGTTGGCTAAGGCCCGCGCCGTGATCGAGGCCGAAATGCCGCGCAAGGTCTCCATCCTGCCGATGACCGAGGGCGTCATCGATCCGCGCGTCGTGCTGGGGCTGGAAGCGGCCGCCGAGGATGATCTTGACGCACGTCCCAGCCACCATGACGGCGCAGATGACCATGAACATGACGATTTTGACAGCGTGGTGATCGAGCTGGACGAGGTAGACAACGTGAAAGCGCTGGAAGCTGCCGTGCTGCGGCTGGCGCGGGAACAGAACGCGCTGCGGGTAAAGGGGTATATCGCGGTGAAAGGCAAACCGATGCGACTGCTGGTTCAGGCCGTGGGTGAGCGCCTGCGCACCCAGTTCGATCGCCCGTGGGGCGACCTGCCCCGCCGGTCGCAGCTGGTGGTGATCGGTGAGCATGACCACGTGGACCCCGCCGCCATCCGCGCGGTGTTGGAGGGATAATCAGGGCCGATGCATGTCGTCTTTCGCGAAAGTCACGGGTTAGAGGAAACCGACACCCCGCAGGATCTGGGCCAAAGCCCGGCGGATCTGGTGGTGCTGTCCTTTTCCGATTCCGACCTTGGCGCTTTCGCGGCGGGCTATGCGCGGGCCAAGGCGCACGGGTTCGAGCCGAGCGTTCGCCTCGCCAATCTGGTCGCGCTGAAACACCCGCTCTCGGTCGATACCTATGCCGAACAGACGCTGGTCGGCGCACGCGCCGTTCTCGTCAAACTGATCGGTGGCGAAAGCTACTGGCCCTACGGCCTTGCCACTTTGCGTGAACTGGCTGACCGAACCGGCATGGCGCTGGCGATCCTGCCCGCCGATGGCCGCCCCGATCCGCGTCTGGATGAGCTGTCCACCCTGCCCGTATCCACCCTGCGCCGCTTGCAGCACTTGTGCGACGCGGGTGGGGCCGTGGCGGCCCATGCGGCGCTGGCGCAGCTGGCGCTGGCGGGCGGGCTCTATGCAGGGCCTGTGGCGGGCGAAAAGACCGTGCCTGCTTTCGGGTTTTACCGTCCGGGCGTGGGTGTGTTGCGCGCGTTTGAGCCAGCAGGCAAGCCGCTCATCCCCGTGACCTTCTATCGGTCCTACCTGACCGCCGCCGATACCGACCCGGTGGATGCCACGATTACAGCGCTGGAGGCACAGGGGTTCGAGGCCGTAGGCATCTTCGCGTCCAGCCTCAAACAGCCCGCCGCCGCGGACTGGCTGCGCGCGGAACTGACACGGCTGTCGCCTGCCGCCATCATCAACGCCACCGCCTTTTCGGCACAGGGCGCAGACGGCAAACAATCGCCCCTTTCGGACCCCGGCTGCCCGGTCTTCCAGATCGCGCTATCGACCGCACGACGCAAGGATTGGGCCGGGGCCGACCGGGGCCTGTCGCCCGCAGATCTCGCCATGCATGTGGTGCTACCGGAAGTGGACGGGCGTATCTTCGCCGGGGTGGCCAGTTTCAAACAGCCGGGCCGCAAGGACCCCGACCTTGAATATTCCCGCTTCGCGCATCGCGCGGATGAAGGCCGCATCGCGCAGGTGGTGGACCGTGTCGCTGGCTGGCATCGCCTTGGCACCCTGCCCGCTGCCGACAAGCGGCTGGCCCTCGTGCTGTCCACCTATCCCGGACGCGACTGGAACCTTGCCCATGCTGTCGGGCTTGACCCGCTGGCATCAGTCGAAGGGCTGCTAAAGGCGCTGGCCGATCAGGGTCACGACATGGGCGACGCCCCCGATATGGGCAAGCGCCTGCTGGAAGAACGCATTTCGTGGCCGCTGGCCAACTACCGCGCGGCGCTGTCCACCCTGCCCGATAGCCTGCGCGACGATCTTTTCACCGCCTGGGGCAACCCGGAAGCCGACCCCGCCAGCCAAGGTGACCAGATTACCTTTGCCGCGATCCGTGCGGGCAAGGCGCTGATCGCGCTGCAACCCGAACGGGGCGAGGTGCAGACCCGCGACGATGACTACCACGATCTGGGTCGAACGCCGCGCCACGGCTATGTCGCCTTCTATCTGTGGCTGCGCGAACAGGCTGATGCGCTGATCCACATGGGCGCCCATGGCACGCTGGAATGGCTGCCCGGCAAGGCGGTTGCCCTGTCTCAAGACTGCTGGCCCGAGGCGCTGCTTGGCCCCCTGCCCGTCATCTATCCCTTTATCGTGAACGACCCCGGCGAGGCCGCACAGGCCAAGCGCAGGGTGGGGGCGGTCACCATCGGCCATCTGCCGCCGCCCATGGCGCAGACGACACTACCCGAGGGGATGGGCCGGCTGGAACATCTGCTGGATGAATATTCCACCGCTGACGGGCTGGACCCCGCCCGCCGCGACCGGCTGATCGCCGACATCCGCACCGAGGCGCAGGGGACCGGGGTTGAGGCCGACCTGGGCATTCCAGAAGACGCCAGCGCGGCTGAGGCGATCACCCGCATCGACCGTTTCGTCTGCGACATCAAGGAAAGCCAGTATGGCGACGGGCTGCATGTCTTCGGCAGCGGCGATTGCGGGGCTGAGGAACGCGCGGGCCTGATGACTGCCTTGCGGGGCCGCCTTGTTGCACCCGGCCCCTCCGGTTCCCCATACCGGGGTCGGGCGGACGTGCTGCCAACGGGACGCAACCTCTTTACCACCGATCCGCGCGCGGTGCCCTCTCGGGCGGCGCAGGCCCAAGGTGTCAAACTGGCGGAAGAGCTGGTGCGCCGCCACCTTCAGGATCATGGCGATTGGCCAAAGGGGCTGGTCGTGGACCTGTGGGGATCGGCCACCATGCGCACGGCGGGTGAAGAATTTGCCATGGCGCTGCATCTGGCGGGGCTGGCACCGAAATGGGACGACGGGTCGGAACGGGTTTCAGGCTTCGAGGTGATCCCGCTGGCCCTGCTTGGCCGTCCCCGGATCGACGTGACCCTGCGCGTCTCGGGCCTCTTTCGCGATGTGTTCCCTGGTTTGGCGCAGATGTTCGAGGCCGCTGCGGCTGCACTGGCAGACCGCGAGGAAACCGCCGATGACAACCCTTACCTGGCCCGCACCCCCCGCGTCTTCGGACCGCGCCCGGGCAGCTACGGCGTGGGGATGACGACGCATCTGGATGACTATTCCGATGAGGCACGAAGCGCGGCAGGCGAGGCCTGGCTGAGCGCCTCCAGCTACGCCATCGACGCCCAAGGCGGGTCAACCGAGGCACGCGACGCGTTGGAGGATCGCGTGAAAGCCGCAGACAGTTTCGTGCACCTGCAGGACCTGCCGGAAACCGATCTGCTGATGGCGTCCGACTATGCCGCGCATGAGGCGGGCTTTGCCGCCGCCGTTGCGCGTTTGGGTGGCGATGCGCCCGCACTCTACCACATGGATGCGACGCAACCCGACCGCCCCCGCGCCCGCGACCTGACCGAGGAGATTGCCCGCGTCACCCGCGCCCGTGCGGCAAACCCCGATTGGGCCAATGGCATGATGCGGCATGGCTTCCGTGGCGCGGCTGAGATTGCGGCGACGCTCGACCACCTCGCCGCGTTCGCGCATCTGGCCGCCGCCGTACCGCCGCATCTTTTTGACCTCTACCACAACGCCACCCTTGGCCGTGAGGACCTTGTGGCCTTCATGGAGCGCGAGAACCCGGCAGCGCTGGCTGCCATGCGCGCCCGCTTTCAGGCGTTGCATGACGCTGGCCTTTGGGTCACCCGCCGTAATTCTATCGCTGCTACGCTGGAGGCCGCACAATGAGCGCCCCGGTGGTCCACGGCTGGTGCCCCGGCGCGCTCAAGCCGATGATGTCGGGCGACGGGCTGGTGGTGCGGGTACGCGCGCCCTTGGGGCGGTTGACACAGGATCAGGCGGCGGGCGTGGCCCGGCTGGCGGACACGCATGGCAACGGGCTGATCGACCTGTCCGCCCGCGCCAATGTGCAGATCCGGGGCGTAAGCCCGCAGGCGCACCCGGCGCTGATCGAGGGGCTGACGGCGCTTGACCTGATCGACCGTGACGTCGCGGCGGAAACCCGGCGCAATCTGGTGATCCAACCCTTCTGGTCAGAGGGCGGCATGACGCATCGCGTGGCCCAAGCCCTTACCGTTGCCCTGGCCCACCCCGACGCCCCGGACCTGCCCGGCAAGTTCGGTTTCGCCGTGGATTGCGAGACTTGCCCCCTTTTGCGCGACATCTCTGCCGATATCCGCATTGAGGCCACTTCAACCGGCCTGATCGTCCGGGCGGACAACACCGCCGCTGGCCACCCCGTTGCAACTGCGCAAGAGGCGGCGATGGCGGCTGTGGCGCTGGCCCGTTGGTTCCTCGACACCGGTGGCGCGCCCGAAAGACGGGGCCGCATGGCCCGGCATCTTGCCGGTGGTGCAGCCTTACCCGACGCGTTTACCGCCGAGCCTACGGCGACAGTGGCGCGCGATACACCACCACCCGGCCCCACCCCCACCGGCGCCCTCGTCGCGCTGGAGTTCGGGCAGATCACCGCCCCCACCCTCGCCGCGCTGGCGGCGCTTGGCCCAATCCGCGTCACCCCGTGGCGGATGCTGCTGCTGGAGGACGTGACAGACGCCCCCGACCTGCCGGGCCTGATCCATGATGCCAGTGACCCGCGCCTGCGCATTGATGTCTGCACCGGCGCGCCTGGTTGTCCCCAGGGGCTTTCGTCGACCCGTGACCTCGCCCGCACCCTTGCCCCACACCTGCCCGCCGGCCAGCGCCTGCATATTTCCGGCTGCGCCAAGGGTTGCGCCCATCCCGGGCCCGCGCCGATCACCCTGACCGCGTCCGGCCCCGGCCGGTTCGACCTTGCCCATAACGCCCGTGCCGGGGAGGCCACCGAGGCCACCGGCCTTGCCCCCGACCAGATCAAGAAGGCCCTCTGAATGCCCCACACATATGAAACCAACGGCGCCGCCATCTACGAGGAAAGTTTTCGCACGATCCGGGCCGAGGCTGATCTCGCCCGTTTCGACAAAGATGAAGAACCCGTCGTCGTGCGGATGATCCATGCAGCCGGTCTGGTGGGGCTTGAAAAGGACGTTCGGTTTTCCCCCGGCATGGCCACGATTGCACGGCAGGCCCTGAAGGACGGCGGGCCGATCCTATGCGATGCCTATATGGTCAGCGAAGGCATCACCCGCCCGCGCCTGCCAGCGGGCAACGAGGTGATCTGCACCCTGCGCGATCCACGCGTGCCGGATATGGCGAAGGAGATGGGCAACACCCGCTCCGCCGCCGCGCTGGAACTGTGGCGGCCGCATCTGGACGGCGCACTTGTGGCCATCGGCAACGCCCCCACGGCCCTGTTCCATCTGCTGAACATGCTGGAGGACCCCGCCTGCCCGCGCCCCGCGGCGATCATCGGCTGCCCGGTGGGTTTCGTCGGCGCAGCGGAATCGAAGGACGCATTGATGCAGGATCTGCCAGTGCCCTCGATGATCGTGCAGGGCCGCCTTGGCGGGTCCGCCATCACCGTGGCGGCGGTCAACGCGCTCGCCAGTTTCAAGGAGTAAGCCACATGGGCAAGGTCATCTGTACCGGGCTTGGCCCCGGCGACCCCGATCTGATGAGCGTCCGGTCCGACCGGCTGATCCGGGGGGCGCGCCACCTCGCCTATTTCCGCAAGGAAGGCCGCAAGGGGCAGGCGCGCCAGATTGTCGAGGGAATGCTGTCACCCGAGGTGACCGAACACGCGATGGAATACCCGGTGACGACCGAGATTTCCTTCAAGGACCCGGAATATAACCGCATCCTGTCCGAATTTTACGACGACTGGACCGACCGGCTGGAGGCGCTGACCGCAACCGATGACGTGATCGTTCTGTGCGAGGGCGACCCGTTCTTCTACGGCTCGTTCATGCATCTGCATTCCCGCCTGCAAGGCCGGGTCGAGGTCGAGATTGTGCCCGGCATCACCGGCATGTCCGGCTGTTGGACCGCGACCGACATGCCCATCACCTGGGGCGATGACGTGCTGACCGTGGCCATGGCGACCCTGCCCGAGGAGGAGCTGGCCCGCCGCCTGAAAGACACCGATGCCGCCGTGGTGATGAAGATCGGGCGCAATCTGCCGAAACTGAAACGTGCCTTGAAAGCCGCCGGGCGGCTGGACGACGCGTGGCTGGTGGAACGCGGAACAATGCCGAACCAGACTGTGCAGAAACTGACGGATTTCGCGGGGGACGCCCCCTATTTCGCCATCTGTGTCCTCCACGGACAGGGACGGCGGCCATGAGCGGTTGGGTCACAATCGCAGGGCTTGGTCCAGGGCGTGACAGCCTGATTGTGCCGGAAGTGTCCGAGGTGCTGGCCGCGGCAACGGATGTTGTGGGCTACATCCCCTATGTTCGCCGCGTGCCCCCGCGCCCCGGCCTGACGCTGCATGAAAGCGATAACCGGGTGGAACTGGACCGCGCCGCCCACGCGCTGGAAATGGCGGCCCAAGGCAAACGGGTGGTCGTCGTCTCCTCCGGCGATCCCGGGGTTTTCGCCATGGCAAGCGCCGTCTTCGAGGCGCT
>ENA-OWNT01004850-OWNT01004850.1-seawater-metagenome-genome-assembly--contig:-NODE-4850-length-11486-cov-3.910071_pt1 | contig 11486 bp, 11 predicted proteins | sample MGYA00238136_ERZ651165 | MGnify/ENA primary metagenome ERZ651165 (study PRJEB26861, sample SAMN08777766) | seawater metagenome | isolation source: coastal seawater | place: USA: Florida | collected... | reverse complement strand
CCGACAAAATGAACTACTATTTCAAACGGCAGCAACGCGAACTTGCAGCCAGAAGACAGCGAGAGGCAGATATCGCCGACAAAATGAGACGGAAGAAGGAGGCGCAGCGCTCACAGCAGCGTACTACAACAGAGCCAATAAAGAAACCCAATTTGGAGCAAACTCCTCGACGGGATGGCTCTACAACCTCGCCACCGCCCCCGCCATCGAGCGCAACACATTCTGCCCCCGACGCGAATCGCGTAAAAAGCCAAAGTCATCGTAGCCCTGGTGGCACGGATTTAGGTAATTGGGTGTGTGTGACCAGAGAGGACGGGACTGTATACTATTTCCACAAAGTAACGAAAACGGTTCGCTGGAACCGCCCGGAAGATCACTTGCTGGGGCAAATAGAGAAAGAAATTGGCAAGCAGCAACGTGATGTTGCGAGCCGCCAAACACAACGCATTCAAGAGGTATTCATAGAGCGCGCATATGTGGTGCTTTACACTTCGCTGCCAATTCTAACCCGTCGTATTGGTAATGCAGATGCGACACGCAGAAGAGGAACAAAAGAAGCAAGTCGAAGAGAGGGAACGAGTGATGGCCACTGCCAATATCTCAAAAAGAGTGAACAACTGGGCATCAAAGAAGACCCTTCCCCAACTTTTGAGGACGGTAAGACATGTGATTTGATCATCACCTGCAACACAAGTTTGGCGCTATCGTCGTGCTGGTGGGATCGGTCTCTCATGCGCTCTCGTTCGTGCAATTTGTTGTTGCTCGTTGACAGGTACACCAATTGCTGCCAAATCTTGTTCCTGCACATACTGTGGGGGCAGACAGGCACTCTGTGAAATCGGTAAGTGACGTGCTGTGCCATGTTTGCTCGTTGCGCTGGTCATCACTGCCGTGTTCGACCTTGACATCAGGTTCGTCGGCAATACCTTGCCGTTTTACGGAAGATCCACCCTGATAAACTCAGCTCCAGCGCATCGTCAAAGCGTATGTTGTTGTTTTGCTCGTGTGCTGTGCGCAGCAGTCACACTGACCGGTGGACACCCTGCCTTTCAGATCGTGTTTCGATTGTTGAGGAGCTGCTGGCTCAAGAAATTGTGTCGCTTCTAACTTCCAAGTACCAAACTTTCCCAAAGCATTGACATGGCCCCTCCTCAGACCATGAAATCCATGCCATCTCATCGACTATCGGTAAAAGTCTTTGTTTGAGTGCAAGTGCGCCTGCAAAGTGACAAGAGGAATATGGTGCAGACACCTTGCTGGAAAGGAACTGCGAAACTTGAGTGTGAAAAAGAGTAATATTTTCATGGTAAATAAATCCCGAAAGTTCGGGTGTTGATACTAGTGTAGGTGCGGTTTGATACTTTCGCCCAACGACACGCCCACTGCAGAATTTGTCGACTGCGTGGCCGCAGAGGGGGCACTTAGAAGCCACGGGCCGAGCGGGTGTTCTTCTTTTTAGATGCCAAGAGTTTTGCGAAAGTGCCAGGGTCAATCACCGTTTTCAACTGCGCGCTGCGACGCTCCCGTCTGTCACTGGGACTGGATGCTGACTCTTGCAGGCGAGACTGAAAATTACGCATTTGGTCCTCGAACTCGCTGTCATCACCAATCTTGAGCAACTCTTTCAAAACTAATTGTTTGGGATGCCGTTGTTTCGGAGAGCGTTTGCCGGACCCTTTTGACTTTGGCGTTGTCTTCGACGATTTTGATGATCTGCGAGGGCTCCTTGAGGGGGACGATGTGCCGGATCCTTTTTGCTTGCGGGCAAATGGAAGGTCTGGCGCGTCGGCACCGGGTGAATGTTGGGCCGCACTATTTGGGCTTGGGCGTTGATGGACATCTGGGGACAACTTTCGGCCTCTGGTTTTCTTGTTCTTCCGTTTTGAAGACGGCAAGGAACGCGTGTGACGGCGCGAACCGTGTGCGTCCTCCGATTGTCCCTCTGCGGTGCTGAGACGAGGCCCCTTGGTCATCGAAGGCAAATCGTTCTCAGGCTTGCTCTGAAATGGGGTGATCTTCGCGGCGTTCTTGGTCTTCCCCAAACGAGAATTAGAAGCCTGATAAATGGGCAATGCTCCATCTGTATCGTCACTTGAGCTCCGTTGGCGGACCTCTGCACCGCTCTGAGGGAGTGATTGATTGGTTTCGCAGGACTCACCACTGGTCGGTGGCGCGGTGGCACTGCCTAACAGCGTGCGACTGCTGAAACTTCCCATCAAATAGCGCAAGTAGTCGCTCAGAAAACATATGAGGAGGCGGGACCAAAAGGGGAAACCCAACAGCTGAAGCACGACAAATGTCGCAACTGCAATGCCAACATCAAGCGCGATTTCACGGATCTTGCGCCCTGTGACAGTTTCCAACTTGGAGTTGTTGGCTTCTCCAACAGCCAAGGACTGGGCAACGTGGTCGGTTTGAGTGGTCATACTTATTGCATTCGATAACGACGTGGTCTCCTGAAGTTTTTACGAATCGAAAGGGTTTGCTGCGGTTAATTCTCCAAGGTGCGGCAAACAGGGCGCTGTACTCTCAGCACACTCCTGCAACACAAATCCCACAAAAAATTGTCGGAGAATATGGAGGAAGTTTTCAGTGTGACGGCGTTCTTTGTGCTGAAGTATTCAGCGGCAACAAGACAGCACATAGACGTTTGACACGAGCGTATGAATCTTGCATCAAACCTGTTCTTCTCCCCCACCCACCCCCACAAAACACACACACACACATACACACACACTGCATCGTTCGCCGACCGCGCCACCAGTCCACCGAACTGAACTGACTCGAATGCACTGGCGATCACCATGTCCATTGCTTTCTTGGACGAGCGAGCTGAACGACAGGCTCCAACCCCGACCACAACACCCGTTCTTCGGCTCCGTTCCAGGAAGGAACATTGATTGATTGGTAATCCAACTCACAAGCGGACGAAGGAAGGAAGGAAGGAAGGAAGGAAGCAACGAAGGAAGGAACGAAGGAAGGAACGAACGAAGGAAGAAAAGGAAGGAACGAAAGAACGCCGAACGAACGCCGACGGAGTGACAAAGAACAAAGAACAACAAAAGAATTGAGTGAGTGAGTGAGTGACTGACTGAGTGACTGACTGAGAGCTGAGTTGAGTTGACAGTGAGTTGAGTTGACTGAATGACTGACTGAATGGCTGACTGCCTGCCTGAGCGAACATGCGAAAGAAAGAAAGAAAGAAAGAAAGAAGGAAAGAAAGTCGATCGATGATGGACACTCACACTCACTCACTCACTCACTCACACTTACATACATCACACATGACGCTGTGAGCTGTGAGTTGTGTGTGATGTATGTGTGACGCGTCCTGCGTGCATGCACCGCGTGAGTGAGTGAGCGAGTGAGAGGGCGTTGAGACACAGTGAGTGAGTGAGTGAGTGAGTGAGTGACAGCCAGCCAACGAAGTTGGTTGGGATGGTTGGTTCGTTCGTTCGTCGACGGCGGCGTCCGCGGATCACCCTCTCACTCACTCACTCACTCACAGTGGGTCGGAGTGGGAGTGGGAGTGGGAGTGACGGAAGTGTCGTGGACTTGAGACTGAGTGAGTGAGTGACTGAACGCCAAATGGGCTTCCCACTCACTCACTCACTCACTTACTGACTACTGACTACTGATTGCTGGATGACTGATCGATCAATGACCATTGACTGTTTGGTGTCCAAACTTTTCCGCGTTCTACAACCACAAAATGTTCGTATTTGCAATGCAGACAACACAAAGACGGACCATGCCGACATCAAAGTGTACAGTACTGGAACTGAGTTCTGAGTCCTGAGTGCCGCGGCGCAGCTTGGCGTGGCGTGGCGTGGAGTGGACTGGCGACTGACTGGCTGACTGACTGACTGAAAGAAAGAAGAAACGCAGGAAAGCTGCCGGAAACCTCCGTTCCGCCCCGCCCCGCCAGCAGTCAGCCAGCCAGCTCAGTTTCTCAAGTTTCGCAGTTTCGCAGTTTGCAGTTTCTGCTGGCTTGCCATCCACACAACAAAGTTCACAAAGTTGCTTTTGGTGTCACTGAAGGTACGCTGTGGGAAATCCGCCGAAACCGTCGCTGCCGTGAAAATTGAAAAATTGAAAAATTGAAAATTTTCACCGACAGACAGACAACCAACGAACGAATCAACGAATCAACGTTCGCTGTTCACTCACCCTCAAAACTCACCACTGCTGGGTGCTGTGTGCTGTGTGCCGCGTGTGTGTGTCAGCTGACTTTCAACTGCAACAACAACATCTCAACATCTCAACGCTCACTTTGGTCTTTCTGTGGTCTTTCGGTCTTTCTGTGTTTGGTTTCCTGTTTTGCGCTGAAGTCAGTCCGTTGCGGTGTTGCGGTTCCAACTTCCAACCATACCCCTGCACTTGACTCGCCTTCACACACCGCATGGATGGACCACTCCACCTCTCCGTTACTCCTGCGCCGCCGCCACCACCACACTGACAGGACGCAACACACTGGCTTGCCATGCAAACACAGCGCGGCGGTTTTGACGCCGCGCGTGCCGCACCTGCGTTGCCATAACTGCTGCCTCAGCCGTTGCGCCAAGCAACACGCCCCGAACCGACAGCGAAAAGAAGACTGCGCCATGCAGCAAACGACGCGTGGTGGGTGTATCTTCAACCGCCAGCAACGTGACTGTTGGAGTGAAGTCAGTGCGTTGTTGTGACTGACGTGATTTTCGAAAAGAAACCGTCACTGCGGGTGTGGTTGCAGCGTCCTGCTACGCTGGTCACCTTCGCCATCTCCTCGACTCGAACTGTGCGTTTGAAAGCTGCGTTAGTCTACAGTGAAACCGCCTAGACTGCGTTTCATGGCATCCGTCGTCGGTTTAGAAGATGTTGTTGTGCACAGTACTCTAATGAGTCGGGCCGTTACACTCCCGATTAAGCGCGCAATTGTGCATCTGCAGATGAAAACCAGTGATCGTGTACAACCTGCTCGATCGTGTTCAAAGCGCCACGGCAACGGCAACAGGTTTGAAGTCATGCATGGACCTGGGTCACGAGTGAAGCGACGCCCGCTCGTAGTCCTCAGACGGCACTGTCCTGAAGGAACCACAACGCGGGCACACTGCGGGATTGATTTGTGCAACTATAAACAAAGCGACAACGAAGACTACGTTGATCGACGGCGCTGGAACCATGCCCACAATACTCATACATTCGATGCCGTCATTCGTGAAAAAGTGAAACATTCTACTTCACAAAAATACTACACAAAACACAAAACACGTTCTTTTGCTATTCGGTGTTGTTGTATTTGTGAATCCGCCTCCAACACTACACATATTCTAATTAATGGCAACTTCTATTTCCCTAATCTAGCTTGTTTTTCAGCGAGATAATCATCCCGTTTCGTGATCAAGCTATTGACAACAGTCACAAACGTGTTTGCCTGTGCCTCGAAGGTTTCAAAATGCTCTTCGTACACTCTGCGAAGTGCTTTTTGCATCTGTTTGAGCGCGTCATGTTGTTGGGCAGTCAAGCAGTGAGTGAATGATTTCATCTTCAAAGCATAAAATTCGATTCACAGAGACACGCACCTCACAAATACGTTCTGGAGACAGTGCACGGAGACTGTCCATGAGAGTATCCGCCTTCACAATTGTGTCAGTCCACACATCATCACAAATTCACGGAGAATAGCTCATACAACGACAAGCTTACCTCACTCTCCGGGAAAGTCAAGGACCATTCGTCGTAATCAATGGCTGGTGCCCCTGAGAATGGAGTGTGCCAGCGATCGGATAGGATGATTGGGATTGATCCAGACGCAATTGACTCAGGAAAGCGAAACGAAAATTGATTGTGGCCACGCACAACGAAAGTGAAGACACTATCTTTCAGGAGTTTGAGGTAGTCAGCCTGGTAAGAATTGTCGGCTTCCTGCAGTTTGGACCCATCCTCTCCAGACGCACCTTCGACGGCTGCATCCACAGCGTCGACAAAACGAGTGTTTTCTGCAAGATTGATCTGCACGTCTGGCATGTCTTGATAGAGCAGGAGTTTTTCACGCGTCTTCCAAGTCTTTTTTCCCTGAAAACTTGCAAAGATAGGACGCGGGCGGCACGGATCTTTGCCAACTATCGTGCGGTCCTTCGGAATTGTTAGCGGCATAACAGGGTATGCAACGTTCAATGTCTCAGGTGATGAGTTCACAGTGAGGCTGGAATGAGCAAGAATAATATGCTTTCTATTGAAGTTGTTGAGCCAAAATGTGCTGAAGCCACCGGAGCGGAAAACGACCAAAAATTTTCCTTGGTTTCCTCTACCCAAGCCTCCGTGTTCGATCCCATCAGCAACAGCTGCTGCATTGTCGTCCTCGGAAAGTGGCGTTGTGTCCCAGTCCAGATTGTGTCGCTTCCAGTAAGTGTGCAAACGGTCCTCAACTGTGTCTTGACAAGACACAGTTTTGTTGGCAAACACAAAATTGCGATACGCTTTTCTGTGGTTTCCAAAATGCGGCCAGTTGATGGGGCAAGCAGTCTCGATCCCTGGGATCAGAACTGCTGCAGCATCTCGGTCAGTAGTGCGGCAAGGAGCCCGCGACAATGCATCGTAAGTCTTCTGGGTCCACAGCGACAAATATCCATCTTGCTCGAACTCCGCCGGCATCATATAAAACAAATGGGGACATTTCTGCCACGTTCCACTGCGCTGGTCCAAGAACATACCGTCATGTGCATCTGCGGTCGTTAAGACTTTCGCCTTTGTTGTTGTGGTGCTTTTCTCTTGGCGTTGTATATTTGTGGCTGTGGTTGTCGCCTTACTTACCACCACGGATTCGACGTCCGGTCCTCTGAGCGAATTCGCAGAGTTTCGTTTTTCGCTAATTTTGTCCTGTCCTTCGCCATGGCTTGGATGATTGTTAGGCACGTCGTTGTCGACAATCGTTCGCGGTCGTTGGTCGTGTTGGGAGGGAGATCCGCCTTCCTTGCCATTGTGCCCCGGTGGACTTGAGCTCGGGAAAACATGCACCAGAAGGAACAAGTACACGACGACAGTGCCAAGCAACACGAACACAATTATTTTCTGGAAGTTGGGCATGATTGCTTCGGCCGCGACCGTTCGTCAACAGCGTGGTGGAGGCGACCTAGTGGCCGCCACCGTGCATTGACCCGTTGGACAGGATTGCCACGGAAAGACTCGCGGCAATTGTGCGCCCAGTCGTCAAAGATGGCACACGTGTCCAAGACAAAATTTGGCTAACACCCGAAAGAGTTGTTCTCAACCGACGCGCAAGTGTCTTTGAACGAGACAACAAAGTGTGTTCGGTTTGGGAAAGCCGCGAGGTACCTCCTTTACCAACACATAACTCGAGAATGACTGGGCTTGCTGGTGGGACAACCCGCCAAGTCCCGTCAGGTGACGACAAACTGTTCTTTCTAACGTCTTTCATCATCGGGTCGAACGAATGAACTACCACCGTTGAGGTGCGAAGCAGAGCGCGGCCGACGCGCCCACGACTTGCACCGCCGAAAAAGGAGATAAGAAAGAGTATACGACCATCACGAGGTGGAGGAGGACGTACATACATGGTGGTGATGGTGGTGGTGGTGGTGGTGGTGGGACGTGTGATCTTCGTGTCTTCGTGCTGGTCGTGTTGTCGTGTTGTGTTGTTGCGTTGTTGATTTTGTGTTGTCGGCCAGACTCCAACGAACATTCATTCATTCGAAGTGTAGATGACCCACACACCCACACACACTGCCGCACTGCCGCACTACCGCCCACTAACCAACCCCGCTCACCCACTTGATTCAAACCTCTAAACTCTAAACTCTAAAACTCACAAGTGTCGCAGGTTGTTGTCGTTGGTTGCATCGTTGCGTGGTCGGTTGGCGCGGTTCGGTGGGTGCGTGATTGGTTTCGTCGTTCGTTGCTTGGGTTCGTCGTTCGTTGCGTTGTTGTGTCGTGGCGTGTTTTGTTGGTTGTGTGGTTGTGTTGTGGTTGTAAGGTTGTTCGGCGTGGAGTTGTAACGCAGCGGGACCTACTCGAGAAAGCACCCCACCACTGACTAACTGACGAAGTTTAGAAAACACTGCGCTTCTTCTGAGTCGAATATTGTGACGGAAAATGAAGTAAGGAGCACAAGTCAATTCATTACAAATTCGATGTAGTTTGGTTGCTGGTGCGTGAGATAACTCCGTCAGTCGGGTCGGAGCAACATGCCGCGCGAACACTTTTCGAAAGTAAGTTGCAACCAGTGACAATGCCATCGCCGCTGTGCAGGTCTTGCCATGTGACACATTTGTTGTATTGTCCTAGGAATTGGTCGACGAGCTTCTCAAACGACATTTCAAAGACCCAAAGCGCAAGTTTCGGCAAGATAGTTTGTGGGCAGCGCAGACAGCATTCCAGGCTTTCGTTTCAGGTACCGTTGCTCTGTTGCGTTCTTTGTCACGTAAATGTGCACGTTCAATGCGCAAATGATTGTGCTGCAGAGCTGGCAACTCGCGCCGCAAAGGCCGCTGCTGACGATTTCGAGAATGATAAGGAAGTAGTAGTCAAACCGGTGCGTGTGCCACTGGCCCGTTTCTCGGTAACCAAATCAACATCGTTGCTCGAGTAACATTGTGTTGCCCACGCAGACTCACTTGAAGCAAATCCTTGCACAACACTTGCTGGACTTTGCGTAAGCGATCGTGTTGAAAACAAGAACACGGCAGTCGAGAACGCGAAAATAGAAAATAACAATTACGAGCCTAAAAACTGCACTTGGAAATTTGTACAGCACTATTGATGCCGTTTAGTGAAGTAGAGCAAGTCGTGAGGGTCTTTGGTATGATACACATTGGGATCGTGGCCGCGGCGGCCGCGCACAATTTCGACCCAGCAAAAGTGAACAAATTTGTATGGAATGACGGTCTCGAAGAAAGACTGGGAAACAACAGCTTTCGCGCTCTCCACTGTTGTTTGCAAGGCACAAATCATCGCTTGCAGGGGCATTCTGCCCTCCGTTCTGCCGGTTTGGTTGCGCTTCAAGCGAATCAAAAGGTAAGCAGCCGCTGTGAAATGTTCCTTCATCACGTCCGCTGACACTTGATGTGATGTCGTCCCACCATTCCCAATAGTGCCAGGTCCTTGGCCTTGTTCACTTTGCTCCAGTGTTGTAAGATCGTAAACTAGCTTGGTCAAAGTTGGGCCAAAAAGGTGTGCATTGTTGTTGAAGACCCCGAGCCGCGGTTCGTACTCAACTCTGTGGTGCCAGTACGTTTCGTTGGTGTACGCGGCCGCAGCGACGGCGGCAATGCTTCCAGCAAGGTTGGAGAACGAGCCGGTGAGGGTGGTGCTCGTGTACTTCAACACACTTTCACGCACAGCGGCGAGAGCGTCCTGCATGAGGTGGTCAGCGACGGGATCAACACCACACGCCTGGCTAACCAAGTCCATTGACTCAGAGGAGGCCTCGAACTCAACACCGCGCGTTGCCAGTCCGCAGAATTGTTGTATGATGGGTGTCTTTTCTCCTGCGAGAGCTAAGGCTCGGTACAGCATGCTCCGGAACGCCATCAGCACAGAAACCGTGCCCAAGCATGTCATGAACTCATCCAAGTGGCTCATGGACGATGCCACGGGCAACGCCGCGGGAGCGTTGGATTTAACGTGCGCTCGGAAAGCACGAATCTGAGAACAACAGCAGAAAAGTTACAAAGCCGTTGTCGAGGAACAAGAGCAAGCGACACCCTCACTGCGCACCTTGTCCTTGTTCGCGTGAACGATCTCCAACATCCTTCGCACAGCAGGTTTGAATACTTTTTCCAACAAATTAGCTTGAACAAATCGAACACCAGTGGGACCAATCAGGCCCATGAGGTTGGACAATTCGCTTGTGCTGAACTTGGTGTGCAAAGATCTTTGCTTTTGACCACGCTTGCCAACGGTACCGAGCTGAATGAACCCCTCGTAAATCGGACAATAGGTTACCATCTTTTTCTGGTCCGCGAGGAAATCCGCGTCAGTTGCCCCGCGAATGTACTCCACAAACATATCTGACAACTGAGAAACCAAGGTTTCGCCATCAGAGAGCATCACAGATGATCGTGCGTCGATACTGGCCCCTACTGATCCTACTTGCTCCCGCAGAACCTCTCTCACTAGGGACGTTTGCTGTACGCCTGCGTGGTCGCACGCCTTGCCCAATACGGCGAGATAAATATTGAGAGCCTTGAACATATGTTCGGGATCATTTCCGGATACGCTCACGAGATTTGGTGACTTGCTGCCTCCCAAAATGAAATGCTTGAGCGCAGCCGATAGAATTTCCCTCAGAAACAAGCGCGGAATCAGCTCAGCGTTGAACACAACGACGGATGGCACGAGGCTGAAGCCGTGGGCCAGACGGCACATGTACTGCAACGCGTCACGGTTTCGATACACAACGTCCTGTCGAGCGTGAAGTTGAGCTTCGGCCGTCTTCTCGTCTGGATGTGCCTGCGCTGTGATTGACTTGAGAACACGCACGCAGTCATAATTTGCGGCCACAGCCTGTGCGACACGGCGGCAGATCTGTGCACGCCAGGGGCAATAATGACACGCTAAGTGAGAATCAAAGCACACAAGCACCTTACAAGTAAAACAACACAACGAACCAGAGTTAGCAGGCGACGAGCAATGTTTACACTTGCTTCGCCAATTGCAATTCGATCATTCGGCACCAAAGGATGCGAATTCTCCACGGCGCAATTGAACAATCGCACTCCACCAACGGCAACGCTGGGATCAACATTGAAGCGGTTGTCAGCGTTCAAAGACATCATTTGGAAATCCGCCACCACCGCATTGGCATGCCACCATAGCTGATGCAATGACGTGAATTTGGTGTGGACAGTCGCTTGCATGTCCACGTATCTCGATTGCCGCAAAGCCAGATCCATGATGGCCTGCAGCAGGTGCACCTGTGCTTTATACTTGCGCGGGGGTTGCCACCCATCATTGATCTTCGAAGCACAGCGGAGCCAAGCACTGCGAAACTCGAAAAAATTTGTGTCCGGAGTTGCTGTTTTCATAGTCTCCAAACACACTTCAAAGTCATCGTGGCAAATCTTTAGCGCACTCAAGCATTCCTTGTTGGACTCAGCCTCGGCACCTCGAATGTCTTTCACGAATAGGGCGTGATAATCTGCGACGATATTGGCGTGCTTTTGACAGAAATGTCGCAGGCTGTCCGCGAGACTGACCAAGACCACAATTTTTGGGTCGTACCATTGCGCCATGTCGAATTTTGGATAGTCGCCCCACATACTCTTGTACACCTGCCCTCCCTTACGGGGTTCGTCATCGCGGTGCAGATAATAAAACTCAAGTTCAGTCCTGGCCAGGCTCAGGACTGCCAGGATCACTGGAAACTGCGGTGCCAGGGCGCCAGGACATTGCTTGAAGAGTTTCAAAAATTGTGGCAGCACATTTCGGAGAAAGCTTCGGCGAATAGAGTGGAATTTTCCAGCCTTTGTCATGGCAGTGCGCTCAAT
>ENA-OWNT01004847-OWNT01004847.1-seawater-metagenome-genome-assembly--contig:-NODE-4847-length-11487-cov-4.390973_pt1 | contig 11487 bp, 5 predicted proteins | sample MGYA00238136_ERZ651165 | MGnify/ENA primary metagenome ERZ651165 (study PRJEB26861, sample SAMN08777766) | seawater metagenome | isolation source: coastal seawater | place: USA: Florida | collected... | reverse complement strand
CGTGGCAGCGAGAGCCGGAACGGACGCGAAGAGCAGGGCAGCAGAGAAGACGGACATGATGGGCTCCACAGGTGGGGTATACCAGGGCATGCGTTGGGACGAGATCGAAGCCGCGCTCGCACCGGAGCTCGGTGCGAATCTCGCGGCATGGAGGGAGACGTATCAGCGCGATGTCGACCCGGACGTCTCGGATCTTCACGCTTTCGCACGCTGGTTGCGCGACACCGGACGCATCCCACCTGAGGCCTTTCGCGGGCTGCACGCCGCCAACCGGGCCGCCGTCAGCAGCCAGGCGGTCGTCGTCGAGGTCGAACACAAGCCGCCGGCCGGACATCTTTGAGAGTTCCAGTACGCGGCCGGCCGTTTCGCTATCCAAAGCCGAGGCTGTAACGACCAGCGAGGCGTAGTCCGTTGCGTCGGCGCCGCTGATGAGGTCGTTGACGACGAGGCGCCGCACAACGCCCAGCCGGGAAAGGTGGATGTTGCCCAGCAGCGACTGCAGGCTCCGGCCCTCAGATCGGGCCGCCGAGTCCGCCGGGGCGGAATTCAAGACCCCGACGACTGGAGGCAACTCCGTGCCGTGCATGTGTTTGGAGTACAACATCGCATAGTCCTGGCCCATTGTGACGTCAGAACGAATCGCATCCCTTGGCACTGCGGCACGGAACACGGGCCATTCCTCCGGTGCCGTGGCAAGAGCGAGGATCTGCTGAACCGCAACGTCCGGGTCCAGGGAAACAACCTGCCCGCCGCCATGCAGCCGGATCCTATCTGCCGGCGCACCGATGTCCGTTGACAGGACTGGAACGCCAAACGCCCACGCCTCGGTGACCGTATGGGAATACGTCTCGGGCCAGACAGAGAAAATCCCGATGAAGTCCGGATCAACCTCCCGGGCGAGCGAAGCATAATTTGCCCGTGTGAACTCGCCGTGCCCGATGACTAGGTCTCCCAGGCTCCTGCTGTTCTTGCCAAAGCCGTGCCACTCGACGTGGGGACTCGTTCGCCGCACCAACTCCTGGATGAGGTCGATGCCCTTTTGCGGCGCCCAGTTTGCAGGGAGCATGATCCGCATGGGGCCGGGCAGCCGATCGGCCTCACGCAAGAATCCGATTGCGGACACGTCGCGGCCGTGTTCGATCAGTTCCAACTTGCCCTGATGGGCCGGGTAATTGTCTGCGTAGATCGAAGCTGCCGAAGGGGTTGTCGCAATGACGGCTGACGCGCTGTCGAGCACCCCTGATGCACGCCGTCTCCACTCGTGGACCCAGTCGTGCTTCAACGTCGGGACATTCTTGACGAATGCGGTGGGCAACGTGCAAGCGCCCTCCCCTGGGGTGCACACGCCGCCACAGTATTTCAGCGATTCGTCAAGCAGATGGATCGTGGGGCAAATGTAGTAGAAGTCGTGTGTCGACAGGATCATGGGGACGCCCATCAGCCGGCAGACTTCCGGGATGGTCGTCAGCGGTTGATTCACGAGATGCCGAATATGCACGAGCTCAATATTGTGACGGAGGATGAGTTCTGCAACGTACTGCGCGTAATCGTCCCGCCATGTGTCGGTCACATCGAATTTCGGCGTGGGTTTCCACGTCTCAAGCCGGTGGAAGACACCATCAGTAAACTCATAGAGCGTGATTGCGGACGCCGTCGCCTCCAGCAGGAGGCTGTCCTGGACGTCGACGAGCTGGGACAACAGGTCTTTGTTGGTGGCGGGCGTGCCGCCGCCGGAGCGATGGATGACGTACAGAAGCACAGGCTTAACTGCGCTCTCGCGTGCCAAAGCCTCACGATGAGATGTGAAGTCCGCGCGGATCTGTGCCATCTCTTCCGAGGAGTTCCACGCACGGATCTCGGCCGTGTACTCCGGATGCATGGCGTCCACCGCGTCGCGCCCAACCTGGACCAGCGCCGCCCTGCGTTCTTCCCCGAATGACTGACTCCGGGCGTGGCCCACCATAACGTGAGGTGCCAGGAGATTCAGGAAGCCGCTCTTAATGGCACGCTGGCAGAAGTCGTTTTCTTCGCCATAGCCTTGGGGGAATGCCACTTCGTCGAAATCACCGATTGCGTTGATGAGGTCCCGACGAACGAACATGCAAAAACCATGACCGGAAGGCAGCACCATGGACGCAACGTTCACTCTTTTCGCGACGCCCCGGCTAATTTCAGCCCAGGTGAGGTGCTCCGGCCATTCATTGAACGTGCCAGGGGTCGGAACCGCCATGGCTCCCGCGTTGTCGGACACGGCACTGACTGTCCCCACGTTTGCGCGCGAATATGCCGTCCACCGCATCCGTCGGAGCCATCCGGGCCCAACTACGGTATCGCTGTTCAGCAGAACGACGTCGTCGTCACCACCTAGGGCAAAGGCATGATTCGCTGTTCGGGTATAACCCCAATTTGTCTCGTGGCGGTGCAGTTCAATGGCTCCCGCATCGCTGAAGCCGGCAAGCACATCCAAAACCTTGGCGTCCGAGGTCGCATCATCGATGACTACGACGCGGGCGCCACCCGAGTGCTCCAACACTGAGGTGATGCATCGCTCAACTACTCGTGCGCCACCGTTGTGGACGGGGATGGTCACCGTGGTGCCGCGCGCGCTTGACAAGCGTGGCAGCAGTTCGGCGACTACTTCGGCGGACCAATTACTCACAATAGGATTACTCAAAATTCTCCCAACACATTTCCGACTACTGGCCAAAGCGCATTCATAGTTGTTAGTGCTAGCTGAACCACGAGCGCAGCCGGTTTCTCATGCCTCGGAGCATGCGCACACTTCGACGGGTTTTGAACTTCACATATCCTTCGACCTGCTTCTCCAGGGCCTTAATCTGCTTCTCCAGATCGTGGACTCGGGCAGATTGGGATTCCATGACGGTTTCCTGCTTGGCCGGCGAGGTTTTCTGCGACCCTAGTTTGGCCTGCAGAACGGCAGCCTTCTCCGCCTGCTTGGCCAGGTTTCCCCGCTGCCATTGGACCTTGCTCCTCAGGGCAGCAATGTCAGTATCCGCTCGAGCAAGCTTGTTCTTCTGCCACTCAACTTTGCTTTGCAAAGCATCGTTTTTGGCGGCAAGCTTGGCCATCTGCCCCTTTTGCCAGGACGTCTTGCTCCGAAGGGCCTCGATGTCCCGCGGGTGCAGCTTTGCGGCACTTTCGACTGACGCTTTCAGACTGGCGGAAGCCTCGTTGACGTGAGTCAACTTCTCCACCTTGGTCTCGAGCTTTTCAACCTGCTTCAGCAGCGAAGTGATTCGAGCAGCCCGCAAAGCAGCGATCTTCTGATATGCCACGGCAAGATCGGCCGGATCGATCAACCACGCAGCAGTTGCTTCGACTTCAGCAGCGGGATCCATCGTGTTCTGGTGGATGGCCACATGATTCGATGACTTCAAATTTTCTCCCGGTGTTGTTCAGCCAGTCAGTTTAAATTGATCAGCGACGATGCTGGGGGAACCACGGAGGCGGCTTTAAAAGCGGAGTTAGAAACTCAATCCAGCCGACGCTCAGATCGATCTGAGCCACTCTCTGCAGATGACGAGGAAAAGCCAGGGCTTTCCGTCGAGTCAGCTACGCCCCCGAGCCACTATAGCAACCGAGACCGCTGTCTCTCCTACTGCCCCGGCGCGTCGCCGGAATCCCATACCACACAAACCGAACGCGGCCTTGGACGAAGCAGCGGCCCCCTTAAAGTACGGGAACCTTAGGCAGGAACCGCTCAATTGTCTGACCGATCACAACATCGGGCTTGTAGGAGTCGATGACGTCATAATCGAACGAGGGTGACCACTCGAATCGGAATTCCTTGAATGCCCGAGCGAACCACCACGACAGACGATCGGGATACAGTCCGTCGCCCAAGAATGAATTACCGAACACCAGAACTTTTAGCGAGCTAGGGGCAGACGCATTGGTCCAGACTCGCCGTTTACCTTGGTGGCCTGATGGAGGATCGAAAATTTCCACGAGTTCGAGAGCTTCTTCAAAAGACGCCACTGAGGCACGGGTGGCCCGGGCTTCTCGCGCCAGGATGGGAACACCGAAGAACCTGTCGGCGAGGTCCCCTCCCGATATTTTCGACTCAGACAGCTGAACAAAGCGCGCTAGTTCTTCCAGGCGCGGGTCCAGATGCTTGGTCATGGCTAGAAAGCATTCTCTGGCCCCGACGGCAGTCAGATGCAGATCATTCTTGCGGTAGGCAGCCTGCCCAGACCAGCCGCTCAGGGCTGATAGTGATTCGCGATAGTAGTTCCGCTTCGTCAAACGTTCTTCAATAAATGCCATCCGCGGCGTAGGCACAGTCACCTCCATCGGCGCGAAATGTGAAAGTACGGTCAGCTTCTCCGGGATAACCGTTTGAACATACTTCATGCCGCGGCGGCCGAGCGACTCGGCTCGATGCTCGAAGAGTTCAACCCACTCAGAGGCCCCCACGGCCGCGCTGGGATGGTCCTCGGCATATAGATCCATCAATCTATTTGATCCGCCAACGAGGAAGAGATGACCATCGTGTCCCAACACTGCGGACTCATCCGGCGACTTCAGCCCAACCGGCAAATAAATCGACGAGACCGCGCCATTCGCAGCGTTGTCCATGATCATCTCAAGCGAGGATTTGTTCGCGTCCACTAATGACGGTTGAGGAGCCTGGTCCGCGACGGAAAGACTTGATCCAGTCCAGTCATTGACGAGGCTAATCCTCAGCCGCTTTACAGCGCTGGAGGACAACTTGAGCAGGTCGGTATCGAGGCCGTCAGCTATTTCGACGACGACGTTGCCGGCCAGGACATCAAGCGCCGAGATGTCCTCTTCGCACTTGATCTCGAATCCAGCGGGCTGATCGGTGATGTGGGAAAGATCCCCCCGGACGCGGGAAGGATTCCCGCATCCGATCTCGGCTCCCCGCAGCAGGACGCGGACCAGGAGATCCTCATTGCTGGCGCAATTGGCCGAATAGGCCCAGCCAGACACTGTCCTGCCGTCGTCGTGCAGTCGATCAAAGTACCCGCGCATTAAGTTCTGTTCCTACTCATTTACAGCCTTGTTCACATCATGAAGAATTTTCTTGGCCCTGCTGCCGAATGAATGGCTTTCCCGAATCCAGTCCACTACTTCATCCTGCTCGGGCCCTGACCATGGATTGTCAATAACATCCCGAACCAACGTCGGAATTTGGTCCGCCGATTCATACCATTTGACGCGATCCCCGAAAACCTCAGCACCGCCGGCTATAGAATCGGAAATCACCCGAGTTCCAAGGGCAAGAGCGTCAAATATCCTATTGTTGATGAAACCGCTCCGGCGCATGGACGGATGATGATCGTTCAATACGACCTTCGCTCCGGAGTAGGCACCCGGCAATTCACTATTGTCGATGTACTCACCAAGCACCATTGAACTCATGGCCGGCTCACTCGCCCAGCCTTCGCCGTATATTCCCCGGTTCAGATCTGCTTCCAGAAGTGTCAGACCCTTGGCCGATGGCCGTTCATACTCCCAGCGGCGGTTTCCAACCACCAGCACGTCGGCCGATCGGACGCTGGAGTCTTCCACCCGCCGAAAACGACTCACGTCCGTTGCCTGAAGCAGGGGCCGCACGTCAACTCCGTACTTCCGTGATGCCCACGTCGCCCAGCTTTCACTGGCCGCATATACCAGGTCGAATCCGATCAGTTCTTCAGGCTGGACGAGCTCGGGGTGCGAGATGATCCACAGCACATTCAGCGCACCGGGTACAGCCGGAATGTCGTAGCGGCCGCGAATCACGATGTTTATCTGGTCGAGGTAGGTCGACGAACGCCGTGCCGAAGCCCGGTTGTCAACGTAGACGTGGTGTCCCAATTCCCTCATGGCGTCCGCCAGCTGACGGGCGAAGAAGGTGTCACCCCAACGTTCACCCCGGGCTCCCCCCGGCGCACAGTGTTTGATGGCAATGACAGACGGAGCACCGGCCCCCTCATTCGGGGACGCAGCCCGCCTGAGGATGGGGTGCGGGATCCAGCGATCGGTCGATTCCCGTTCATCCGGGTCAAAGCGTGCCCCCGCGAGGGAATAGGGCGTACCGCGCCAGATATCGTCGGTACTCCGCATCGAAGGCCCGGACCAGCGGCCCACGAAGCGTTCGGTCGCGGACTGCGACCAAAGGGCCGACTGCGCAGCATTGTGCTTTCTGGCCCTGACCTGGACCGATGGCGCCACGAGGGTGCCGTGACCCAGATCATGGAGAGCCCGGTGCGAGTAGTCGACATCGAACCATCTCTCCGGCAGGTCGGCAGCAAAACCTTCCAGGCGGGAGAAGGTGTCTGCCCACACCAACATTGCTGTCAGGCTTGCGCCCGCGGCCGATATCGTTGAACTGACGCTCTTGAGGTCGTCCTCGTGGTGCCCCTCAAGAAACACGAAGGGCAATCTGGCCTGCACCGGGGCCGAGATGTATTGATACCCCGCCGATATGACGATTCCGTCCTGGTCCACAAGCGCCGGCTGGACGGCGGCTAAGCCAGGCGTCAGCTTTGCCGATAGCTCGGCGACTTGATCTGCTTCGAATTCAGTTCCTGGGCGAACGAACAGGACGCGGTCGTGGGCCGACTCGGCAAAGCCAACATTGGCCAGCAGAGCCGACGACGCCGCGGGCACGACTTTGAATTTGACGGGCACGGCAGCCAGACTCCGTTCGGCCTGCACCGTGAAGCGTCCGAAGCGCTCAGTTTTGGCACCAACGACGACGACTTCGGAGACTCCGGAATTGTGGCGCGTCAGGGACCGCAGGGTCTTCGACAGATCAAAGGCGGCCTCGTCCTTCCACACGAGGACCGCCGACACTCCCGGAAGACGCCCTGCGCCGGCCCGTTGCCGATGCCAGTCGACCATCGCACTTTTTCGAACCCCTTCGAGCCACACCTCGAAGACGCTCCGGGCCAGATTCGGGAACCTCGTCGTCGAGGGACTTTCCGCCACGACGCCGATGAACGGAACTGCGCAGGGATCAACGTGTTTCCCTGCACGCCAGGCAGCCTGGAGACCGCAAGCTTCGCCATCCTCGGCGTCGAAAGCGTGTTCGCTGAGAAGGCTCTGCTCCACCATCCAGTTGCTGAGGCTGAGCGTCCCCCCGGAGAGTAGGCTCTCTTCGTCGAAGCGCACGTGGAATCGGTCTTTTGCCTTGTTCGGTCCCTGCTCGTGCAAAGCCGAAAATCCGTGTCTGGCACCCTGGGCCGCCAGGGACAAGGCCATCGTCTGCACGAAACGAGGATCCCAGCGGTGCCCCGGGATGAGGAACACCACATACCGCCCTGCTGCCTCCCGAACGGCCCAATTCAGTGCGGATGCGGTATCGAGATGCCTCGCATCCAGTCGACGCAGGGGCAGGACCTCGCCCGCTCCGGGTGCTGGAACCTGCGCTCCCCCGTCGGTCTGGTCGACGACGATAACGTCCAACCTCACCGATGCCTGGTCCTCAAGAGATACCAGTGCTGACTGTATGCCATCTGCAGTGTCGTGTCCGTGGACAATGACGGACACCAGGGGTATCTCAGCGCTGTCGTTGGCCCCGACGGATTGCGCAGCCATCGCCGCAAGATACTCGTCGCTCTTGGTGGCGTCGAAGACGTTTGATTCCTCTGCTGACTTCTGACGCCGTAGGGCTTCGAACTCCTTGCGCCAGGCTTTTGCTTGCCCGATCATGTCTGAGCGAAACGTGCTCCAGAGAACCGGGGCAGCACCGTCCCGGATGCCGGGGAGTTCGATCTCGGTATCGACGCCAAGGTGCGCAAGGAGCCACCCGAACACTCCGTGGGGATGATTCAGGGATTCCGGATGAAGCCTCGCCACGGCGTCCAGATCCACGACGGGATGCGGATTGGCCACCGGACGGCCCCGGAGAAACAGCAGCGCGTAGCCGGGGTCAACGGACGGATGGCGCCGGCGCATCGCTTCGCGGAACCATTCGAAATCGAACAGCGGGTGCGGAGAGAACCGGCTGGCCTTCATCTTTGACGCCGCGTCTTTAACCGCTTCAGCACGCGAGTCGAAGTGTTGCCCGCACTGGGCTTCGTACCACTGCTGGTCGAAGAAGGTCACGTCCTTCGACACGAGGTCTCGAAAGAGCGGACGAGGCAACGCTGCCTTTTCCGCAATTTCATCGCGAAATGAAATCCTCTGAGCAGAATTCTGCAATTCGTCTGCCATACCTATCTCTCAATTGAAGCGTTGGCCAGCTCCCGGTGCGGACAGAGGCAATCGCCCAAGTGGCGAGAGCCGGGCTCTACTCTGCGCCGGCAACGCTAGCGAGCTCTTCACCGAAGAACTCCACGTGTGCCTCTTGGATATTGCGCAGGAAACGGTGCCGCGCCGGAGGCTCGTGCCCCTTCGACATCGACTCCAGCACGAATCGGAACCGCCCGGTGGGATCCATCCCTCCCGTTGCAGGGTCAGTGGAACGCACTTGAGCGAACGGTGCATAGTGGTCCTCGATATGACCCAGGTCATTCGAATTTTGGACGTAGCGCACGTAGTTGGGGATCTCAGGCTCGGCATAGAGTCGCCGGAGATTGACTCTGTCCGGGAAGTCAGCCTCGACGGCATCAATCGTGTCGTAGGCCGGGAACGCGGCATTCACCAGGGCTTTGGCAACCCAAGGAACATAGTCACCCACGCGGGTCTGCGGCGAGAAACTCACAGCCAACGATCCTGGTATGCGGCGCGAAATCGCCATGGCGGCGTACCCGCCGCCGCTGGACCCGGCTAGAACAATGTGCTCGTAGCCGCCATCGGCCGCCACCTGCTTGACGACAGCAGCGATCTCAGCGGAAAGGTCCTGCTCCGTTGTGCCTATGTACCAGCCGAGGGGAACTTTCTCTCCCAGTTCAAGGGTCGTGTCAGCAATGAAGAGAACACCGGCATCCATGTTGCCGAGGGTCCGGCGCCATTCAAAGCGGGGGAGCTGGAACTTGGACCGCAGCAGTGAACCATGGAAGCTTACGATCAGCGTCTTCGATGCTTTGGGGACGTAGAGGGCCACGACATCAAGAGGGCCCCCGGCGGCTCCCCGCACCACATATTCGACGGGCTCCGCCGCTTTGTGGTCGATCTCGCTGGCCGCGCCAATGCGGCGGATCTCCACGTTGTTCCGCTCATCCCAGGCCGGTTCCTGGGTTGTTTCCTGCAAATTCACGGAGTCTCTCCTGCTTCAATAGCGCCCACATTGGAGCTTGTCAGTACAAGCGGAGCTTCCTCCGCCGGGGTGTCGGGAATCGTTAGAGTGTCAGGCTGCGCCACGTGGTCACCGACGGACTTTTGTCCATGCCCGGACTCGACGATAACCCGCATGGTTCTTTCATTGAGCGGAATCCACTGCACTGGGCCGCCAAACACGGACAACAGGTTGCGTTCCACCGTCCCGACCTCGTATTTGTGCTCATCCGTTTCCCAGTTGTAGGGCGGCTGATCCGTCCACACGGCAACAGCGTCCGCGGTGTGCCCGCTGCGCAACTCGCGGTTGTACTGGAATGCCGTGGGATCGTAGACGCTGACTGCCGCAGACCGCACGCGGTCCGTCACCTCGACCCTGATATAACGCCCGTCATGGAAGGCGTCCAGGAGCTCATCTGAATATGAGCTGTCGATCGATGCCGTATGAAGGAGGCTCGGATAGTGCATGAGGCCGATTCGCTGTCCCGTTCCGGCAACAGACGCCAGGTGTTCCAGCATCAGCCGAGCCACCAAGGAGTCCGCGCCGAAATCGCCGACAAGCAGGATATCAAGCTCCAAGTCCTGCTGAGTCGCGCCGGACGGCAGGAACCGCGACGGTGCCGGGAACGCCCGTTCGGCAAGCGGGAAGTCCAAGTACCCCGAGTGCTCCCCCGCCTCGATCTTCTTGTGCCAGTGCTCGTACGAGTCTCGGTAGGACACCCGGTCCGGCGACCTGTAACCGAGGCGGAAATCCTCCATGGAAAGGTTCGAGGATCCAACCAGGGACAGCGTCAAGGGAGCCTTGCAGACTTCGTGCGGCTCCTTGTCATTGACGAGAGCCCGGTATCGGAGAATGAACTCGGTGTCTGCGGCCTTCCGGACGGAATCCCAGTGCCCCAGGTGCTTCCGGATAGTGGGAGTGTGAAACATGGTGGATACGTGGGCCGGTGTGATGAAGGCTCCACGCCATCCGCGGTAGTGGAAGAAGAGGTCCTCGTCCGCGCGCGTCCAGGGAGCGGAAACAAGCCTGCCGTCGGTCTGCTTCCGGGCCCCACCGACCAGTAGCTCGATCTTCTGCGGATGCTGCCAGTCATCGCCGTCGAAAATCGTGATGAACTCGCCCTGGGCCAGGGAATAGCCGATGTTGCGCGACGTGTACGCTCCGGCGTTGGGCTCGTTGAGCACCACCTGGATGCGCCCGTCCACGGCCAGCCACTTGTTGAGCCGTTCGGCGGCGTCCCCGCCGGAGCCGTCGTCAACGATGATGATTTCGATGTTCCGGTAGCTCTGGTTCAGGGCTGACTGGATCGCGAGATCCGTGTATTCGTCAGGCCTGTAGACGGGCATGACGATGCTGACGAGGGGTCCGTCCGTCACCGGAGCCGGCACCTCTGCTGTCAGGCGCAGAAATGCCGAGGCAGACCCTTCGGCCAGTGAAAGCCGGGACAGCCCTGCCCGCTCGTAGATGTCGTTGATTTCGGCGAGCCAATCGTCGACGTCGACGGAGTTGTCCTTGAACGGGTTGGCGGCGTTGGCCCGGTACAGGTGGAGGTCGTTGGCGTTCTTTTCGTCGGCATCATAGAGACTCTGGAGCCTGATGACTTCCGACCCCTGCCCCGTCCTGGCCAGGGCGTCGAGGAAGAACTCCCCGCGCCGCTTGTTCTGGAACGGCTTGGCGCCGAGCCGCTGGAAGACGTACTTGTACAGCGTGGCCGCATTCAGGATGTCATCCTGGAGAATGTTCTGCCGGAAGCACAGGTCGCCCAGGTGCAGCAGCACGGTGCGGGGTGCCTTGGCCAGAATGGGCTCGACGCTGCGCCGGGTGGTCCCCCCCATCCGGTACATTTCCAGGGCAACGGCCAGGTCCCGCCAGCCCCACCGTCCCCTGGTCGCCGCACTGACCAGGACATCGCGCCCGTCAACCGAGTGGAGCTTGGTCAAACGCTGCGCAAGCCGCGCTTCCGGGATCCTGGAGCGGGCACCCCACTCGACGAGAGCTCCGGGGCGCGGGGTTGACGCCAACTTGGCGTGCGCCGCCGTGGCACGCTTGGTGGCACGCCTGGACGCTTTTAGAAGCCTGTCCGCGTACAGCGCGCCGACTGCCAGCGCAGCCACGAAGACGATGATGAGAAGTGCCAGGAGCAACGGGTTGCGTGCGTAGGCAGCCACCACTACCAGGGCAAAGAGGACGGCGAAGGAAGCGGCGGCCGCTTTCTTCTTTGGGGACAGGCGCGCAATTCTGCGGAGAGCTTGTTGCAATTTCATTCGCTGGGCCTTCTAAATGTGCGGGTAGGTGGT
>ENA-OWNT01004846-OWNT01004846.1-seawater-metagenome-genome-assembly--contig:-NODE-4846-length-11489-cov-4.577375_pt1 | contig 11489 bp, 12 predicted proteins | sample MGYA00238136_ERZ651165 | MGnify/ENA primary metagenome ERZ651165 (study PRJEB26861, sample SAMN08777766) | seawater metagenome | isolation source: coastal seawater | place: USA: Florida | collected... | reverse complement strand
TACACTGACGTTTGGTTTACGTTATGATCGTTACACAAGTGATGATAACCCTACTGAAAACAAAAAGTTTGAAGAGCGTTATGGCATCATGAATACTAAAAACCTAGATGGTGTTGATTTACTTCAGCCACGTGTTGGTTTCAACTGGTATGTTGACGATGCACTAGAAGTTCGTGGTGGTATTGGTCTATATTCAGGTGGTAACCCGAACGTATGGCTTTCAAACGCTTACTCAAATGATGGTGTTACTCAAATTGACGAACGTGGCTTTATTGCGAACTTATTCGAAGAACCACTTACAAACTTCGATGGCGGAACTCCTGGTTACGACGTTCCTCAGAAATGGTTCGACTCTATTGGTAACACTGCTGTAGGTGATGGCGATGGTGCTGTTAACTCAACAGCCCCTAACTTCGAAATTCCTTCAGAGTGGAAACTAGCATTAGGTGCTACTTACACAACTGAAGACGAGTATGTGTTCAGCGTAGATTACCTATACACAGACAAGCAAAACTCAGCTCTAGTTAAAGACATTGCTCTTCAGACGACTGGTGAAACTGCGCCTGACGGCCGTCCACTTATCGAAGCTCGTGAGGTTTCAGACAGTGGCCGTGCTCGTACTGGTGACTACATGCTAACTAATGTATCAGGCCCTGACGCGAAGTCACACATTATCTCAGCTGCGATGAGCAAGCGTTTTGATAACGGTATTGATTTAACGCTTTCTTATGCATTTACAGATTCTCAAGATGTTAACCCAATGACGAGCTCAACTGCTGGTTCAAACTACGGTAACATTGCGACATTTGATCCTACTTCACCTGCGTTAGCAACTTCAGATTACGAAGTACCGCATCGTTTCACTTTACAACTTGGTTATAAAGTTGAGCTAATCGATGGCTTTAAGACTAAGTTCAACCTATTCGGTCAAGCGAGCAAGGGTCAACCTTACAGCTACCTATTCTCAGGCAGTGACAGTGCATTTGGTGATGCAAGCTGGAACTCACGCAGCGGTCGTCAGCTAATGTATGTACCTGAAGTAAATGACGATAAAGTGACTTACGACATGACTGCTGATGAGATCAAAGGTTTCCATAACTGGATTTCAGAACAAGGTTTAGAGCGTGGTCAAATCGCAGCTCGCAACAGCCAAAATGCTGATTGGTTTAAAAAGCTAGACTTCAAGATCACTCAAGAAGTACCTGGATTCATGGACGGTCACAAAGGTGAAGTATTCTTCGTTATCGATAACCTAACCAACATGTTAAATGATGATTGGGGTGTAATGCGTAAGGGTAACTTCGTTGGTAACCGTGTAGTTAAAGCATCAATCGTTGATGGTAAGTACGTTTACTCTGACTTCAACGCTGATGCAGCAACTCAATCTGTACAAAAAGACGTTTCTGTATGGGAAATGCGCTTTGGTGTGAAATATACTTTCTAATCTAATCCCTAGATAGAATCTCTAAAGGCCAACTTATGTTGGCCTTTTTTCATATGCTTGTATTCAGCTTTGCTAATACCTGTTTCAGCGTTGTTTGCTCATGCTCTGTTAGACTTTGCATTAAACCCCTCTCCCATTCTTGTGCGAGCACAGATAATCGCTCATAGACTTCTAACCCCTCTGTAGTCAGATTTAGAACTTTACTTCGCTTATCATTTAGATCTGTTTTCAGTTCAATATATTTTCGTTCTTCTAACTGCTTTATTGCTCTAGATATCGTTGACTTATCTATCCGAGCAAATTCACATAATTGCTTCGCACTAAAACTTCCCCGAGCTAAATGTGCCATCACTCGCCACTGTGGTGTCGTTAAATTAGTTTCTTGCTTATAAACTTGCGCAAAGTTGTCACTCACTTTGTTGGCTAAATGGACAAGTTGATAAGGTAAAAATTGAGTGATCTCTAACATAAAGTGTCTTATAAATTCTGCATATACAAAATACTGTAAACTATATTTTACAAGTGAATTTCATTGTTCAAATTGAATATAGTCTCACATGAGAGTATCTTAATTGCAAACATCAACGGAGTCGAATTAATGAGTACTGAATTTCAATACCTAACAGGCTTTGGTAACGAGTTTGAAACCGAAGCTTTACCAGGTGCATTACCAATAGGTCAATTCTCACCTCAAAAAGTAAAATATGATCTATATGCCGAACAATTCAATGTTACAGCGTTTACAGCACCTCGTGCTGATAATCGTCGTAATTGGTTTTACCGTATCCGCCCTTCAGTTGTTCAAGGCGACTATCAGGCAATGGATAATGGTTTATTAAGGACTGCGCCGATTACTGAGGTACCAACGCCACCAACTATGCTACGTTGGAACCCTATCGACATCCCAAGTGAAGCAACAGACTTTGTTGATGGCCTAGTAACCATGGCAGCAAATGGCAGCGCTAATAGCCAAGTAGGCATTGGCATTCATGTTTACGTTGCGAATAAATCAATGCAAGGTCGTTATTTTTATAATGCCGATGGTGAATTGCTATTCGTTCCTCAACAAGGCGAAATGGTTTTACATACTGAGTGCGGTAAACTTGCAGTAAAGCCGGGCGAAATTGCTGTTATTCCACGTGGTATCAAGTTCTCAGTTGAAGTAATTGGCGACAATATTCGTGGCTATATCTGTGAAAACTACGGCCATCCTTACATTCTGCCTGAGCGTGGTCCTGTAGGCGCTAACGGTTATACTAATGAGCGTGACTTCCATTATCCTGTAGCAGCGTTCGAAGATCTTGAAGGTGACTTTGAGCTTGTGGCTAAGTTTAACGGTAACCTATTCCGCTGTGACATTGGTCACTCACCACTAGACGTTGTAGCTTGGACAGGTAATAGCGCGCCTTATAAATATGACCTTTCGCGTTTCAACGTCATGAACACCGTTAGTTTTGACCACCCTGATCCGTCAATTTTCACAGTCTTGACTTCTCCATCTGGTACAGCCGGCGTTGCTAATGTCGACTTTGTGATCTTCCCTCCTCGTTGGATGGTTGCTGAAGATACTTTCCGCCCACCATATTATCACCGTAACATTATGAGTGAGTTTATGGGCTTAATTGAAGGCGTGTATGATGCTAAAGAACATGGTTTTGTCCCTGGTGGCATGAGCTTACACAATTGTATGTCTCCTCACGGACCTGAAGCAGATGTGTTCGAAAAAGCTTCAAATGCAGAACTTGAGCCTCAAAGATACGAGAACACTTTAGCCTTCATGTTTGAGTCACGTTATGTGATATCTCCTACAAAATATGCGCTTGAAGGCAAAGAAAGACAACAGAACTATCTTGACTGTTGGAAAGGTATCAAAAAATACTTTAAAGGCGCTTAAGCTTTCTATAATGTAATAAATTCTAGGCACGCAATTGCGTGCCTTTGTTGTGATTAAGGAACTGAATATGAAACTTTACACCTATTTTCGCTCTTCAGCAGCTTATCGAGTTCGGATCGCATTAAATTTAAAAGGTATTGCACATGAAATGTCAGCAGTTAACCTTTTGAAAGCTGAACAAACAAGTGAACAATACACCAACAAAAATAGTCAAGGTTTACTACCTGCTTTAGAAACTGAACAAGGTGTTTTAGCTCAATCTTTAGCTATTTTAGAATGGTTAGAAGAAACCCATACTGAGACGCCATTATTACCTTCCGATGCGTGGCAAAAAGCCCAAGTAAGAAGTTTTTGCTATGCAATTGCTTGTGATATTCACCCAATAGATAACTTGCGAGTTCTTAAATACCTTTCGAGTGAACTGAATGTAAATGATGAGCAAAAGAATGCTTGGTATAGACATTGGGTAATAGAAGGATTTAAGAAAATTGAAAACCTGATTACTGGTGATAAATTCTGTTTTGGCGATAAGCCAACGCTTGCCGACGCCTGTTTGATACCCCAAGTTTTCAATGCATTAAGATTCAATGTTGATATGAGCCAATTTCCTAAAATTGACGCCGTTTATAAACATTGTAATACAGTTCAAGCATTTATAGATGCAGCACCAGAAAACCAATTTGATGCCGCATAGTGAATAACTCGTTGTGCGCTTATTGAAGCGCACAATGTACTTGATCTAAATGTCCGATTAAATCTAGCCCTAAGTCAGTTAAATACCCACCATCAGGACTGTCAATAACACCTTTTTTATAAAGCCTTTCTGCAGCATCAATCAAACTAGGATCGGCATCTTTATGAATTTTAATCCCTTTTTGCATGCTAGAGCGCGGAAACTTTGCTAATAAAGTCAACTCAGCCATAAAATTACTATCTATAGCCATAACCTCTCCCAATAAATTATTGTTGTTGTGGTAATATGAGTTCAATTAACAATGAACTAGACTAAGAGTAGCTAAAAATAGGAGTTATGCCATGACTTACAACAAATTTAGTTTTATCTGTCTGTTTTTCGTTTCGACATTTTACCTGCAAATAAGTTCTGCTAATCCTAGCAGTAACAAAACTAATTTATTTTTAGAAAATGTAAGCCCTGTTTGTTGGTATAAAAATGATAAATATAGTGAAGGTGCACTATTAGTCATGGCAGATAAGCTTTTTATTTGTGCAAGTAAATTTGATAATCAAACTAATGCACAACTTGTATGGCGAATGGCAGATGATAATGGCCATGTAATTCCCTACAAATCAAAGAAATCAATCAGAATTAATTAAATAAGACGTAGTTATTTATGGAACAACCAAACAATCCGCTTCACGGCATCAAGCTTGAAGAAATTTTAATCCGATTAGAAGAAAAACTGGGCTGGGAAGAAATGGGTAATATAGTTAATATCCGATGTTTTACTCATGATCCAAGTATCAAATCAAGCCTAAAGTTTTTACGTAAAACGCCTTGGGCTAGAGATAAAGTTGAACAGCTTTATATAGATACTTTCCATGGCTTTACCTGGTCATCTATTAAGAAGTGATAGTTGTTCGAATGACTTCATGAGTTTGTCTGTAATATACTCTGGAACAGATTTATTACAGGCAAAGTAAAGTTGGTTATCAAAATGGTCAAGTTTAAGCACTGGCTCCAAATGCTGCATAAGTTTATTGCTTTTAGAAGCATCTTGAACTTGGCTATCTCCTAACACCACTAAGTCCAGTTGGTTTTTCCTCGTCTCTAGTATCTCAAGAACTTTACTAAAGCTCGAAATTACCACCAATTGCTCTTGCTCTGTAAAACCATTCTCTTTTAAATACTGATGACTAAAGTTATTTCTAATCACTGCTGTACGGTATTTCAAGGCATCTTCAAGCACTGACAATTTCAAATGTCTACTTTTTAATGCGTAGAATGAACTCGTAAATCTTCCAACCGGAAAAACCCAGTTAAATTTATCTTCACGTTCATTATTCCTGCCAATTGAGAAAATACAGGTTTCAGGATTTCTCGTTACAGCATTGTAAGCCACATGCCAAGGTTCTACATTTAATTGATATGGAACATCAGCGTGCGCTAATACTGCTGTGACCTTATCGACCGAAGGCCCAACCAATTTGCCATTTTCGTCAAGATACTGGTAGGTAGGAAATTGCTCAGTGACAATATTCAAAGTAAAAGCAAATGAATTTGTTGATAACAAAAATATAATTAAGAACAAAGATGCTTTCATATCGCTCCCTATAAAGTAAAAAGGTGGTGAATTACAAATTCCACCACCTAATACTATAGCTTAACTTCTATTAATCGCATCTAGAAGAAATGCTGATATTTTTGCACCTTCTCTTAAGGTAGTCTCTGAACTAGATTGTCCAACTAACGAGCTGTCGGTAAATGGTGCGATTTCCATCATGTCCGCACCTGTGATTGGGAAGCGTTCAGACAGTGCCTTTAAAATAATCATTGCTTCATCAGGGGTCATGCCATTGCCTTCTGGCGTACCAGTTGCAGATGCCCATTGTTCATCTAATGCATCAATATCAAAACTAACATACAACTCATCGACATTATCAGCTTGAAGCTGTGCGATAACCTCATCAACTATTGCTTGAGCACCGCGCTCTCTGATCTCATGTGCCCAGTGCTGCTTTACACCAAACGTAGATTCCCAGTGAGACTTATCTTTACCACTTGAGCGAATACCAAACTGAATTAAATGATGCGGTGCAGGTAAAAACTCAAGAATGTGTGTACACCAAGAACCAAAACATAAATCGATACCCAAACGCTCTACCAATAAATCAGTATGCGCATCAAAGTGAATGATTGCAGTACGTTTACCCGCATCTCTTTTCGCTTTCAAATACGACTTTGTTAATGGATAACTAATCGAGTGATCGCCACCAATACCAAAAATACCCTTGTTTGGATAATGCTGATAGAAACCATCACACACATCTTCAGTAATTGATAAAGGTGATACGTGATAACCCTCTTCCGTACTTTGATAAAGCGCCTTTTGACAATTCTCTATCGTCCCTTCATTCAAATATTTATCATGCAGTAGATGTGGAATAACACGAACATCCCCTAAATCAAACGCATCGATATGAGGCTGCTGCTCAATTAAAGTGCTTCTTAGAAATAATGGCCCCCAGTTCGCGCCTCTTAAAATACCGCCGCCGCAGTCTGAGCTGATACCTAAAATTGCTGCTTTGTGCTCTGACTCTTCAATCTTCAGTAGCGACTCTTTCCAGATCTGCTCAATGCCTTCTGTTTGCCCATAAAGTTTTGTTCTTAATGCGTCTTTTCTTTCTTTCGCGGTATTAACAGTAAACACGCCATCTCCCGGAGGACATAAACATTGGGTCATTTTATTATAAAATTGTTCTTTGCTAATACTCATAGAAACCTCTGCTTGCTTTTGCATATTCATGCTAAAACTTTGTTAAGAAAAAATGCCTTACCAAAACCTTTATGCTTTTTTGTGTTCAAACAAAATATGTCTACAAACTCGTGAATTAATTTTTTACTTCATCAAATTCAGTATGTTATGTATAAATGCGATTGAATTGGTAAAACAGAATTTTTGTTTATGGGCAGAGGTATAGCATGCTGTCGTTTTATGTCAATAAAGGCAGTTTCAGAACAAAACTGCCTTTGGTTTTATATTCAAAGAAACTGAATATTTTACTCATAACCCCTTGGTTTCTTGGTCTTTATAATTGCGATATAGCCATGCCAACTTGCATAACTCAACAATGGCATAATAACGATGAAGGCTGTACCACCTGTAACAAAACCAAATAAGACTAAGAATAAAATTATCAATGCCCACACAACCATGGCCGAAGCATTGTTTTTGACCGCATTAATCGAAGACACAACTGCCGTCATTATATCTACTCTTCGCTCCATCATAATTTGCGGTGTAAATGCTGAAATAGCAAAAACACTAACCAGCAAAATTCCGCCGATTAAACTACCTAGTGCTAAGAAAGATTGCAGTTGCTCAAACGTTGGGTTTGGTACATTCGGGTATAAGGCGTGGACAAGTGCTGCTAAACGCATCCAAACAATCATAATAACCATAAGCAGGATCGCAAACCCCCATTCTCCAGCTGGGTTTCTGAACATAGATTTTAAGCTGTGACTCAAAGTTGGCGTGTGACCCTTTTCAAGCTCCCATGCAACATCATAAAGTCCAGCAGCAAATGCAGGTCCGATCAATGCAAATGCAACGGCAGCGGGTAGAATTACTAAATGAGTATCGAGTTGGTAAATTAAATATAAAATAGTAACCGGTATAACAGTAAAAACGAGCCCGTAGATTAAGCTTAGCAATGGTGCTCTCACCATATCTGCTATAGCAAGAGATAGCCAATGAAATGGTGCAAGTGAACTAATTTTGTTACTTTCGAGACAGCGAGCAAATTCTGTATGTTTATCAATTGGTGGTGAAGCTGGCATAATGGACCCTCATTGTTGCGTCTATATTAATGTTTAGAAGAACAACTCCAATCTTGCAAGGTAATGTATGATCTGGCACAACACTAATCGGACATCTGTCCTGTACTTTAATTATTAATCTTTCAAACTACGGCTTTAGAATCAAATAAGGTTTACTATGGATAAGGTATTTCATTTGGGCCTAAGCACCGAACAACTTAAAGGTGCTAAGTTAGCAATTGTGCCAGGCGATCCTGAAAGAGCTGAGCGTATTGCCAACAAACTTGAAAAAAGCATTTGCCTTGCTAAAACTAGAGAGTTTCACGTTTATCTTGCAGAATTAAAACAACAACCTGTCGTGATCTGCTCAACTGGCATTGGCGGGCCTTCTACATCAATTGCAGTAGAAGAGCTAGCTCAGCTTGGCGTAAGAACCTTTTTACGTATTGGTACTACAGGTGCCATCCAGCCTCATATCAATGAAGGCGATATCTTAGTAAGCACCGCATCAGTTAGACTTGACGGTGCAAGCCAGCACTTTGCTCCACTGTCTTACCCTGCAGTGTCTGACTTCCACTCGACTTCTGCAATGGTTCAAGCATGTGAAGAAATTGGGGTGACATATCATGCTGGCATTACCGCTTCGAGTGATACTTTTTACCCAGGTCAAGAGCGCTACGATACATACTCTGGTTATGTGAATAAGGCATTCCAAGGCAGCTGTGAAGAATGGCAAAAATTAAATGTCATGAATTATGAAATGGAATCTGCAACTTTATTTACTATGTGCGCAGCATTGGGCTTAAAGGCGGCTTGTATTGCTGGTGTACTAGTGAATAGAACACGTCAAGAAATTCCAAATGTCGACCATCAAGAGGTTGAACAAAAAGCAATTGCTGTTGTTCTAAAAGCTGCAGAAATTGTACTAGAAAAATAGTTTCTAAAATATTGAAAAAGCGTATGTAAGCCTAGCTCACATACGCTTTTTTTATTTCATATTTGCCCGTAAAACTGTTCAATACTACATCGGCTACACCCGATTGATTTTTATATTGCTCAGTTTCCACCAACGTAATTTCGACCACTTCAACTTCATCAAGGTCCAGTCCAGATAGCGCCATTTGGCTAAGCGCACTTTGTAATGGTGAGAGGCTAGGGTTATAGGCAACATTCTCAGCATAGCGGCCATAAAAACTTCCATGCTTAGCCGTTTTTATCTCAACCGCTGATTTGTTACCTGAATAAGGCGCATAGGAATTATTATAATGAGACTTGAGCTCTGTAGATATCTCTAAGTTTGTATCAACAGTTTGCATCTCTTCTTTGTCAAGTAAACGGGTTTTATTGCCCAAATCTGCCGGACCGAAGGAATGCGGTAATAATTCATTCAGTGATGTGCTCACTTGGGGTAGCAAAATTTGTATCTGCTGAGCTAAATTAACCTCATTGATGAATTGTCTACAATGGCCACATGGCGCATCTGTGATAGCTAGATGAGTTAACTGGGTTTCACCATTGAGCCATGCTGTATTAATTGCAGATTGCTCTGCATGAACAACTAGACATAAAGCTGCATGATTAAATTCTAGGTTTGATCCTAGGTAAGCGTTACCTGAATTTTTATTATAAGCAATCGCGCCTACATTAAAATTTGACACTGGCGCAATTGAAAATGTAGCAGCTATTGGTAACAAAGACTGCAACAACGTTTCGATGTCTACTGAAAACTCAGCCATTAACATATCTAGCAATGGTTTTGGTAAGACACCGTTCGAACTCTTAACTGTTTGTTGTATTTTTTGTTCTATTTCTTTGGAAATGATCAGCATAAAAATGCCACACTCTGCGAAAACGGCCGAATAGTTTATCCCTTTATACTGAGTTAGACAACCAATGCTTTGCACTCTTAAAACAGTCAAAGTTTTCTACTGTAATGCCGAATCGTTTTGCCTTTTGCAAAAACAAATCATGCATATAGCCATCAAAGCTAACAACACGTGCCAGCTTTATATTTTGTAAAGCATTAGCAACTTTAGGCATTAATGACACAATATCGATAGCAGCAAAATTATGCTCAAGCTCAGTAACATCTATCAGCAGTTTTGAAGACTTATAGTTTTGAGCATAGCTATTTGCTCTTTGATAGGTTTTTATCACATCATCAGCAGTTACAACACCTCTAAGTGTCATCATAACAAGCGACGTAGATTCATCATAAGTAATACTGGTAGAAAGCGTTTGCATAGGTCCTCGAATAACGTGTCATCTTAATAAACGTCTTCTCCTTCTACCCAAAAGTTCCCAATGATTTTAAAACGATATTCGATTTTAGGGCTTGCTTTACTTGAACAATTTAAGTGTTGTTTAAACTGAAGCAAATTTAGTTCGAATGACGACGGGCATAGACGTCGGATGAGATTCTATGTATACAAACTAAACAGTCAACAAAATTAATACAAAAAAACCAATTCCATGTATAAAAATAGAAAAAAGCATGAGTTTTAAACTCATGCTTTTACTTTTAGGTTAACATTTGATCAAAACTTATCACTTTGTTTAACGAGTTTTTATCCTGAATTCCTCATGCCCGCTGCAACCCCAGTCATAGTGACCATAAGAGCTTGATCAATTAGATCATTTTCATGCTCTCTAGTACGCTTTAACAATTCAACTTGAAGTAAGTTAAGTGGATCAATATAAGGGTTTCTTAATTGTAAAGACTGCCTCAACCAAGGCTGCTCAAGTAATAATGTATGATCAGGTGCCAATTGCGTTATCAGAGCTTGAGCTGATTTGAGATCTTCTCTTAATTGCTCGCCCAAGCCTTTTGCATCTTTGGTCATTAACACTTTTTCATAATGCTCAGAAAGCCAGCTGTCTGTTTTACAAAACACCATTTCAAGCATTTCTAATCGTGTTCTAAAAAACGGCCATTGCTCACGCATTTCATGCAACATTTCAACGCCGTATTTATCAATTGCGGCTTGTAAGCCTTGATACACACCAAGCCAAGCTGGCAGCATCAATCTGTTTTGACTCCAAGCAAATATCCACGGAATAGCCCTTAGACTCTCAACTCCCCCATTAGGATTACGTTTAGAAGGTCGAGAACCGAGTGGTAACTTAGAAAGTTCTAGCTCTGGAGTGACTTGTCTAAAATAAGAAACAAATTCAGGGTTTTCTCTAACAACTTGGCGATAATAATCACAAGATTCTTTAGCGATCAACTCAATGACCTCAATCCAATGTGCTTTAGGTGAAGGCACTGGTGTTAAGTTCGCTTCAATAATTGCACTGGTATAAATTGAGAAACTTTGCACAGCGACTTTGGGTAATCCATATTTAAAGCGGATCATTTCACCCTGCTCGGTAACGCGCAATCCGTTACTTAAACTGCCAGGAGGCTGTGATTGTAAAGCCTGAGCCGCTGGAGCTCCACCACGACCCACTGTGCCACCACGACCATGAAATAATACCAGCTCAACGCCGAAATCTTTCGCAGCTTTTAGTAGTTTGTCCATAGCTTGGTACTGTGCCCAACCAGCCGCCATCATACCCGCATCTTTTGCTGAGTCTGAATAGCCAATCATCACGTATTGCTTATGATTAATATGAGTTCGATACCAATCACAGGCTAACAATTGGGTTATAAC
>ENA-OWNT01004845-OWNT01004845.1-seawater-metagenome-genome-assembly--contig:-NODE-4845-length-11490-cov-5.419697_pt1 | contig 11490 bp, 11 predicted proteins | sample MGYA00238136_ERZ651165 | MGnify/ENA primary metagenome ERZ651165 (study PRJEB26861, sample SAMN08777766) | seawater metagenome | isolation source: coastal seawater | place: USA: Florida | collected... | reverse complement strand
TTTGCAACAAAACTTTGCCAAGTTTCAGGCATTTCAGCCTTTACTTGTTCAGCTAAAGTGTAGTCAGAAAAAGTAGCAAACACACATGCACCTGTGCCCGTCATTCGCGACGGTGCGTAGTGTAACAACCACTGTAATAATTTTGCAACTTCGGGATGGCAATTCGCGACTAATTGCTGACAATCGTTACGTGTATTTTCAAATTTGTAGTCTTCCCATTTCATAGCAGGCGTATTTCTAGGCAAATCGGGCGAAGTAAATACCTCTGCAGTGCTTATATGAACATTGGGATTAGCCACCAGGTAGTACTTCTCTTCTTGTGGCGCAGCGGTAATGTCTTCACCAACGCCACCGGCAAAAGCGGTAAGGCCGCGCACAAAGATGGGCACGTCAGCACCTAAAGACAAGCCAAGTTCAGCAAGCGTGTCTTCTTTTAAGCCTGTGCCCCATAGGTGATTAAGTGCTACTAAGGTAGTTGCCGCATTAGAAGAGCCGCCACCAATACCGCCACCCATTGGCAAGCGCTTATCTAGGCTTATGCTTACTCCACCTTTATACCCTGTCTCTTTTGCGAGAAGTCGAGCAGCTTTAATTATTAAATTATCTTCGTCGGGAACGCCTTCAAGTGGTGTTGCCATTTTCATGGTGGAATTTTGTACTACTGTAAAGGCTAGTCTGTCGCCGTAGTCGAGCATTTGAAAAAGGCTTTGAAGCTGATGATAGCCATTGTCATATCTGCCTAATATATGAAGAAACAGATTTAGTTTGGCGGGCGAGGGCCACCAATCGAGTGATTGAGGTGCTTGGGTGTTCAATTGAGCGTCCACTGATAAATTTTAATTTTTAGTTGTGTTTTGGGCGATGCTTCGGTTTCTGGTTGGGTAAGCGTAATGCTGTGTGGTAGCCATACTTGCTTATTTTCTGACGTTTCTACACTGCCGTAGTTTGCGTAGCTAACTTGCCAGTTTCTACAAAAGCTACAGCTGCTCTCTAAGGTATCAACCAATCCCTTTTCGGTTAACGTATACCTGTCGTCGGCAAGCGGCAAGCCTTTAACCCATGAAAGCAACGAGTCAACAGGGATAACCATACCTGTAACCTGATAAATAAGTGGTGCGGGCTCTGCGTCCACATAGGTTTCACCATCAGCCTCAAGTACAGATTGTTCATCGTTTACCGTTAAATCAACCAACGTTACCCCTAAAAAGTTGGTTAATCGAAAATCAAAATCGCCCGAATCGTTTTTCCAATTTAAATTTACGCTAGCGCCTTCTTTGCCTTGACGAAAAGCAATTTTTCCGCGCATCTGCCACTGTTTAATTTCGGCAACCTGCTGAAGCTGAGCAGTAAGGTTTACCGCTTGTTTAGGGCCTTTGGGAGCAGTGGTACATGCGCTGACTACACTTAATAGCAGCCCAATAAACAAAATTTTTCGTATCATCAAAAGTAATGCGCCCAGTAAAAAGTAAACAGTAAATTGTTGAAACAATATGGGAACACAGATTCACCAACACTTTCAATCATTTTGGCTTTTTCGTACAATGCCGCTCCGACGTTGCCAGCACAGATTTTAATGACTTTACTCGCCCTTGGTATTAACCATAAAACAGCGCCCGTAGCTTTACGTGAAAAAGTGGCTTTTACACCAGACTCTTTGGTGGAAGCGCTTGCGAGCTTAAAAAAGTTAGATGGTGTTGACGAGTCAGTTATTGTTTCTACTTGCAACCGTACCGAGTTATACGTAAACGCAAACGATGAAAGCGGCCAAAAGCTGCTTCAGTGGCTAAGTGAATTCCATCACCTTGATGTGAATGAAATAGCTAACAATAGCTATGTCTTATCGCAAGACGATGCGGTAAAGCACATTATGCGTGTTGCAAGTGGTTTGGATTCATTAATATTGGGCGAGCCGCAAATTCTTGGCCAAGTAAAACAAGCGTATGGTGATGCCAAACACTCAGGCATGATAAACAGCGAATTCGACAAGCTGTTCCAACATACGTTTTCGGTGGCAAAGCGTGTTCGCAGCGAAACCGAGATAGGCGCCAATGCAGTAAGCGTGGCTTATGCAGCTGTGCAGCTTGCCAAGCACATTTTCGCAGAGCTGCCTAAGCGTTCAGTATTGCTCGTTGGTGCGGGTGAGACCATTGAGCTAGTGGCCCAGCACTTAAAAGAGCAGGGTGTTAATAAATTGGCCGTTGCCAATAGAACCGTTGCGCGTGCAGAAGCGCTCGCAGAAACACTTGGCGCAAGTGTATATACGCTGTCTCAAGTCCCCGAGCACTTAAAAGATTTCGATATTGTTATAAGTTCTACTGCCAGCCAGCTACCTTTAATAGGTAAGGGCATGGTAGAAAAGGCACTTAAGCAACGTAAAAACATGCCTATGTTTCTTGTAGACCTTGCGGTTCCTCGCGATATTGAGTCTGAAGTTAACGAATTAGGCGACGCGTATCTATATACCGTTGACGACTTGCAGCATATTGTTCAAAAGAACTTAGAAAATCGTGAGCAAGCCGCACAAGAAGCTGAAAAGCTAATAGAAAAACAAGCTGGCGACTACATGACATGGAAACAGTCGCAGCAATCAATAGATTTAGTAAGGCAGTATCGTCAAAAGGGCATGGCACAGCGAGACGATATTGTAGAGAAAGCCAAAACACAGTTGGCGGAAGGCAAAGACGCCGATGCGGTGTTAGAAGAAATGGCGTATAAGTTGACCAATGCGCTGTTACATCCAACAACACTGGCGTTGCGAGAAGCGGCCATGCATGATGACCCCGCGCTTAGCCGTTGGTTAGGACAAGCATTAGCATTATCTGACTTTTCGTCAGATGAGAATAAATAAGGTAAGTAGAAGCATATGAAAGAGTCGGTAGTAAGAAAGCTCGAACATTTGGTTGAGCGTTTCGAGGAAGTTCAGGCGCTATTAGGCGATCCTGAAGTTATCGGCGATCAAGATAAGTTCAGAAACTTATCTAAAGAGTTTAGCCAATTAGAAGACGTAGTTGCCGGCTTTAATGCATACCAGCAGGCACAAGAAAACTTGGCGTCAGCGCAAGAGATGCTTAACGAGGACGACGCTGAAATGCGCGAAATGGCGCAGGAAGAAATGAAAGAAGCCAAGGCCGATATCGAACGTCTTGAAACCGAGCTTCAAGTGCTGCTTTTACCTAAAGATCCTAACGACGACAATAACTGCTTCTTAGAAATTCGTGCCGGTGCTGGCGGCGATGAGGCTGCTATTTTTGCCGGTGATTTATTCCGTATGTACAGCCGTTACGCCGAAAGCCGTGGATGGCGTGTTGAGCTTGTGACTGCCAACGAAGGTGAGCACGGCGGCTACAAAGAAGTTATTGCAAACGTAAGCGGCGATGGCGTTTACGGAGTACTTAAATTTGAGTCGGGCGGTCACCGCGTACAGCGCGTGCCTGAAACAGAGTCACAGGGCCGTATTCACACGTCAGCATGTACGGTTGCTGTGCTTCCTGAAATTCCAGAGTCAGAAGCTATAGAAATTAATCCTTCAGAGCTACGTGTAGACACATTCCGTGCATCGGGTGCCGGTGGTCAGCACGTAAACAAAACTGACTCAGCCATTCGTATTACTCACTTACCAACAGGCTTGGTAGTTGAGTGTCAGGACGAGCGTTCTCAGCATAAGAACAGAGCTAAAGCGATGTCTGTACTTCAAGCGCGCTTAAATCAAATGGAAGAGGAAAAGCGTGCTGCAGAAGAAGCGTCGACGCGTAAGAGCCTTGTGGGCAGCGGTGACCGTTCAGAGCGCATAAGAACATATAATTTCCCTCAAGGTCGTGTAACCGACCACCGTATTAACTTAACGATTTATCGTTTAGATGAAGTAGTAGAAGGCGACTTGAAACAGCTGGTTGACCCGATACTGCAAGAGCATCAGGCTGATCTATTGGCATCTCTGTCAGACGAATAATAGTAAGACGAACAGCAAATGCGTATTGATGCGGCCCTAGCATGGGCCATCAGTGAACTTGAGGGCACAGAGTCGCCCTCAGTTGACGCCAAAGTGTTGCTGGCGAATGCGTTAAATCAATCTCAGACCTATCTTTTTACCTGGCCAGATAAACAGCTTACTGAACAGCAAACTGAAGTGTTCAAGCGTATGGTGTTTCGCCGTGGGCAAGGTGAGCCCGTGGCTTATATTACGGGCTCTCGCGATTTCTGGACGCTTACCTTAGCAACATCACCCCATACACTTATTCCAAGGCCCGACACCGAAGTTCTGGTTGAACAAGTGTTGTCATGGATTTCAAAACGTTCTGATAACGCCCCAAGTTCACTGTCATTGTGTGACTTAGGTACAGGCACGGGAGCAATAGCACTAGCACTTGCTTCAGAGTTACCGAATAGCCGTGTAGTTGGCGTAGATTTTTTAAATGATGCGGTTGAATTGGCGTTATGCAACGCAAAAAGCAATGGCATTACTAACGCCTCATTTGTTCAAAGCGACTGGTTCGCTGGGCTCTCGGGTCAAACTTTTGATGTCATAGTGTCAAACCCACCTTACATTGAAATAGCAGATCCTCACCTTGACAAAGGCGATGTGCGATTTGAGCCTAAAAGCGCGCTAACGTCTGGGGTCGATGGACTGGACGATATTAAGCGAATCATTTCGCAAGCACCTGCTTTTTTAAATGAAGGTGGATTAATTGCCTTTGAACACGGGTTTGATCAGGGTGATGCCGTGAGGGCGTTACTTGCAAAAGCGGGTTTCAAAGCACCATATACCGTGAAGGACTACGGTGGCAACGACCGTGTAACCCTCGCAACGATGTAGCTTGCTAAAATTCTGTGATGCATTAGTATCTTGTTTATACAACAAGAACAATAAACGCCACGTTTGTCAGTCTTTTTAGTACAGGATGTATCGAATGAATGAAGATTTTTTATTTGCCGATGATGAAGACGATGTTCAACTTGAAGATCTAGGCAGCTGGAAGATTCTAGTAGTCGACGACGAGCCCGAGGTTCACGCCGTAACGAAGCTTGCACTAAGCGATTTTAGTTTAAACGGTAAAACACTTGAGTTCATCAGTGCGCACAGTGGTGAAGAGGCCCGTAAATGCTTTCGGGAACACGATGACATTGCGGTTGTGCTGCTAGATGTAGTGATGGAAACCGATGATGCAGGCTTACGTGTTGCTGAATATATCCGAAACGAATTAGATAACCACTTTACCCGCATCATTCTTCGTACAGGCCAGCCCGGACAAGCGCCCGAAAAAGACGTCATCATTAACTACGATATCAATGATTATAAGTCTAAAACCGAGTTAACTGCACAAAAGCTTTTTACGGTAATTATTGCAGCGCTTCGCTCTTATCGCGACATTATTGTTATTGAAGAAAACCGTCGCGGTTTGGAAAAGATAATTGATGCATCGGTTGACCTGTTTTCTTCTCGCTCGCTCGAAAAGTTCATGCAGGGCATAATACAGCAGCTAGCCTCTATCCTTGGGTGTTCAAAAGATGCGGCTTACATTACTACTGCCGTTGCTACGACCTCGCGGACGCTTAACAGCAACAGTGAGGGGGTGGAAAAAGACGAGCTATATGTGTTTGCTGGTAATGGTGAATACGCTAGTAAAGAGGGCATACCGCTGAAAGATGCGATTAGCCCTGCTGAATATGCGTTGTGTACCCAGGCAATGCGCGATAAGCAAATTGTGTACGCTGAGGACCATGTCGTAGCTTACTGTAACAGTAAGTCGCATGACGGTGCGTTACTTTATTTATCAGGGTTGCCGCGTAGAATAGGTGAGAGCGACAGACACTTAGTAAAGCGCTTTTCTGATAGTGTGCAGCTTGCATTCGATAATGTATTAAAAACCGTTGATGTAGAGGCAACGCAGCGTGAAATTATTGACCGGTTAGGTCAAGCGTTGGAACATCGTACTGATGCTTCAAACCACATAACACGAATGGTGGAAATGGCAGCGCTGCTTGCGCAAAAAGCAGGGTTGAGTGAGGCTAATATTCAAGAGTTGCGACTGGCTGTGCCACTTCACGATATTGGTACATCAATTGTGCCAAAATCTATTTTGCAAAAAACTACGCCACTGACAGACGATGAAAAATTTGAAATACAAAAGCATGCTGAATTTGGCTATCAAATATTAAAAAGCTCAACCCGACCGACTATTCAACTTGCCGCAACCCTTGCTCGTCAACACCACGAACGCTGGGACGGGTCTGGCTACCCTGATGGGCTGTCGAAGACCGATATCCTTATGCAAAGTCGCATTGCTACGCTGGTAGATGTATTTGATGCGTTACTTAATAAGCGCCCATACAAACCTGCGTGGACGGTAGACAAAGTGGAGGCGGTGCTGAAAGAAGAGAGCGGCAAGCATTTTGACCCTGATCTGGTAGACTACATGATAGAAAACCTTTCTGAATTCTTGGCAATTCAGGCGCAGTATCCGGATAACGTGTGACAGTGGGGATATGCTAAAAAATACGCTAACACAGGTGCTCTTAAGCACCTTTGTTATTTGTGATATGAAGAAAACATACTAATAACAACAGGACACATTTTATGTATATGATGGCCAAACACCTTCACCTGACTGCCGTGGCACTCAGTATCTTATTTTTTATCTTTCGCTTCATCTGGTCTCAATTCGACGCCAATGCATTGTCGAAGAAATGGGTAAAGATAGCGCCGCATATCATCGATACTATTTTATTGGGTAGCGCTATATGGCTTTGCATCATTTTGTCACAATACCCATTGGTTAATGCATGGCTAACCTTCAAAGTTATCGGTGTAGTGCTGTATATCGTTTTTGGACTGTTTGCGCTTAAAAAAGCGAAAACAGCGGTGGGGCGTTGGAGTTTTTTTGTAGCAGCAGTGGCCGTGTTAATGGCTACCGCCATGGTTGCAGTAACGAAACAGCCTCTTTTTTAATAGTTAGTGGAAAAATTAATGTCTGAATCTCAACAGATTATTCGCGTTGGCGATGTAGAAGTAGCCAACCATTTACCTTTTGTTTTATTTGGCGGTATGAACGTGCTTGAGTCGAGAGATTTAGCCATGCGTATTGCTGAACACTACGTAGAAGTAACGCAAAAGCTAAATATCCCTTATGTTTTTAAGGCGTCTTTTGATAAAGCGAATCGTTCATCGGTAACGTCGTATCGCGGCCCTGGTATGGAAGAGGGCTTACGTATTTTTGAAGAAATTAAATCTACGTTTAATGTGCCACTTATCACCGATGTACACGAGCCGCATCAAGCTGCACCAGTCGCTGAAGTGGTTGACGTTATTCAGCTTCCTGCGTTTCTTGCACGCCAAACCGACCTTGTGGTTGCAATGGCAAAAACAGGTAACGTCATCAACGTTAAGAAACCTCAGTTTTTAGCGCCGCATGAAATGCGCCATATCATGGGCAAATTAAGCGAAGCAGGGAATGACAATGTGATCCTTTGTGAGCGCGGCAGCTGCTTTGGCTACAATAACCTTGTGGTTGATATGCTGGGAATGGACGCAATGAAAGAATACGCGCCGGTTATTTTTGATGCTACGCATGCACTTCAAATGCCGGGAGGACGTGCAACGTCTGCTGATGGTCGTCGTGCGCAGGCAGCGCAATTAGCAAGAAGTGGTATGGCGTTAGGCCTTGCAGGCTTGTTTATTGAGGCTCACCCAAATCCAGATGAAGCGAAGTGTGACGGTCCGTGTGCATTACCGCTAGCAAAGCTTGAACCTTATCTTCAACAGATGAAAGCGCTTGATGAACTTGTAAAAGGGTTTGATGCGTTAGATACCAGTAATACCTAAGCTAGATTTGAAAGCTATTAACTTGATGGCGTATGCCGGTGCTTGCACCGGCATGCGTATCAGGTGTGACGTATACTTATTCGGCTTCAGCCTCCACACGCATACGTTCTTCTGTCATCGCTACTAAGTTCTTGTGCAGCTTAATTTGTACTGCTTCGTCAAGAATCGCGCGAGTTTGCTTCTTAACTACAATATGTGCATCGTTTTGCGGTAGCTCTTCCGCCATTTTCATGTTTGTCATCGCCATATTTACTAGCGATTGAAGATCGATTTTAGAAGTTTGAGTTTCTGCGTTTGCTGCTGCACTTGCAAATGCCATAACTGAAACGCTAGCTAAAAGTAATTTTCTCATTTTCACACCTAATAAAAATAATTAAAAATATGTTTTCAGTTGTTAAATTAGTTAACAATTGATGTTTGTAAAGCAATGAAAAATAATGGTGTTTTTCTGCTTCGGATGAATAGTATTCACTTATCGTTTAAAAATACAACGAATTAAAGTATTAATAATCATTAGAAAAACTAATGTTTTTTACGCATTAATGTCATAAAGTGTAGAGAAGGTGAGCGTTCTATTTGATAACGAAATAATTGTTAATAGAGGTTGCGGCTTTTCCTTACTCAATAAGTTTTGTAAGTTTTTGGAATATCGAGACTTTTCAGTGTGAGATTTCTGGTGGATATGATAGCGACCCAGTAAGCGAGATAAGATCAATATGATAAGACCTGAACCATAATTTATTACGCTTTAAGATGGCATGTGAACTAGGTAAGGATAGATGAGCAATTTTAGTGAGAATCAAATTTTATTGAGCAGTGCTCGTGTTATACTTCAACACCTTAAATAAACACGTAATTCTTTTGTTTTACACGCCAACTAGGTTTGCTACATGCATCGACGTTTACCACCTCTGAATGCGTTAAAAGCTTTCGAAGCTGCGGCTCGCCATTTAAGCTTCACGAAAGCGGCTGACGAGCTGTTTGTTACTCAAGCAGCCGTAAGCCACCAGATAAAAGCGCTTGAAGATTATCTTTCGATGAAGCTGTTCCTGAGGCGAAATAGAACCTTGTTGCTTACCGAGGAAGGGCAGGCGTACTTTCTAGAGTTGAAAGACATTTTTAAAAACCTTCAAGAGGCAACAGAAAAGTTATTAGCTAAAGGCAGCAAAGGGGCGATTACGGTTGCAATGCCACCAAGTTTCGCGAGCCAATGGCTGGTGCCACGCATTCATAAATTCAGTCTTGCCCACCCCGATATTGATGTTCGCATTAAGGCCGTAGACTTCGATGAAGGCTTTTTAGAAGACGATGTTGATGTAGCTATTTACTACGGCAAAGGACGATGGGCGGGGCTTCAAGCTGATCAGCTGCATCGGGAGTTTCTTACGCCGTTGTGTTCGCCGCTTTTATTTCAAGGTCCTAAGCCACTATCTAGTTTAGCTGACCTACGTCATCATGTTCTGCTTCACGATTTAAGCAGAGCAGCATGGAAAAACTGGTTGAAAGCGGTAAACGTGCTTGGCGTTAATGTGAATCAAGGTCCCGTCTTTAGCCATTCAATGTTGGTACTGCAAGCTGCAGCATTGGGGCAGGGTATTGCATTAGGGAATACTGTTCTTGCTCGCCCTGAGATTGAAGCAGGCAGATTAGTAATTCCTTTCGAAGAGCGTGTTGAAAGTAGAGAAGCATTTTACTTGGTATGTGAGGAATCTCAGGCTGAGCTAGGAAAAATAGCAGCATTTAGAGAGTGGATCCTCGCATTGGTAGAAGAAGAGCAAGACGATGTTTGATATTGAAACGCATAAAGTAAACACGCCAAAAGCACGAATCGTGTTAGCGCATGGCGCCGGAGCAGGAAAAGAACACGAATTTATGCAAATTATGGCCGAACGGCTTAATGATTTGGGTATAGAGGTTGTGCTGTTTAACTTCCCTTACATGCAAACCATTAAACAAACCGGCAAGCGCAGGCCGCCTGATAAGGCAGAAAAACTTTTAGCGCACTTTGAAAGTGTCATAAGCAATATAGTGGCAACGTTAAATAAATCTCCACTTTTCGTTGGCGGCAAGTCAATGGGTGGGAGAATGGCTAGTATGCTAGCCGATAACAACGAGCATGTTATTGGCACTATAGCGCTAGGTTACCCATTTCACCCACCGGGCAAACCTGAGAAAACACGAACAGCCCACCTTGAGGCTATGCAGAAACCGATGCTTATTGTTCAAGGAGAGCGAGATACCTTTGGGACACAAAATGAGGTATCTGAATATACCCTTTCCGAAGCAGTGAGCTGTGTTTTTCTAGAAGATGGTGACCATAGTTTAAAGCCGCGTAAAGCTAGCGGTATGACTCAGCTACAACATATGGAAGCAGCTGCACAACACATCAATGCATTTATTGATAAACATATACAGCCTTCGCCGTAAACGTGCAAGCACCGAGAAGAACGAAAGCGAGAGTCCATATGACTGCAACAGAAAATACAACGAGAGAGTTAGCGCGTATATTGCTGGTTGTTGGGGCTTTGCTTGCCATGTCCAGCGTAATTTTAGGGGCTTTCGGCGCGCATGGTCTAAAAAATGTGTTGTCGGTAACTAGCTTAAATACGTTTGAAATTGGTGTTCGATATCAGATGTACCACGGCTTAGCTATTTTGTTGTTACCTGCACTTACACCTTACACAGACAAACGATGGATTCATCGTGTAGCAACGAGCTTCATAATTGGTTGCATATTGTTCTCAGGAAGTTTGTATGCACTGGCGACAACAGGTTTTAAATGGCTTGGCCCTATAACACCGCTAGGTGGTCTTTTCTTCATAGCGGGGTGGGCAATGTTGGCATTTGCGCTGTTCCGCGGCCCTCAAGTAAATAAGGCAAATAATGACGAGTAGTATATTAGCGTATTGTAGACCGGGGTATGAGAACGATACTGCCAATGAATTGACAACGCGCTACGGTGAAGCGGGTTATTTTGGTTATCCCGTTTCAAAAAAGAACAGCGGTTTTGTGCACTATCATCTCTACGATGCTGCACAGTTAGATAGCACTATTACACAGTTCGCCGTGCATGAAAGTATTTTCCCGCGCCAGCTGGTTGCAGTGTTTGCTAGCATCAGTGATATCGAAAAAGAAGATCGCGTGGGGCAGGTCCTCGACGCACTGACAGATATTGAAAAACCACATCCGATTTTCGGCGCTATCGACGTGGAATACCCTGATACCGAAGAGGGTAAAACGCTAGCCAAGTTTTGCCGTAAATTTACTGTGCCGCTACGACAAGCCTTGCGCAAGGCAAAGTGGTTAACAGCGAAAGAAAACGCGGGAAAGCCAAAACTGCATGTTTTCTTTGAGTCATTCGAAGTGTGCCATATAGGCTATACTTTGCCCGAGTACGCTAGCGGCGACCACTTGGGCATATGCAGACTGAAATTTCCAAGCGATGCACCAAGTCGTTCTACGTTAAAGTTGGAAGATGCGCTAGTCAATATGCTGAGTGCACAGCAACAAACAACGGTTTTGCGAACGGGTGGACGCGCCGTTGATCTCGGTGCATGCCCAGGCGGTTGGACGTACCAACTGGTTAAGCGAGGCATGTATGTTGAAGCTATCGACAACGGACTGGTTGCCGACAGCTTAATGAGTACAGGGTTAGTTGAACATCACGCTGC
>ENA-OWNT01004844-OWNT01004844.1-seawater-metagenome-genome-assembly--contig:-NODE-4844-length-11491-cov-4.187577_pt1 | contig 11491 bp, 11 predicted proteins | sample MGYA00238136_ERZ651165 | MGnify/ENA primary metagenome ERZ651165 (study PRJEB26861, sample SAMN08777766) | seawater metagenome | isolation source: coastal seawater | place: USA: Florida | collected... | reverse complement strand
CGAACGAACGAACGAACGAACGAACGAACGAACGAACGAACGAACGAACGAACGAACGAACGAACGAACGAACGCGCGGTACAACGTGACAGCGATGCGGGCAAGCACGACAATGCAAGGCGACCAAAGGCAACGCAATCGCCAGGGACAACGCAAGCACAGGTGCAGTATAGTTTGAGTCGACTGTTGTTGGGCGGGAGGTGTCATGGAAGCGTCGGGGAGGGCAGAAGAGGCGGAAGCACGCGTATCCAAAACTATGCGGCGGCAGTAAAATGTTCAGAGGGATTCTGAACAAACAAAGAACTACAGAGAAAACAAAAATAGCCACTCACTCTCTCTTTTTGTGATCATAATGCAAAAAGTTGAATGCTTTGCTGCCCATGGTGCTGGCCAACCCTTGGAGGCTTGGAGCTATGATGTCCCCACTGCAACGCCCAAAGGTTACGTCGACGTTGCGATCACACACTGCGGCGTCTGCCACAGCGACCTGCACCAGCTAGATGACTCGTGGGGAATCGCATCGTTCCCACTTGTGCCCGGGCATGAGATTGTCGGCTCCGTTGTCTCCGTTGGCGAAGACGTTCCTGAGCACCTAGCTGTCGGGACACGCGTTGGCATTGGCCCACAGCGGTCCAATTGTGCAGAGTGCGGATTGTGCAAGTCCAAGAACGAAAACCTGTGCCCGAAAAAGACGAAGACCTACGCTGGACCAGGCAAAGATTTTGGTGGCTTCGCAAAATTCATTCGATACCCACATAACTGGACGTTCCCCATTCCGGAAGGTCTCAAATCCGAGGAAGCTGCACCTCTCCTGTGCGCAGGTGTGTTTTCGTTGTGTTTCGTGCCTGTGTCCTCGCGCACGCTCACACCGGCCTGCGTACTGCAATGTGTGTCCTGAAATGTTCGGGTAGGAATCACAACGTTTCATCCTTTGAAGCGGCATGTCAAGCCCGGATCCAGGGTCGGGATCATCGGCATTGGTGGACTCGGACACGTTGCGCTTCAGTTCGCGGCAAAAATGGGAGCAACTGTCACAGCTATTAGCCGGTCAGACAGTAAACGAGAGCAGGCACTTGGATTCGGCGCCAAAGACTTCCTCGTCAGCACCAATGATGATGACATGGCTGCTCGGGCAATGACTTTTGACGTTCTTCTGAACACAGTGTCCGGCATTGACGATCTGTCAAAGTACTTCAATCTGTTGGTCCCGGGTGGCGTCATGGCGGTCGTTGGCCTGCCAGAAAAGACCAAGCCTTTGGGACTGTATTTGCAATCCATTGTGGTGAGTTCTGACGTCGAAACGCGCTGTCGATGCCCGCCGACACTCATTTTTGTGCTTGTGTTCACTGCTGTAGGGAACAGAACGAGCGCTGGTTGGATCCTACCTGGGCACCAATGCCGAATACAGCGAAATGTTGAAATTTTCCGCAGAACACGGCGTCCGGCCGATGATCGAGGTTGTTCCTGTCGCAAAGGTACGGGCGAAGTATCAACATCATGGCAGTGGCTTTGCCGAGCCTTCGTCTCAGCGCATTGTTTGTGTTGTTTGTGATTACAGGTCAATGATGCCATTGCACGAGTTGCCTCCAACAAGGCCCGGTACCGTGTCGTCCTGAAAATGTAGACACGCCAAACTTGCCTCGCGCTCTCACACCATAACGGACAACTGTTGGCAACTCTGTAACTTTTACTATCTGCACCCAAGGGCGCTCACAATAGGTGGTGTCACCGAACGTAGGTTTTCAACCAACTCGCCACCTCTGGCCACAAATGTGCTTCCGACTCAATATCTCGTAATGAGTGGTTGCCTTTCGGGTATACCTACGCGATGCGCAGAGGTCACGGAGCATCCATCACATTCGTGTAGATCCAAGCTCAACAAAGTTTGCAACGCACATTCATCCGAATATTTTCGTTCGAGAGGTTGCTTGACGCGAGAAGAGCGTGGTAGTACTGCGTGCCCTATCGACAAAATGATCAGCAACGAAATCACCCCGAAGATCCACAAGGCGCAAAGCCGTAGCAAAATCATTGGCAGTAACCTGCGGCGGAGGGACTCGGCGATCCTTGAGCCCAATGGAGATGAGCACCGGGCACTTTACTCTGTCAGCCTAGCCGAACACAGAAAGCAAGCGTCAAATTTTGCAAAACTAAAATATTTGCTGGGGTGCTGCTCGTACCAGTTGTAACGGGGAAACTTGATGCATTGTCTGCATCAATCCAGCAAACTCGCCAATGATTCAACGCAACTCAAGAGGTGACAGAACTTTTCGCGACGCACCTTAAGTTCCGTTTCCGTCACATGGCGGAAGGCTTTGTCAAAGTCGTAGTCATGACCTTCATGTGAATAATGACGGCGGTCGTTCAGGAAAGTGCCGCCGTGGCAGAAGCATGGCACACACAACGCACCAGTTTCCACGAAGCACCAATCTCGGATGTCCGTAATACCAACCATCGAAGGGATGTGTGTCACTGGATTTCGCATGGCCGCCGCTTGGAAAAGGTCAGGGTATTGCCCTGCGAGCCGCATCAACATAATTTGTTGCTAACGTTGCGCGCCAAGGCCAACACATGATGAAAACGAACCAATGAGGTGAGCAGTCAAGAATCCACCGTGCGAACCCCCATAAACGGCAAGTTTGTCTCGGCTAAACTGAAGGTGCCCGAGTGCAGGATGTGTGATTGCCGGGGCCTTCGCTTCAGTTGACCTCGAGGCCGTCGCACTGTGTGACGAAAGCACGTGTTCTAACAGCGCAACACAGTCTTGCACCTACATCAATGCGAGCGACGACATGAGCTGTTCGTGCACAACGCTGATTCCGGACCTAATGGGCACGCCACGTACATCTTGGGTCCCACATTTCCCAAGTAAGCACTCCATTGAGTCAGAGCCATAGCCGCTTGATCCGCGATAATTGACCATTAAAACTGCGAATCCGACACTGTTCGACCACGCAGCAGCATTGCAATGAAACACTCCCTCAAACAATTATCGTCGGATCACACACAAGCATCGCATACCTGACTAAATACCGCACTGACACCATTTGATACGAAGCGGTGAAACCAGACTAGGGACGGCATACACAGCATGGAAACGTCACTGGCTGACGCGAACAACGCAGAAACATATTGCAGTTGAACAAACGTGTGGGCCTCCATGTGGGTACAGGATCAGTGGTGCATGTATGGGTTTCGACAACTCTGGGAAGTCGTTTGACGCTGACGCGGGCCCTATTCACACAGTGGCAATAAACCAAGCTCCGTTACAAAAAGCGCCACAATTCTGCGCGCGTTGGGGCCTGGGGCCACTAACCAAGCAGAATTCCCTCAACGAGACGTGGTGATCCGGTGTCATCGACTAGGGTACGAACAATTTCCCATTGCACTGCATTCGCTGGATCTTCACGGAACGTGCCATCCACGCTTCGTAGGTAAAAAGGCGTTGACGACGTACGAGCCGCCCACTGCTCCACACTAGATGCATCAGCGTCTGTATCGCTGATGCCATGGTCTCCACCACTGTCACCTTTTCCGTTCCTCGTGACTCCCAGCGAAATTCGTGTTTTGCCATCAACACACCGAACAAACTTTTTCAGCTTTCCCGCCACGACAGTGCGATTTACCCGCACAATTTGATCGCCTGCAAACCACGGAGCAACACGATGTGGTGACTCAGTACGGCGTTGTAGAACTAGCTCAACAAAGAAAAACTGACCAATTTGAAGCCCTGCTTTTGCACCAGCGCCGTCAGCGGGCACTTGCGAGACCAGAATTTTGCCTGTGCATCATTGATACCACGTTCGTCAACTGAAACGACGCCGGCGTAAAACAAAATGGCAAAAAGGGCAAGCACCCACCGCCGCGGCGAGCGACGAAAAATCCAAAGTCACCAGCGCTATCGGACACGAGTTTGACAGTTGTGATGGAACTGGCGTCCAAGCTGTCCTCAACACTCCTTGGAGATTCTTCCACAACCGGTTTGACACTGGTCCCGCTGCCATGCCGGATCAGGCGAAGGGACGGGGGATGTGACGGCTGCGAAGAGCAAATCTGCCAATAGGACACATACAAGCCCACATGGTGAGCACACCGACCCTGCTTGCGCACGGCTTATCGTTCCGTAAATCGTACCAGGAGACCCGAAGCACAATTTCCAAAGAGGACTGCCGAACCTTCCTGCGGAGCCGTCACTCGTCGCACTGCTGGAATTGGGTCTTCCGCATTTTTCGGAGTCTTTGCGCTCACCGATACAACGGACAGAGTGCAACCCCACTGCGTTGTAAACGATATGGTGGAATCATCCTAAGATGCAAACAGACACAAAACCGCGGCCAAACATCACGAACAAGACGACGTTTGCAGCCGCGACGCTGACACTGTTTACCGGAGACCAGCAAAAACTTGGCAGGGCCACGGAGAAAATTCCAGGGAAAGCATCAGGGTCGTCTTGGGTGGTTCGCACAAACGGGACCACAGTACGTGCAGACACAGCACTTGCGCGTCGAGCGGCGCTCCAGTCCACAACAGCAAGACTTTTAACCACTCCGTGTGTTGGCTTCTTATCATGAATCAGCATTGCCTGAACAACATCCATATCATGCAACGATGAATGTCGCGTCGATCTCGAAAAAAGTACGGCAATAACCGCGCACCAGGTGCAAAGTGTCATGGCTGAAGTGTGGGGATGACGCAGTGACGTCCGCGGGGCTGACGACTTTGATCTACATGCACAAGATCGAAATGCGGTGTTGAGTGGGCAAGACCTTGCGCCCGGGCATGCAAAGAAAAATCAAAACCACACACCTCAGAACTGAGAACTTCAATAGCAGTCTGAGCTGGAGGTAAGCGTCGGCACAGATGATTCAAAGGACTTGGCTTCGATTTCCGCCACGACGGTCGCTCCTCGGACTTCTTGATCGGAAAGAATGGGAGGTGCAAGAGGTAACTTTTCCTTTGTTGGCAGAAAACGAGGCCTACAATACATTGCAACAGTGTTTTGTAAATGCTGTGGCACGTGAAACATCGTTCTGACATTGCCGAGCACTGGATACACACCTAAGCGTCGGGGCTGAGTGGGCCAAGCTGTCACGACCACCCCATTCAAACCTGGTGCACACGAAAGTCGGTCATCGTACAATCAAGAATGGTCAAACTTCACCAAACTTCACCCTCATCACAACCGTAAATCGCGACATGTGCTCAAATATCAACTCACCAGGAGCAAAAACAGGCTGGCCTAACGAGAGCCCGGCAGCGTTCTCATCCTCAATGGACAATGAAAAGGCTCTCGGGCGCATGAAGGATTGTCCAATGCTACTTGTCGCAGGGTTGAGTGCAATCACAAATGGGCGTAGTGTGGAGACACCTGAGAGTTGTTCTCCCCAATCTTCGGTGTGCTTGTAGTCGTATTTGTTGTACGATGGACTCTCTTTCTCAACTTTCGAATCCGTCCGCTCGGCACTGTAAACGACGAAGGTTTCGCACGGAGACCACGCCAAATGGCCAAATTGATCATTGTCAAGCATTACCTTCCCGTGCAACTCTGTTACATCGACGACGGCAACAAGAGCGGAGCGGTCCCAGAACTCGAACTCTGTTAGATCTTTGCCGGCTGCGGATTGTCGGCCGCGTAGAATGCAGCGCCACTTTCCGCTCGGGGACACCACCATCCCTTTGAAGCCGCCCGTCATTGCTTGAGGAAAAGTTGAACTGCGCGAAAACCTCACCCGTTGTCCGTCATCACGCATGCTGAGGTCGGTAAGGAGGTTTGTTTTCGCTTCGCGGACAAAGTCTCTTTGCGTGCTGTGCACAACCAAGTCGTAATCAAGGCCCTTCTTCGACTTGCTCTTGTTGTGGTCACTTCGAGAAGGATGGCTTGGCACAATCCACGCACGCTTCACTTCAGGCTCCGAAGCCATTTGCTTGAACAGCTCTGCAAAAATACCGCCTCCATCACGCGGCGAGTCTGCTGACGACATTCTTCGACACGCCAATCTCCGTAATGAGTTGGAGCTGTTGCTTGTCAACAACAGCTACTTCTGTTCCAGCTTTGGCGCGAACTGTCGCCTGATGCACTCGTCGTCGGTAGTTTCGCCAATTTTCAGACGAATTATTGGCGCTCGCAATGTGGCGGAGTCAAACATTGAAACTCACCATCCACCGTCACCTCGTCACATCATCTAAATACTCTGGCAGGCGTTGTGTAGTGAGCCATCTTCGCAGTGGACGTCTCGAGGAATGCCAACGTGCAGGAAGATTCCAGCCATGTGACTCTTCCCCTTGCAACAAGCCCGCATCAAAATGAGGCCCAGTCTTCCTGCGGTCTGAAGACGCACACACAGGACCACCACACTTCACACCACGGCACGAACACGATGTACTCTTGGCGACAACATGGCGCGACACGCTCTTTGACACGCTCCTGGTTCGATTTTTCTGTGTCCATTCCATGGATGGCATCGCGACAACACACTGCCGACTGCCGACTGCTGACTGTCCTCGTCGTTCGTCGAGATTTGAACGAAGATGGAGCACACAAAACGGCAAATCTGCAAATCGCAAATCTGAAAATCTGAAAATCGAAAATCAAAATCTGAAAATCGACAAATCGACGAAAAAATCAAAAATCAAAAATCAAAAATCAAAAATCAAAAATCAAAATCAAAAATCAAAAATCAAAAATCAAATCTTCGCTGTCTACAGTTGTGATTTCACCAGAACGTACGTGGGTGTAACTATTCTGCTATTTTCTCAACACTATTTCACTATTTACTTTTGCTGTTTGGTGTTTGGTTTTATGGTTTTTGGTTTTGGTTTTTGAGGTTTTGATGTTTTGAGGTTTTGAGGTGTTGAGGTTTTGAGGTTCTTGACTGCTGTTGCACTGTTGACTGACTTCAGTTGATGTTTCTGTTGTTACTGTTGTCAGCGAACGGCTGCGCGAGTTGGGACTTGTTCGGAAAGGAACCAACTTTTTGTCAGCGGATGATGGACTCGATTCATACATGAGGAGAGATAACGACAAACGAAGGAAGGCTGGGAACATCAATGCTTCCACGATCTCCCAACACTCCATGGTTGAGCCTGAGCGGAGAAAAGAATCTACCGACAGTCCTACAAATCGAGTTTTGACACCGGAGCTGAAATACCCTGGCGACCGTAAAAAAAAGCACGAAGAAGAAGTGGATTTCTCTGGAATTGAAGTTCGTAAAATTGAAAATTGTAACATTGTTACAACAAATGTCAGTTGGTTCGTCCGGGAAGTAATCTGTGGGCACCACAAGTCGCTGCGGAATCACTTTTCTTGCGCGAGCAGAACTGCCCGGGCAACTTTCACCGACGCCTCGTCGAGAACTATTTTGCCGACGGACGATGCAGAATCTTGGATGGAGGCAACACTTGGAAGCGTAAATTTGCGTCGTTCGAAAACGTATGCTTGCTGGGGCTGCTCTTGCCACGATACTGGCAGCTGCAGGCGCTCTTTCCGGAGTTGGAACATGTGCTGTGGCAGAGGCAGCTTCGTCGTAGCCACAACCTGGTGCAGCACTGGGCACCCCGCTAAAATATTGGCAACAGCTTGCTCGAGTTCCGGTCCAAAGAGCAAGGAATTTGCAAACACATGAGTTGCATCCTGGTAGATGCGGTCGGTAAAGCTGCCGCAAATTACTGCGGGTTCCTCTTTCGACAGATACGGCGCGTTTCGCTCCTTCAGCCAAGCGTGGGCCGCAGCAGCGATGTCATGCCGGCTTTTCGCCAGCTCGATGCCAGCAGCGCGCTTGATGGGGTGCTGCAGGGCAAATTGGAGAACTGCTTTGCCGACGCCACTCCCAAGATCATACCAAACGATGTCAGACACTGTGGCACCAGTAGGACCGGGGCTCTGGACGGCACATTCCTGCGTTGTGCAAACCACATCCATAAGCATTCAGCAATCAGACGATCCAATCCGCAAACCGTGCCACTGAGTGCGAGAAGCGACGAGGCAAGCGAAACACGTGCGGCAACTTACAGAGACGATGTCCATTGCTGGACAGGTGATTTCCCCGTATGTGCCAGCCTTCCAAAACTTCCCGAGCTTTTGCACGCCATTTTCATCCGCTGCTGTGCCAGCAGCGTCTTTGAATTCCTCCAAAATAAGCTCGTGGTTCGTCGCCGTCTCGAAAACGAGCGCGTGCTCCACGGCAACATCAGCAAACGCTTTTACAATCCAACGGTAGTGCACAGGAAGCGCATCTAGCAGTTGTGGGTCGAGCTGAGAAAGTTTTTTCGAGATATCGCGCAGCGCCTCAGTTTTGCGCTGCTCTTGGACAACGGCTGGGTCCATGTCCGCGGCCATACAGAACATGCTGTTCGCAACGTCATCCTCGTCTTCAGAGGAGTCATCTTCGTTGTCTGACGACTCGAGTACGTGATCGCCCTGGAACGATTGGTATGGAAATAACTTTTTTGTGGCCAACATGGTTCTGGTCTCCGGACGTTAACTCTGTCGGCTGGCTCAAGTGCGGAAACACGCAAGCATACCAGGGTCAGCTGAGGGACTTGCGAGCTGCAGTTGTGCACGTTCACCGAAATTCAGCGAAAAATCGCCCCACTCCATCAAATATCACTCACAATAAAGATCCTTTGCACAGTGCCAGTGCACTTTGCTTGTGCGATGTGCGCGATGTGATGGCGTGGTGCTTGTTGTGCGTTCGTCTTGTTCGATGTGCATGTCACGGTACGACGCCGTTCTGTCGGTGGGTATTCGTGACTGTTTGCTCGGTGATTGACTTTCTGCATTGAGATCAGAGCGTTAGGTGTCGAAGCAGTCCTCACGTCATCACCGGGTGTCCCGTCGTTGTCCTGCAGCGGTGTCGGATGGATGTCGGAAGATGGAAGATACAACACAACAGAACGAGTTGATGCGTGCGTGCATGGCCGATGATCGATGGCCATTGCTTCAGAACGCCAGAGCCCCTAAACAGTTGATATGTCCCAGTTGAAACCACTTCACGGGTCGTATCGCTGATAAGAAAGGGTACATTCGCAATACATTCATTGTTTGAACATTGTTCATTGGTCATACAAATTCCTTCGTCGTCCTGAAAGACCATGAAGGGTGGCTGGCTCCGAACCCAAAGCGACTAAAATTACACACTTTCTGATGCACAAAGTGGTACTTTCACGAGACAGCATGCCTCGCCTTGCGGCACACAAAACACGCCAGCCTCGAAAGATGAAATCCAGAATTACCGCTTCAGCAAGGAGTTTTAGCGTCTTTGGGAGTGTAATTACCACACGAAAAGTCGAAGAGTGAGGAATTGCATACTGTACACCTCGTTCGTCATGGGGTTTCGGGTCTTGCCCGGATGGAGCCAGTGCGATTCGCTGTGTTGTGCTTTGCGTCGTGCGTGGTGTGGTGGTGGGTGGCGGCTGTGTAAAAAATGGAGTGAAAAACGCACGCTCAGCTGTAATCACACGTATGTTGTGACCTAATTCCCGGTACAACCTGTATTGCACCTTTCTTGGGTGGCAATTGGCAATCACTTGCTTTCTGCTTTCTTGGGGGAGTGACTGACCTCCCTTCCTTGGTTGGTTGGTCTCAAGCGCGGCACTGTACTGCGGTGCAGTGCAATGCGCTGTATTTTACGCATGGCCTCCATTTTTTACAGGGCGTCTTGCTGGTCTAGTTCGGCCACATACAGTGGCATGAATGTGTGGCACGTGGCACGTGTGTGAGTGGCCGGCCACCATTCACCATTGAGTTGAGTTGGACGGCCAACCAACCCACCCCACAGTCCCAGCACCCAGCACGCCCGCTGTGAGTGAGGTGGATGGAAGAAGGATGGACGAGTCAGTCGTTGCGGAACGCCGGTTTCATTTGTGAAACTTTCTTCACCACTCACTCACCACTGTACAGTGCGAGTTGTCGAGTGACGCATTTTCGCATTTTGCATTTTGCACTTTTTGCATTTTTTGCATTTTTGCACGTTTGCCTACAGTATTTGTATTGTTGTGTAGTGTCCGTTTTTGGTACTGTACTGTTCGTTCTTCGTTCGTTAGTTTTAGTCCGTTCTTCCTTCTTCCAGTGTCGCTGTTGCTGCTTCGCTGTGTCGCTGCTTCTCAGTTTCGCTGTTTCCGAAATTCTGAAATTCTGTAATTCTGTAATTCTGTGTAATTCTGTAATTCTGTAATTTCGTAATTCTGTAATTTCGTAATTTCAACTTTTCACTTTTCACTTTTCACCACTCACCACTCACCACTCACCACTCACTCTGTCATTCACTCTTTGCGGCCGAACGAACGCACAAGCACTCACTCGCTCGACCGGCTTCCACCCCAACTTCAGCAATTTCCAGCAACCATGCCCATACACCCAACCACAAAATGAAACCCGCCTATACAGTCAATATTTACAATATCACTGTGTGCAGTTACGCCGACTCAAAATCTAAAACTCACCTATGTACTGAACGGCAGTGACCTCATTCGCACTCGCCCACTCACGCTGTGGAAGGAATGTGGAACTTCGACAACGGCGTTCCAGCGGACTTCGCTCGCAAGGCTCACTCACTCACCCACTCACCCACTCACCCACTACTCATTCACTCACTCACTCACACTCCACTATAATCATACCACTCACAACAGCAGCGGCGTGTTGTGTGGTATAAGTTGGAATTTGGAATTTGGAAATTTAGAAATTTACAGTGACACTTTCCTCATTTTTACATGTTCTATTTTCACATTTTCACATTTTCACATTTTCACATTTTCACATTTTCCATTTTCCACATTTTCACATTTTCAATCCATTCAAAAACCAACAACCAACCAACCAACCAGCAACACACACACACACACCCCACGCACGCACGCACACTCACACACTCACAGTCAGTCAGTCAGTCAGTCAAGTCAAGTCAAGTCAGTTCTCACAAAAGGGGGGATTTGGGATTTGGGAAAAGAAAAGGGGTTCACAGTTCACAGTTCACAGTTCACAGCCAAGCCAGTCCACAAACGGTGAAAGTTTTCAAAGTAAAGTTTCCAGGCTCTCTCTCACTCACTGGGCTCAGATCAGTCAGAGTTCTCGATCAAGTTTTGACACACCTGTCTGTGCGTGCGTACCTATCATTCCTGCGTCGTGTCTTCATACACTCACTCACTCACTCACTCACTCACTCACTCACTCACTCACTCACTCACTCACTCACACTCACTCACACTCACTCACAGACAGACAGCCGGCAACCTGCACAGACAGCTCTCACTCACTCACTCACTCACTCACTCACTCACTCTTGAGGCGTTGGCGGACTTGGCAGGCTGCAGTCACTCACTCACTCACTCACTCACTCACTGTGCACTGCGGTCACTCACTGTGCACTGCGGTCACTCACTCACTCACTCACTCTCTCACTCACTCACTCACTGCGACGTTGCGTTGCTGTGTTCGTTCGTTCGTTCGTTTGTTTGTTCGTTCGTTTGTTCGTTCGTTCGTTCGTTCGTTCGA
>ENA-OWNT01004842-OWNT01004842.1-seawater-metagenome-genome-assembly--contig:-NODE-4842-length-11493-cov-2.725999_pt1 | contig 11493 bp, 8 predicted proteins | sample MGYA00238136_ERZ651165 | MGnify/ENA primary metagenome ERZ651165 (study PRJEB26861, sample SAMN08777766) | seawater metagenome | isolation source: coastal seawater | place: USA: Florida | collected... | reverse complement strand
CCATTGATGTTCTCGCCTGGTACTTGAGGCCGGAACATCAATGGCTGGATAGATTCGCTTATTGGCAAGTCTTCTGTCAAGTTGAAGTTCCATGTTACCAGTTCCCTTGAACTCTTCAAAAATCACTTCGTCCATCTTAGAACCGGTGTCTGTAAGAGCGGTGGTAATAATGGTCAATGACCCTCCTCTCTCAACATTCCTGGCCGCACCAAAGAACCTCTTTGGTCTGTGTAGGGCGTTAGAATCAACCCCACCTGAAAGTATCTTACCAGAAGCAGGAGCGGTAGTATTATAAGCACGTGCCAACCTTGTGATTGAATCAAGGAGTATCACAACGTCATGACCACATTCTACCAAGCGTTTTGCTTTTTCAAGAACAATGTTGGCAATGCGAGTATGTCTGTCAGCTGGTTCATCGAAAGTAGAAGACACTACCTCTGCATTTACATGACGGGCCATATCGGTCACTTCCTCAGGGCGCTCATCTATCAATAAGATGATCATGTAAATCTCTGGATGATTCTTCGCTATGGCATTTGCCACTTGTTGTAAAAGAATTGTTTTACCCGTTTTGGGTTGAGCAACTATCAGGCCTCTTTGCCCTTTTCCAATTGGTGAAAAAAGGTCAATAATCCTGGTTGAAAACTCATCCTTCTTATTTTGAAGATTCAGTTTCTCATCTGGAAACAGAGGGGTGAGATGTTCAAAAGAAACCCTGTCTCTCACCTCTGCAGGAAGACGACCATTTATTCGCTCTACACGAATAAGAGCAAAATACTTCTCACCTTCCTTTGGTGGACGAATCACACCCTTGATAGTATCACCGGTCTTCAGCCCGAAAAGTTTGATCTGAGAAGGTGAAACATAAATATCGTCAGGCGAAGGCATGTAGTTGTAATCAGAAGAGCGCATGAAGCCATAGCCTTCTGAAATGATTTCTATAACACCTTCATTGACAATATGTCCATCAAAGTCATAAGACTTTGTGAGAGGACTTTCTTGTTTTGGCTCATGTCTGTTATCACCCGATTGATGGTCATGACGTTGATTATGCCGGTTGTCATACCGTTCGCCACTATTTCTGTCACCTCTATCTCCCCTATCATGACGCGGGCCACGGTCACGGTCTCTGTCCCTGTCCCTGTCGCGATCTCGATATTGATCTCTGTCTCGATATTCCCTCGGGGCTCTTTCTCTTGATTGTTCAGAACGCTCAGGGCGACCTGAAGGAGCTTCCTGAGTTCTTCTGTGCGGTGGACGCGCAACCGAAGCGCTTTCTTCCGCACTTTGGGTTTCGGGAGTACGTGTCCGAGAAGGGCTTACTTTCTCAGCGGTGGCCGGTTTTTCGGCTTCACCCACTTTGATAATTTTCCTTCTTCTTACGCGCTTCTTTTCGCCCGATTCGGTTTCTATTACCTTGGTTTCTGCTCCTTTATCGGCCGGAGCTTCAGAACTGGCTGCTTTTTCTTCTTTACTACCTTTACTTGCGGAAACAGACTTGCCAGAGCCTGGCTTTTGCTTTTTAGTAATTTCTGTTTTCAGAACTTCAATAAGTTCTGATTTCTTAAGCTTCCTGAAATTCTTGATTTCGTGCTCCTTAGCCAGTTGATGCAATTCGGGCAATAGGCGTGCCTCTAGGGTTTCAACATCTATCATGAAAACAACTCAATTAAAATCAATGATTGTTTAGTGCGACCTGCTTGTGAGAATATCGAGCTGGAAAAGTTCGAAAGGTTTCTTGTCTTGTGCTCGCAGGGCAAATATATGCTTTAGCCTATAACTCAGGCCAAAATTCTCAACGGTTCTTCTAAAAACTCTGCTAAAGTTTTCAGGAACTTGGCCCCCAAGGCACCATCTACTGCACGATGGTCACAAGAAAGTGTCACTTTCATCACATGAGCTGGAACAATCTCACCATTTCTTACAATTGGCTTTTGACTTATTCCGCCAACGGCCAGAATACAAGCATCAGGTGGGTTAATGATTGCGGTAAACTCTTCAATACCAAACATACCCAGGTTAGAGATAGTAAAAGTGTTACCACTGAACTCCTCAGGCTGTAGCTTCTTATCACGGGCTTTGCCGGCCAGTTCTTTTACCTCAGCAGAGATTGCCGAAATAGGTTTGGCATCAGCATGCTTCACAACAGGCACTATCAGGCCATCATCAATAGCTGTGGCAACGCCAATGTGCACATGGTGGTTGAGCCTGATTGTATCTCCCATCCATGAGGCATTCACCTTTGGATTGGCTTTCAGCGCGGCAGCCACTGCCTTGATGATAATATCGTTGTAAGAGACCTTTGAACCCAGGTACTCATTGATTGATTTTCTTGCTTCAACCGCCCTGTCCATGATAATCTCTCTGGTAAGATAGAAATGAGGGGCCGTGAATTTGCTTTCAGACAGCCTTCGCGCAATGGCCTTTCTCATCTGGCTTAGCGGCATGTCTTCATAGCCTTCAGTTCCGGCCGCTGCTGCGGCTGGTGTGGCTCGCCTAATAGATGAAGGATCAAAATTCTCAACATCGCGTTTCACGATTCTACCTCCTTCGCCACTCCCAGAAAGCATACTAAGGTCAATTCCACTTTCAGCAGCCATCTTTTTGGCAAGCGGAGAAGCTATTATTCTACCATCAGCAGAGACGCTGGCAGTGTTTGACGCTGCCTGGACAGGACTCGCTACAGCCTGCGTGGCTGGTTTGGATTCCTGCACCGGCGTTTCTTGTTTCACTTCAGGCGTTTCAGCAGCCTTTTCTTCAATGTTTGCTGAACTGCCATTGGCTGCTCCCGCTTTTGCTTCTTCGAGCAAAGCCTTAAAATCATCTCCATCATTTCCAATTACCGCTAAAACACCATCAACGGGTACTGTATCACCGGGCTGTGCTTCAATGTGAAGGATGGTTCCTTTGGCCTGACTATCAAAATCCATGGTGGCCTTATCAGTCTCAACTTCTGCCAGCACATCGCCAATGGCCACCTTATCTCCTTCTTTTACAAGCCATTCCACAATAACACCTTCTTCCATGGTGTCGCTCATACGACGCATCTTAACGATCTCAGCCATAAACTTCTATGAGATTAAATAATTGAATATGAATGATTTAAAGAGAACTAAATCTATTTGAAAGGGCAAAAATATGCCATACACACATAAATTCTATTCCAGCTCTTCTTTTAATGTACACATGCACAAAAACAAGGAGATCATGATTTTGTTCAGCTGCTGAATACCTTTGAAATATTATTGCAATAATATGAGATCGTATCTTGACCTTTTGGCTCATGTAATGGAAAACGGCGTGGATAAGGCCGACCGAACCGGTACTGGCACACGGAGCGTATTTGGATACCAAATGCGTTTTGATTTGAATGAGGGCTTTCCATTGGTAACCACCAAAAAGGTTCATTTAAAATCTATAATATATGAATTGCTCTGGTTTCTAAAGGGCGATACCAACATTAAGTACCTCAAAGAAAATGGTGTAAGCATTTGGGATGAATGGGCTGATGAAAACGGCGACCTTGGTCCGGTTTATGGTGCGCAATGGCGATCATGGAAAGGCGCGAGCGGAAAGACTGTTGACCAGATCAAAAATGCAATTGAAACCATAAAGACCAATCCTGATTCAAGAAGGATTATTGTAAATGCCTGGAACGTTGGCGAACTTTCAGAGATGGCCCTGACCCCTTGCCATGCAATGTTTCAATTTTATGTGGCCAATGGCAAATTGAGCTGCCAACTCTACCAGCGAAGTGCCGATTTATTTTTGGGAGTGCCCTTCAATATTGCCTCTTACGCCCTCATTACCATGATGGTTGCACAGGTTTGTAATCTGGAGGTAGGTGAGTTTGTGCACACCTTTGGCGACGTACATATTTATAACAACCACTTTGATCAGGTGAAATTGCAACTGAGCCGGACACCAAAGGAATTGCCTCAAATGAAGATCAACCCCGAAGTGACACATATTGATGATTTTAAATATGATGATTTTGAGGTTGTAAACTATGAACCACATCCTGGCATAAAGGCCCCTATAGCGGTATGAAGTGTTCTATTGTTGTAGCTGCATCAAAGAATTGGGTAATTGGCAGGAATAACGATCTCATTTGGCAGCTTCCCAGGGACTTACGTTTCTTCATGCAGCTTACCATGGGAATGCCGATACTGATGGGCAGAAAGACTTTTGAGTCACTGGGCTGCAAACCGCTTAAGGGTAGACACCATATTATAATTAGCCGCTCGTTTGAATTTAGCCATGAACAGGTTTCAGTTTTCTCAAAGATTGAACAAGGTATAGAGTGGGCAAGAAATGGGGGCTACAAAGAGCTTTTTATCACTGGCGGAGGCACCATTTATGAGTATTGCCTTAATAATGACCTGATTGACAAGGTGTTTCTTACCACCGTGCAAGAAGATTTTGAAGGCGACACTTTCTTCAAGGGTTTCAATAAGAATGACTGGCGCCTTATCTCATCAGCCCACTATGCTCAGGATGAAAAGAATGCCCATGCAATGACCTTTCAACAGTTTGTCCGCTAGGTACTAGTCATCTCTGCCATCATAAGCAAAGCCCAGGCGCTTACCAGTCTTTACCGGCGCACTTCCCTGCTGAATCACTTTTTGATGTAAGGTTATTTCCTTTACCTGGTCAAATGGCGGAACAAACAAATCAAAGTCCACCGAGTGCTTCACCGAAGTCTGAACGATCTTCATGGCTGCTTCATCATCAAACACCTGATTGTCAAAATCACTGAATAGAAAAGAAAACTGGCGATTGCCATCCATGAAATACTGGCCATTCTTATTGACGAATATCCGTCCGAGCAAATATCCAATGTCTGCCAGCCGGTTATACCTTAAGGAGTCAGCCAGAAAATTGTAAATGAGAATCATGCCTACATAACCTGAACTCGGATCGGTCTTAACAGCATCCTTTTGATTGAGAAAATGCTCCTTTGGGAATGCAAAGACATTTGAGTGCATTTCAAAAACCAATGCATCGCCAGAAAATCTCATCTCGGCTTCAAAAGCCCCACTTTCGTTAAACTCAAGGTCAAGCTTATACCCTTTCTCTTGCCGCTCTTCTTTAAAAGCATCAATTGTTGCTTTGGCTTGCGACTTCACCTTGCCAAAAGCTTCAAGAGTTACGGCATATACTTCCTGCTTAAGGTGTGCCTTTTCACAGAAATACTCGTCCAGTTCCAATAATTCCTTCTCCATACTTTTGGTTTAATATGCCTTGGCAAACACCACTCGTCGTGATGATGGCTTGCCTGACTGAATACACTTGCCTTCCTCTTCAATGGCGTCTAATGGTATACACCTGATAGTAGCCTTTGTCAACTCCTTGATTTTTAATTCAGTTTCGTCCGTTCCATCCCAATGTGCCAGGGCAAAACCTTGTTTATTGTCAATAACATCCACAAACTCATCCCATGAGTCTACCTGATACGTTCTGGAATCTCTAAACGCTAAGGCCTTATTGAAAATGGCATCCTGTATTTCAACCAATAGAGCATCAATCTTGTCAGCAAGTCCATCAAACGGAATTACTTCCTTGGTTTGGGTATCTCTGCGGGCCAGCTCTACTGTGCCGTTTTCCAAATCCCTTGGCCCCATAGCTACTCTTAAAGGAACTCCCTGCAATTCGTATTCGGCAAATTTCCAACCCGGACGCTGGTTATCCCTGTTATCGTATTTCACTTTGATACCAAGCTTTCTCAAAGCTGAGGCCAGCTCATTGGCCTTTGCAGATATAGCTTCCAGCTGTTCAGGCCCCTTATATATGGGTACAATAACTACCTGAATAGGAGCCACTTTTGGTGGCAATACCAAACCAGAGTTATCAGAATGTGCCATAATCAAAGCTCCAATCAAGCGGGTTGAAACACCCCATGAAGTGGCCCATACGTGTTCCTGCTTACCTTCTTTATTGGCAAATGTCACATTGAAGGCTCTGGCAAAGTTCTGTCCCAGAAAATGAGACGTTCCTGCCTGTAAAGCCTTTCCATCCTGCATCATTGCTTCAATGCAATAGGTTTCTTCGGCGCCGGCAAAACGCTCATTGGGCGTCTTTAATCCCTTTATAACAGGGATGGCCAGGTATTCCTCAACAAAGCTGGCGTATACTCCCAGCATCTTTTCTGTCTCTTCAATCGCCTCTTCCTTGGTGGCATGTGCGGTATGCCCCTCCTGCCAGAGAAACTCGGCCGTTCTAAGAAATAGTCGGGTACGCATTTCCCAACGCACCACATTGGCCCATTGATTAATAAGCAATGGTAAATCCCTGTAAGACTGAATCCAGTTTTTATAAGTATTCCAGATAATGGCTTCGCTCGTAGGGCGAACCACCAACTCCTCTTCGAGTTTAGCGGCCGGGTCAACCATGAGCTTGCCCTTTTTCTCCGGATCATTTTTGAGTCTGTAGTGAGTTACCACGGCACATTCTTTGGCAAAACCTTCTGCGTTCTTCTCTTCGGCCTCAAAAAGTGCTTTTGGCACAAAAAGAGGGAAGTAAGCATTCACGTGTCCAGTTTCCTTGAACATATCGTCCAGAACTCTCTGCATATTCTCCCAAATGGCAAAGCCGTGCGGTTTAATCACCATACAGCCCTTTACCGCACTATGTTCGGCCATTCCAGCCTGTTTTACGATATCATTGTACCATTCTGAGTAGTCTTTTTCCTTGGGAGTAATTTTGTTTGCCATTAAAGTGAAATTTGGAACAATGCTTGATCTTATTGCATTAACAATTATGTGCGACAAACTTAAATATTATTGATTATGCCCTATTTATACATTAAGCCTTTTGTCATGAAGCATCTTCCAAAAACTCTGTTCATTTTACTGTTCAGTACTGTACTTTTTTCTTGTTCATCAAATAGATATGTAGTGAGTGATGGTGTTTACTACAATGCAAAAAAAGATGCTGACCGGCTTGATCATGAAATGGGATATATCCAATCAAAATCAGATGCTTCTGAATCAAATGACTTTACAGTAGTTGACAAAACCACCTCACCAGGTCAAAACAATGGTGGTATAAGAACCAATACTTCTCAGAGCCCTGGCAACGTCACTCATCAGTCAGACACTCTTGTTATTGATGGCAATGGTTCAGGTGATACCTATATCACCAACAATTACTACTATGATGACGATGATGATTTTACCTATACGCGCAGAATCAATAATTTCGGTTACCCATCAGCCTCATTCAGCTATTACTCATCATGGGGTTGGTACGGTGGCAATGGCTTCTATTACAATGCCTATGCATATGATCCATGGTTTTATGACCCATGGTACTACGATCCTTGGTTTGGGGCCACTTACTACCGTCCATACAGAAGATCAATTGCGTGGAGCCCTTATTATGGATACTATGACCGTTGCGGCTGGAATTATGGATATCGCAACTCATGCGGATGGTCGGGAAACAACTGCTGGTATGGATACAACAGTTGCTATAACAACAACGGATGGAACAGTGGCAACCGCTGGGGCGGGAACAATAGATGGAACGGCTCAAACGGGAACAATGACAGATGGATTAGTCAGGGACCCAGAGGACCTATATATTCAAGAGGCACCAATCCCAATACCGGATTGAGAAGGGAGTTGCCACATCGTTTGGCTGAGCGTGAAAATGAAACCTGGGCCAATAACAATGGAAACAACCTCAATAGACCCAATTTGTCTGACCGTAGCATCGTTTCAAACGCAAATGACCTCTCGGCCACCACTCAGGGACAGGGACAAAGAGTAATTGCACCTGGGCAAACCAGAACCAGAATAAGCCCCAACGACCGCACTGCAGCCACAAGTGGCACGGTTACAAATAATGTAAGCACTGCAGGTTCCAGAGGCAATGTTGCTACAAACAACTCTGGTGGAACCAGAATCAGTCCCAACCAACAGATACCGGCAGCAACTGCCAATGGAACAAGCGCAACCAACACGAGAGCAGGAAGCACTACTGCAAGCACCCATAACAACCTACCGGCCAGACAACAGCCCACTACCTATTACAGACTAAAAACCAATGGAAGCGGTACCATACCCACCGCTACTACCGCAGTGGTAAATGGAAACACAAGAACTACTATTACCCGAACTGGTGCTACTACATCAACAAGTGGTAATACCACTCCAACCACACGCACCAGCCCTGTTAAGGTTAATTCAGTAATACAAACCCGAAATACCACTCAACAAAATAACCGGGTTCAAAGCCAGGGTTCTACTACAACCCAAACCACACAACCCAGAAGTACTGCTCAAAGAAGCAGTGCAACTACACAACAGAGCAGCACCCAGAATAGAAATAGTACCACCACCCTACCTGCCACAACTACAACAAGAACCAATGGAAACTCACAGACAAGCACCCGGGTGAGCAACCAATACCGTCCTCGCTCTACAACAAGTACTCAGAGAAGCTCAGGTTCATCAGGAACTCAAAGAAGTTCAAGCACTAGTACCGGTACAACAAGAAGCAGTAACAATAGGAGTTCAGGTTATCAAAGAAGTTCGTCTTCAAGCGGTAGTTCAACCAGTGGAAGTCGTTCAACAAGTACGAGAAGTTCAAGCAGTTCAAGCTCACGTTCTACCTCGACAAGAAGCAGTTCGTCTTCGAGCAGAAGCAGTTCTTCTGGAACATCCCGTAGCAGCAGCTCAAGAAGCAGCTCCAGTGGCTCTTCGGGATCAAGATCATTGCCAAAAAGATAAAGCCAACAACCATGAAAACACTAAAAACACTATCAACCCTGGCCATGCTATGCCTCTACTTTACGCTTAGCGGGCAGAATATATATGATGTGCAACGCTATTCAGGAACTCTATTCCAGAGCAACGCACGCTCAATGGCAGTAGGCAATGCATTTGGTGCCCTTGGTGCCAACCCTATCGCTACATCTATAAACCCTGCAGGTATTGCGGCATATCCAGTATCTGAATTCAGCTTCTCTCTGGGAGCAACTAATTCTGAAATTGGGTCAAACTACCTGGGGAATTTGTATGACGACAATAAATACAGTCTTAACCTGCCAAATCTGAGTTATGTGTTTACAGAACGCAACAAGGTTAAAGACGCGGATTTTAGCAACTCATGGCTTAGCACCCACTTCGCAATTACAATGAATCGTAGAAATGGCTTCAATCAAAGTTTTGTATTTACCGGAGATAATCAACTAACCACCATGCTTGACCAGTTCGCTGAAGAGCTGGATTATCTCTACTTCAACGATCTGGCTATTGACTCAGGCAGTTATGGCGGCATGGGTTATTTTGCTTACCTGATTGACCCTATCTATAACGACGAAGACGAAATTGTTGGCTTTGCACCTTCAGTAAGTGACAACTCTACGATTAATGTGGCTCAGGCTCAGAGCATCAGTTCTTCAGGGAGTATTAATGACCTTAATCTATCACTTGCCGGAAATTATGGGGACAAGCTATTCCTTGGAGCAACTCTTGGCTTCCCGGTTCTTAACTATAAGGAAACAGGAACCTACACTGAAGACAATCTCGACCAGGCAATAGATAATTACAATTACATGACCCTGCGCCATAGCTTAACCGACCGGGGCATAGGTATATTCGGACAACTGGGAATGATATTGAAACCAGCGCAGATAATGCGTATTGGCTTATCAGTAAAGACCCCTACATTCTATTCAGTTAACCGAACTTTTAAAACGTCGCTTGAAGGCAATACAGATGCCAACGGTACTATCAAAATAGAACCCTCAGGCTATGATTACCAATACAACTTTGTAACTCCATGGGAGGTAACCGCCAGCGCTGCAACCTTGCTGGGCAAAATGGGATTCCTGTCTGCTGATTATACATTCTTTGACGGCTCATTGGCCCGTCTTAGTGCAGAAGGAAGCGAGGGTAGGCTTGCGTACGTAAATGAAAACAATGAAATAAAAGATGCCTTACAAGGGGTTCACCAGATTCGCCTGGGTGGAGAAATTTCTCTTGGCAATTTCGCGCTCAGGTTAGGTACAAGTACTACTACCTCCGCCTATAAAAAAGGCTACATGCCCGAAACAAGTATGTCAAGCTATAGCACGACCTCGGCCGGAATCGGATACCGTGAAAACCTCTTTTACATGGATCTTGGTGTGCAAAGAATGTTCAGAGGCTCATTCTTTCAGCCTTACTCATTGAGCTACACAGATGTGGCCGGTGCCAAGCTTGATGAAAGCTATACCAGCTATGTACTCACAGCAGGATTCAACTTTTAAGATATAAATGCTTTTCTATTGAGAATCGCCTCGCAAAATGCGGGGCTTTTCTTTTTATATCCCCACCTTTTCCCCTCCTTTGAAATATGGAATTGCTTAAGCAACTCATTTCAATTCATAGCCCATCAGGCTCAGAGGCTGCCATCAAAGAATTTATTCTTGATTACGTAGTTAAAAATCAAGACCAATGGGCATGTAAGCCAACCATTATAAAGGATGGTATACAGGACAATCTGATGTTGGTTTTTGGTAAACCAAATACTGCCGTTTACGCCCATACTGACTCTATTGGCTTCATGGTTGGTTATGACAATGAACTCTCTAAAATTGGCGGTCCTGATACTACGGCCAATTGGCTGTTGACGGGTCAGGACGAAAAAGGGAAAGTAGAAGGCACATTGCAGGTTGACGAAGAGACTTTAAAACTTCAATGCAAACGCAAAGTTGCCCGCGGCACCACACTCACATTTGCCCCTGACTTTAATGAAACCAAAAGCTACATTCAGTCACCATACATGGACAATAGACTTGGAGTCTACGTAGCCCTGAAACTCTGTGAGACACTTAAAAATGGTGCTTTGGTCTTCAGCACATTTGAAGAAACAAAAGGAGGTGCAGCCCAGTTTTTAGCAGGTAAGCTTTATCATGAATATGAGATAACGCAAGCCCTTATTGCCGACATCACCTGGGTTACCCAAGGGGTAAAACATGGCAAAGGAGTGGCCGTTTCACTTAAAGACAGCACTGTACCCCGAAGAGTGTTTACTGATAGAATTTGCACACTTGCCAGAGAATCAAAGGTTTCCTTTCAGCTTGAAGTAGAGCATGCAGGTGGCTCAGATGGCACAGCTATTCAATCATCTCCCTATCCAATTGACTGGTGTTTTATTGGAGCACCTGAAAGCCATGTGCACAGCCCGTTGGAAAAGGTGCATAAGCACGATATTGATGCCATGCTGGAGCTTTATCAATACTTAATGGATAGGCTCTGAGTCATTTCATTTTCAGGCTCAAATCGAGTGCCCCGGCTCTTTGGGTTAACGAACCTGAAGAAATGAAATCTACTCCGGTCTCAGCGTAGGCACGGATATTTCCGGCATTAATTCCGCCTGAAGCCTCTGTAATCTTTCTTTTATCAATCAGAAGCAAGGCATCTCTGATTTGATCAGGGCTGAAATTATCAAGCATCAGCCAGTCAACCTGGTCAAGCGACATCACTTCCTTCACATTGTCAA
>ENA-OWNT01004841-OWNT01004841.1-seawater-metagenome-genome-assembly--contig:-NODE-4841-length-11494-cov-4.214505_pt1 | contig 11494 bp, 11 predicted proteins | sample MGYA00238136_ERZ651165 | MGnify/ENA primary metagenome ERZ651165 (study PRJEB26861, sample SAMN08777766) | seawater metagenome | isolation source: coastal seawater | place: USA: Florida | collected... | reverse complement strand
GCAAGTCCTTCGGCTCAAAGGTGGCAGGTTGGGGTTCTTGCGACTTTGAAGCAGCGCAAAATATTTCAAAAGTTTCTCGCAAGACATCGCGAACCGCAACAGCAGCTCGACGTGCGATTTGGTAGGTCTTAACATTGTCGGTCGCATCATGTTCAGTTGACGGCTGCTCGGTGACCCGGGATTTTTTGCTCGTTCGTTTCGGCTTCGTGATTGGAACATTGTCGCTCGCAGAAAGGAACTGGTTTTCTATAATTTGCAACGCATGGGGTGCTGTAGAAGTCATGAGGTCGTAAATGGCACGTAAGTGCAATGTTATTTTGGCAACGAACGGGGCAATCACATCCGTGTGGGCATCCGATTCCGACGGAAGAGAGGTTTGTGCGAGCTGAGGGCGGCTGGCAACCAGAACAATCTCAACTCTTCTGTATGCGACGGCATCAAGTGCGTTGGAATCGAAGAACGACTTGGTGGCGACAACTGCAGCACTAAATCCGCAGCGGACAGCATTGTCCACAGTAAATTCACGCACGTGTTTGCTTAGATGTGGCGTGGACGTTCGGGCCACTTGCTCATTTTGTGGATGGGATCTGCGTTGAGGGTCCCCAGCAACTGTTGTCTTCCCTGTCTGAGTCTTGATCGTAACAATTTTTTTGGTGCGTGCACGCACGGCGCTCTCGTCAAGCATCCGCTTGCCGAGCAAGTGGTCGAGTTGGCGAAATTGACTCAAAAGCCGTTCGTATGTTGCCACAAGTTCAGTCTGAGAGCTGCATACAATATCAACATTCGGTACTTGACATGCATTGTTGCTGGTAATTTCATCGTCGACACTGTCGGACGGAACCACGAACAATCCTGACTTACGCATGCCTTGCGCTGTACCCGCCGCAAATGTCAAAAGCGAATCGTCCGTGCACGGAACCAAGTTTGTAACCCCAATGCGACGTCCTCGGAAACCGAGCACGACGGTACCTGATGAAGATACATTCGATTGTTTACCAAGTCGCGGATCTGGGGTTCGTGCTCGCCATTGTTGCATCTGTTGCGAGCTTGCGCGTTGTAGCATGTAATGAATACTTGTTCCATCCTCACTTGACCAAATCACGGACCGCTGCAAGCCGACTGACAGCAGCAATTCATCTAAGTCGCGAAGAACCGTTTTCTCTTGCTTCAGCGCGTCACAAAATAACTGCGTGCCATTGACAGTTCGCACCACGGGCTGGTGATTGATTTCGAACAATTCAAGGCCGTTCTCGCCAAGGGCAATCTTGGCCGTCGACTTCCGTCGTGGAAGAGGAAATTGTGCGCCGGGACCAAGAATTTTTTCAACGGCTGATCTACTGAGCGGAGTTGTGGTTACAAATCTTCCTGCTGCGTCTTCAGTGAAACATAAACCAGGATTTCCATTGTTCATTCCCAGATTGAGAACGACTTGAACAACGTCAGATTTAGATTGATCAATGATGGCCTGCTTCCGGATTTGAGCGCTGAGTTGCGGGGTTGGGCGAGATGGCAGGCGATATTTGTGAGAACCATTCCGTGGTTCCTGTTTCGATCGCTGACTCAGCAAGTCGACTTTCAGCCCGAAGGCGTGGACTACCCAATCGATAATGGTCAGTTGCTTGGACACCAACAACGGATCGGCCTCTTGCTGCAACCTTAGGCAATCACCTAGGTATGCGGCCCGGGATCCTGCGCCAACACCAGCACCGGCGCTGCTAAGTTGAGCGGAAAGTGGTCCAAAAGATTCTATCTCATCTTCAACGAACAAGGGATCATGCTTAAGTGCATGATCCCCAAAAGCAAGCTGGCCATCCAGAACAAACACTTTTTCACGCCGGCAATAGTGTTGAAAGAATGCCTCGTCGTTCGCACGTCTAATCTGGCTCAGAATTGTAAGCCCATGCAACGCACGTTGCACAGGCTCGGGCAACTCAACGCTTTTCCGGCGATTTTGATCGTATTGCAGTGCGCAGCGAATACCGCACGATTGCTGCACAAGTGATAATTCTCGCATTCGTAGAACGATCTGTCCCGGGTGAACAAAATCAGGATCCACTTGAGAGTCTTTTGCACGACGTGAGATCACCCAAGCATGTCCGCGGCTGGAGAGGTCATGAACAAACATTGACATTGTGGCCTTCTGGAACTCTGGCGAACAGGCCTCCAGCCCGTCAATCAGGAATATAAGTCTTCGAGAACGAAAGCTCTGCACCAAAAATGATTCGAACAGAGGATCACTCTGAAATTCGCTTCGAATCAGGCTTTCCAAGTATTGCTCCGCTTTCAAATAAGGTTTTGTGCCGCCATAGTTTCTTTGGTCTGTGTAAGCCGCTACTTGGCGTCGCCGTCTCATCTCAGTCGCTTTTGCGGAAGGTGACGATGGCGGTGATCCGCCTTCTTCATCGCTGCTGTCATCCATTTTTTGACCGTCCGATTTGGCTAATGGTTTCTCGACGGAACACGCTGACCTCCAAATGGACTCCATTCGAACACCAACCATGAGGAACGGAATCATTTTGCCAGCCGCGAATACAGCCTCCGATTGATCGGATTGAGAGGGCAAATTGTTGCCCGTATCGGCCAATTTACTTTCGGATTCGTCATCTTCTTCCATATCTGTGTCAGCGACGGTGGTGCGTTGCTTTTGACTCCTCACTCGTTCGAGGTGCGCTTGGGCGAGACAAAAAGCAAGTTTCCTCATTGCCCACGTTTTCCCCGAGCCCGCATCGCCTTCGATCACAATTTGAAGCGATCGTTGTGTGCCCCCGCTATCTACAAAATGCTTCACACACGCGCGGAACGATCGATCATGATCACCCACAAAAAGATGCCGTGGTGTCAACATCAACATCCCAACTTACCCCTTGATTGGCAAAGCTACCAATCAATTGAACGATTCCACCGACATTGAGAACGTTTTGAAGCGGGGCTGTCTCCGCTGCAGGCCCTGAATTACAATCCGTAGAAATACTGGCTGCGTTACCACTTGCAGCAATCAACTCCGTTGACAGTAGCATCGCTTTGGTGAGAACGTCCGCCAACACAGGGGGCGCGCGTTGACATCGGCACAAAATTTCGACTTCTTGTTGCGCTGCTGCCATCTCGTGGCCTGCCAACCATCAGTACACATAAATGAGTCACAGGCATGCCACAAACGCCACATCAACCACAAAACCCACCCATTGTGAAATTTTTACTCAAATGGCGTTCAGTCCAACCAAGAAATCCAAGCCTGCCAACTTCGAAGTGGCTGGCGTTGAGGAGCAACGGGGCATGATTACAATCGTGCAAGTCGACTTGAACAGAAAAAGTTGGTTCTGCATCAAATCGCAGGAAGTGGCGATTCCCATGATCAGGGCCAAGCCAGCGATCCACCGTCGCGTCTTCCCAGCGATGCCATCCGGGATGAAAAACGGACAATCGGACACCGGACAAGTATCTCACCACAGTCAATGGGAAGCAATTGTATGCCCTCAAATCGAATGAGACTCCTGGGTCAACATGTGTCACATTTGACTGTGACGAAGCCGTTGTTTCTGTGGACCCGACGTGATGTTCGGCTGCTGCGTTGTCCTTTACTACTTCGTATGTACCATCATGTGGGCAATACTTATGAACTGTCCCCGAAGTAGGCATCTTGAGTTCTTCACCATTCCTACTTTTTCCTGACACAACACTGTCCCGCAGCGATACGTCAGCATCGAGCAACACTCTTTGAGCAGGTGTCAAACATCTGACACAGGGACTCCATCGATTTTTGGCTCGGCGGCCAGACTCCTCGTTGGGTTCCGCAGCCGCTTCATCATGTTTCCGCCGCGATTTGGAGTGGGAAGTGTGGGTTTGTGCACTGTCCAGCAAGTCATCGCGTGGGGCGAGTGGCAACATGCAGTGGGGTTCGTGACTGTCAATGCAGATTTCTGGACGACCTCTGACATGTAATGACGGAGGTTGCCACCCATGGCGCGGCCCACCCCAGTGCGCTTCAAATAGGAGATCCATGCATTCGGCTTTGAAGCGCACATCAACAAGAATGGATCCTTTGCTTTCTGCTTCGCAACGTCTCTGTGGCTGGTGGCAGTGTCGGCATCGTGACGCTGCAGTCGCATTTGTTTTTGTTGTATCTGGTGCAAACACGTGATCTCGAGCAACTAGCCCTTGTCCCACCGCGACTTCCACCGACGCCCCACCGGCCTCCTTGCTTCGCCGAAGCACCGTGCGTCGCTGGAATTTGTTGATGGGTGCAGCGTTGACTATTATGTCAACAGTGTCTTCGAGAAGCACAGGCGTCCAGATTCGGTCGTTGTGGAGGTATTTCCCAGACACCCAGCGACCACAAGACTGCCTTCCACGTTGCAACCGCGGCCTGGCTTCAAACGCACCACCGTTCGTGAATAACAAATTCGGGATCACGTCCCCTGTCAAGCAGCAAAACACTCCGCAGCCATCGCCGTCAATTTCATTCCTCGTCCATAATTGATGATGCAGTTGCCGCACCAGTTTCTTTTCGGGGCCAAACGTTTCGTCGTACAATTCACTACTGCGGATGAAATCCGCCAGTCGATCAGTCCCGTGGCGTCGACGATCGCGATCCAGGAGTCTCAACTGCTTTGACAAGTTTTTATGGACAGAACCAGCAAATTCTGTCAGTCTGCTCGCGGCAAAAATGCACGCAGATCCCTCGTTGAAGAATACGGGCTGAATTTCAGGTTGATGGAATAATACACGATCTAAATCAACCCAAGCGACCACCGATATCACCCCGTGCTCAGCGGGATACTCCGATTCGAATTGAAATACGTCCCAGTTACCTTCTATCAGACCGAATGACCTAATGGCATTGTAGTAGGCTTTTGGAACAATCAATCTCATACGATGTCGCTGGGATCCCTCGTCGTACAAGATTACTTCCCCGAACAAGGTGTAGTCTGCAAGTGGCAGCCATGGTCGGGTCCGCGCCAGTACAATCCGCAACCACTGTCCTTCAGCGTACGCAACGTTAAACTTCGGTCGCTGAGCACCTTCAAGACCCTTGATCAAACCAACTGTCAGTGGATACTGCATGATTGAATCTTTGTAGCTTGTTTCATCGTCAATATTTCGCTGGAAAAGAGCGCTAGCAATGTTGTTTCTGGCCCTCACTAAGTTCTCTATTTCCCGTCGAAACTCAAAGTGATCGTCCTCCGTTGCATCGTCCTCTTCTTCCGCAACATCGAGAGCCACGTACGCCTTTACGTCAGAGCCTTGCGGCACAAACTGCTTTGAAAGCCACATGCTGGCCCTTCAAAAGTTGTGCGTCAGTGAAGTTGCGTTGGTTCTACATCAACCCCAACTCGAATCAACCGATTGACGGTCGACTCTGGCACTGGAGACCAACGTCATAACATAAAAAATACAAAAACAAAAAAGAGAAAAGCGAACGGAAGATGAACGAAGACATCTTAAAGACGAAAGTCGTTATAACACCACGATCCTTGAGTCTCAGCATCAGCGTCAGTCCACCTAGGTGCTGACTGACTTCGATATTCTCATCTCGACACGACAGAACGAGTTGCTCTTTCGCAACCTTCGGACAGGGTCAACTCTCGTTGCAGAACTTCAATCAACACATCTAAGAAAACAAAATCCAAGCCAATGGAACACAACAACACAACAACAAAACAACACTTTACCAAGATACCACTTCCTTGCCCTTTCTTTCCCCGTGCCCTGGCGGCGTGCCGCGTGCCGCGTGCCGCCGCGCCGTTATCGTCGCCGTGTCGACACGCTCGAACGCTTCGGCTTTTGGCACGCAACACGAAACAAACGAACGAACCGTCGTCGTTGCAGTTGCAGTTGCACGCGCACTCACTCACTCACTCACTCACTCACTCAGTCGTTCACTCACTCACTCGCTCACTCACTCGGCGACGAAGTGACTGTGAGTGAGTGAGTGAGTGAGTGAGTGAGTGAGTGAGTGAGTGAGTGAGTGAGTGATTGCTTTCAGACGGTTGCGTTGCCGTTGTTCGTTCGTCGTTCGTCCGTTGTCCTTCGTCGTCGTCCTTCGTCCTTCCTCGTCATTCGTCCTTCCTCGTCCAACGTCTTCCTCGTGCTTCTTCGTCCTTCGTCCTTCGTCCTTTGTCCTTCGTCCTTCGTCCTTCCTCGTCTTCCTCGTCCTCCCTCGTCCTTCGTCTTTCCTCGTCCTTCGTCCTTCCTCGTCCAATGTCTTCCTCGTCCTTCCTCGTCCTTCCTCGTCCTTCCTTGTCCTTCCTCGTTATCGTCGTTCGTTCTTGTCATCGTGTTGTGGTTTGTGGTCGTGCCCGTTCTTTGTTCGAAACCCTCTTCGCCCCGTTCGTTGCGTCGCTATAATGCTTTGTTCGTTGCGTCTTTGATGTGTTTGTGGCTACCTGTTCTTGTTGTGTGTTGTCAACGTTTCGCTCTTGTCGTCGTTTTGTTGATGTGTCGACTTTTTGTACTCCGTGCCGCGCGACTTAGAACTGAAATCACAAGTGCATACGAAGCGGTTTTTGTTCGGAAGAACATTTTCAAGCAATCTCTACACCAGGACCCTGACGTCGGCAAATAATGTAAGGGTTTTCTTCTTTCATCGGCCACTTCGTGAACAGCCCAGAATGCAAGCGGGAAACGTCGGCTCCGACTCCGCGCAAGCCGCGCCGTTGCCAGCGCTAGACGCTCCTGATCCCTCGTGTTTGCCGCACATTTACGACTTGTACACTCGCCTCAATCGTGAAGAAAAGGTGAATCAGGCGGCAAAGCTTGAAGGTGAGTAGACCTTGCCTGACTTAGACCAGGAGCGTATTGATCTGAGTTTTTCTCCTCTATACTTGCATTGTTGCATCCTGCACAGCTATTAAAGCATTAGATATTCGAGAATGCCATCGGCAAGTGCAGCAACTCGAGTCGGACCATTTTGCTCTCCTGCATAGAGAAGGTGAGCAAGTGGGTGCACCGCAGTCTGCTTTGACTGACATCATCACAACGTGACTGCTCTTGGATTTGACACAGACGTCGCACTTCGTTCATTGCCTGGCAACATCGACCTTCCTGAAGAAAGCAACGGCCGGCCCGAAGACAGCAATGCCCAACCGAAAGACAACAACGACCAACCCGAAACTCACACACAAAGCTCCCCGTTGACGCCGGTCAAGAAGGAGCGTCCTGCGCCAAGAGACGGAGACTAGTCAGTTGATTGACAGTTGTATTTGAAACATGAAGCTAAACGAAAATGATTTTAGTCACACAAGTCAAGATTCTCTAGTTGGTGTCGGGCGGTGGTGGCGGTGGAGGGAGTCGACGCCTTCCACTAGGTGACCTCTCCAAGTTAGGCACCTGCTCGTCGATTGCCTTCGGCAGACTGCGTGCCGTCATCGTGTCCCCGGATGGACCATGAAAAGTCGCAGCGCTCTTGCGGTTCCTTCCCGCACGAAGTGCAATGTCGATGGTCGTGCTATTCGATGTGTCCGTTGGTCGATGAGCGACCCTAAAGAACTTAAGGGAACACAGTTGGCAGTAGTGGCGGCGATATCTGACGTATGCCAGCTATTGTCACGTGACGAGTGGTCGCGTCCGATGATGCCAGTATACAGGACACACAGAGTAAAACAGAGCGCAGAAAAACAGATGACCACAATGCAACTCAGGTTCAAAAGCTGCCAACATTCGCGTACCCGAGCTTTTTCAATCTTGTGCCGTACGTGATTACTCAAGTATGATGGCAGATCCGCATACCATCTGGGCTCAGGGTTGTCTCCTTTGTCTGTGTTGTTGTTTTCCACCCCGGCAAGTTCTGCTTCCTTCCGCCACTTTTTGAACGCACGAATGGAGTTCATGATGGCCTCCGTCACTCGGTCTAGCCACTGCTCCGCATCAAACTTCGCTTGCAGGATCTGCATAATCACAGCCAAACAAACTTTCATGAGATAGAATCTCATTTTCGAAGATTGCAGCAATGCAAATCGTACAATGCCACTCTCGGCGACTTTTTGCAGAAAAAATATGTGAAGGTCCCTCATTTTCTTGGACTTGTAGCTCACATGGCCGCGCGAGCGTGACATGTGCAGAAAAGCATCCAGAAGATTCAAACGCACGATTTGAACTTGATCTGGAGATAACGACTTCGACTGCAAGCAATGAAGCACAAAGACTTGTGACGCAATAAAACGCATCTCGGCAACATGTTTCAGTGCCGTACCTGTGACAGTAATACCCTCGCAACCAACGGAACTGGAGACGACAAAGCCGCGGCAGCACTGGCGGACGCCGCTGCATCGGAGGGAACGAGCTGTTGAGAAATTTCACGCTTTTGCTGCTCTTCATGCGCGAGAATATCAGTGGTCACGAGGTAGGCCATCACCACTGCGGCACTTCGGCCACGGCCCGCTTTGCAGTGGACATATGCCTGATCAAAAACAAAAGCATTTCTTCAAACACACCCAAACACCACAACGATTGACGAAGCCGGCGCGGGAGGTTGGAGGTTCGTGCGCACCTTGCGTTTGGGTCCCAGGTGATGCTGTAGCATGAAGTTCACGCCCATGTGAATCAATTGTGGTGGCATCCTACCGAAGTCCTCCTATTGAAGTCAAGAGTTTGCAAGCCAGCAGGTCAAACATAGAGCAACACTAGGCAAGGCAAGACATAAGTGCAGCGGATCGCACCTGTGGAAGAATGCAGTGCTCAAAACCCATCGCGCTGAAGTTGAGGTCGTACTGTTTCAATTCGAACTCCTCAACACAGCTCACCACGCAAGTGACATTGAGCTCATTCTTCAGAATTTGCATGTGCTCCACCGTGGGAAGCTGCCCAAGGTACACATGCGACGAACTCTTACACACTCCTCCATTCGAGGGGTCTGCCCCGTAAGACAAGCTTGCAACATTGGGGGCCACTGCCGCGATTGTGATGTCATCAAACAAGAATACTTCGTTCCACGTGGAGTACCTGTGGGGCAGAGCAACGTTTGAGGTGAGAGTGAAGAGAGTCGAGCGCACGTAGGAATTCAAACCACGTTGCAACCACGACCCTGCCGCTTACCTCATGCGATTGTACGCCAAGCTCACTAGAAATTTCATATGCTTCTTAAAGTTGTTGAACCGACTCTTGTCCGACGACCGCTTCGCCTGGGCAGCTGCGGCTGCGGCGACTTGAGAACGCAGAGCGGCTTCAGGCACAAAGCCCTCATGTTTAAAGCCGGCTCTCGAGAACCGCACTTTGACGTAGCCGGGGAACACTGGGTTCGAGTTGCTTGTCGGAAGCAAATCGTACTCGATGCGAGCACCTTTCTCCAGGAAAATTGGTGACTTCCATCCGCCTTTGGGTGCGCCACCATTGGCGGCGATTTCAGCGCGGCGAAACACGCGAAGCCGCTGTTCCAGCAAGAGCGGCTCCATATTGCAAGGTGAGACTTCAATACATTCAGGTGGCGAGCGGTGCAACGGCGAGTCCTCCGCCACCGAGCGGGGTGACGTGCGCGTTAGTGGCTGGGCCAAAACATTATGCTGTGCGTTGTTCACCGGGACCAGCTTTTGCGTCAAAAAATCTTGTCAAGTACCACGCACGGACAGGTTTGCTGCAAAGTTTGCTCGCACCGGACACGAGCTGGAAGTCAAGCGGTCTCCCAGTCTGGTAATTTCAATAGTTTCGTTCTTGTAAGCCGTCTCTACTCTCACGTGCTTTCATCGTGGGCTCTCACACGGTCTTACCACCCAACAGAAAGAACGAACGCACGCACCAAAGAACGACCAACCAAGCTTGCCAATCGACCTCGCGTTGATTCAATCAAACAAACAAACGACCGATCGCTTCTTCGACGACAACGACAACGACAACGACAACGACAACAATGGAAATTAAGGAACTACGAACATTCTTGGCAACAACGATGCGGACGGCGAACGACAATGAAAATGGGCGGCGAACGAACAAACGACGAACGAACGACGAACGAACGACGAACGAACGACGAACGAACGACGAACAACGACGACCGAGCATTCATCTCAACACACGGTTCAACGACGATATCGTCACCGTTGAGGGGGTGTTCACTCCGTCACCCCGCTGACACCCCGCTGACACCGCAGAATGGACGTATTCCTATAACAGGAAGACTACAAATGTACAAAGTATAACTCCACAGTAATATCGTGTTATAGGAATAACTGATAAAACCATATTCCTATATTTGGAAACATTTTGGGTGTTTTAACAGTGACATTAGGTATCCTTACACGGAAAACGTGTGTTTCCAACTGACCGCGTGGCGTCGTGTTGTGGCCGTCGGCCATGTCGACGGACGGACGGACGTTCGTTCGTTCGTTCGTTCGTTTGTTCGTTCGACGTTTTGACGAATGAACGCAGGAGGGGACTTTGGAAGGAAACGCGGGGGGCAGGGGAGAGAGTGAGGGACTGTCGACGGAACTGAGGAAGGCGAATGAAATGGAGTTGGGATAGCACAAGGTCGGCGAAGAAGCACGGAGTGTGCTTGTGGCGGAAGTGATTAAGTGATTTAGAATGGGGACGAGAGGAAGCCACGGCACGACGAGGTAGTCGCCGATAATACTCGTCGACGACGACGGTCCGTTGTGTCATAGAGACCAAGAGGACATGACACACTGTCGTGAGGATGCACGTTTTCGACTTGGGAAAACAATTTTACGTTCACATTTCTGCGTTTTGGGACTGCGGCAAGTGTCCTCAGACGTCGAACATGAGTTGGATGGGCTCGAAGAAGTGATCTTCCGCCACTATAGTAGTTCGCGTGCGTGTGCTCCAGGGTCCAGACAGAACGTGCACTTGATAAGCCAATATGTTGCGATGCGTCTTTTCCGCCCGTTCTGTACGGTTGGGTGGACGGCTGTTGTCCCAAAACAGGATGCAGGTGCGCCAACCCACCCAAAATACCATGAGATGCGTCTCACAGTCAGCTAGCAAAGGCACTGGAGCAGGAAGAGGACGAGGGCGCGGCCGAGGTCGTGGCCGTGGTCGCGGTCGAGGCTCGGTGAAGACAAGGCCTGACACACAAAACAATAATTCAGGAAACGCTCAAGGTGGCACGCAAAAGAACGCGAAGTCTAACGGGTCCCAGGAAGCGCAAAGAAAAGGAAACGGCCGGCAGCACCACCAACAAAAGAAAGAGGGCCGTGGGTCCAACGGAAGCCGTGGTGGAGGAAGAGCCTCACAGATCCGAGCGGGCCGAGGCCAGGCGAGAGGAAGTGGGCGTGGGCGTGGACGCGGACGGGGTCGGCGCAGTTTCGGTGGGCGAGGACGCCGGACATCGTTCAATTGATCAACACACTGGCGAAGAACGAATCACTTGTACAATAGAACATTTAAATCGTCAGTATTTGTGCCTTATGCCAGGCAGCGGCTTGTACTTTACGCACCTCGATCACTTGTAACCTTAGAGACGCCCGCTACATTACATGGCCTCCCTGCACCCGTCCCCAGCCCGTCTGCACATGCACCGAACCCATCTGCCTGTCGAGAAATACAACCA
>ENA-OWNT01004839-OWNT01004839.1-seawater-metagenome-genome-assembly--contig:-NODE-4839-length-11498-cov-4.119079_pt1 | contig 11498 bp, 16 predicted proteins | sample MGYA00238136_ERZ651165 | MGnify/ENA primary metagenome ERZ651165 (study PRJEB26861, sample SAMN08777766) | seawater metagenome | isolation source: coastal seawater | place: USA: Florida | collected... | reverse complement strand
AAACAGCGTTATTCTGGTGATTGACTGAAAGAAAACCACTCAGCCCGGAGCCGATTAATTCACCTCGAGACCCGAAAAGTGTCCATTCTTAAAAGTCCCCTCGGAGAATTGACTACAGGAAAACCACTCAGCCCTGAAAAGTGTCCATTCTTAAGTCCCATTTTTTTTTGCAAAGCTCTAACAATGAATGTTTCCTTCAAGTAAGTGTAGAGACCAGCTGATCAATTGCCAGCCCGAGGCGGAACAACCCTCTGTCCACTTATCATTCATACCTACCTCTATGGCACTGAGTATGACAGCTATGACATAGCTCGGCATAGCCTACATGCGTATCATACATGCCGTGCGTGCGTAGTATGGCATACGGGGGCCGCCTATGGCGTTGCACTCGTTTGGAAACAGCGTTCTGCATCGTGTTGCGCTGTGGGCTGTGGGCTGGATGCGTGGTGAGCGAGTGCGTGAGTGCGTGAGCGATGATGATGGAAGGTTGGTGGTGGTTGGTGGTTGGTGGTGGTGACGGAGGTGGACCACCTGCTGCTGTCACTCTTCGCAACGAACCCCACATTCAATATACTGTATATTTGCATATCCATTATTCACAACGACACGACGGCGGCAGTGAACGGTGGAATACTATGGGATACTAAACATCAACGGACGGACGGAACGGAATGTACAGTATACGGAAATGGACAAACGAAGGCGGAGTCCAAAGCTGGAAACGAACGACGACTGACTGTCGACGAAATCATATCTTCATTCAGCTCTTCGGCGTCGTCGTCGTTGTCGTCGTCGTCGTCGTCGTCGTCGTCCGTCGTTTTCGTCGTCGTCGTTGTCGTTGTCGTCGTCCGCCGTCCGTCGTCGTCGGAAATGGACAAACGAAGGCAAAGTCCAAGCTGGAAACGAACGACGACTGTCGACGAAATCATATCTTCATTTAGCGTCGTCGTCGTCGTCGTCGTCGTCGTCGTTGTTGTTGTCGTCGTCGTCGTCGTCGTTAAGTTATCAAAGCAATGAATCGTCGTCGCCGTCTGTCGTCGTTGTCGTTGTCGTTGCATCAACGTTGTGGTCGTCGTTGCATCAACGTTGTGGTCGTCGGAGTCGTTGCCGTTGCTGTTGCCAACGTTGTCGCCTTTGCTGCTGCCAACGCTGTTGTGGTTGTCGTTGTTGTTGTCGTTGTCGTCGTGGCGGTGTTTGTGTTTGTGGTGGTGGTGGTCGGAGTTGTCGTCAACGATATTTTCGGAGTTGTTGTCGCTTTTTGTCGTCGCCGCCGCCGTCGCCATCTTCGTCGTCGTCGGAGATGTCGTTGTTTGTGGTCATCTGAGTTGTTGGATTCGTTGTTCTTGTTGAGCAACGATGTGTGATAATAGAGGCAGCGCAGCGATTTGAGCACGGCAAAAATATATAATTCAACGCAGCAACGTGTACAAAATATCAGCCTGACAATCACTTCAATTTCTACGTCACCATGAAGACCGGCCTCGCCTTGTCGACAGCAGCTGCGGCTCTGTCTTTGGGGCACGCAAACGCATACGATTCGAAGATGACTGCGATGAGCGTCGTCCAACAAGACAACCACCTCATTTCGGCAGGAACTCTGAACGTCACCACTGGAAAATTCGTTCCCAACTACGATGCGACAATCGCCCTTCCCAATTCCCCACACTGCCACTGGGCCCCGTTGCAAGGCACTGAAGGTGTTGGCACCGCCACGTTCCACGTGAACAGGTCCATGTTCTTCTTGGCTCAGCAAATCTGTGGTTCTGCTGTGAAACCCGTGGTCAACCAGACCGTTCTTGTTGCAAGCCGGATCCCGTTGGCGCAAGACGGCGAGACATTCATTTACAACAACACGGAGGTCGGTGATGACGCACCGCACCCTCCGACGCCGCTTGACAAAATGGATCCACTCGAAGCCGAAGCGGCGGGCAACGCCACCATTTGGCACTCTTTCCCTGGGTCGGAGTATAACTATCCCCTTGACAGCTGGAACCTGGTTTGGGACCACGTCTGCAATTTCATCGTCGTGACGCCACGCGCCGAGAACTCGGAGACCGTGTTCGAAACATGGATGATCTCTGAGTTTGACGCCCAAGCCCGACAGCAAAAGGATCTCACGCGCCAGCCAGCCCGGCCGAAAGGGTGGGCAAAAGTGAATGGGCTCGGCGCACTCGACTTCTACAACCAAGCAGTGGGTGGTCCATGGACCCTCAACTGTGGCGACAACTGTTCGTTCTTTGAGCTCGAGGCAACTGCGGAGGATCCCAGCGTCACTCGAATTGTGGGCCGCAATTTCCACACTGGAGAAGTACTGTCGAACATCTCGAATACTTTGGGCGTCTCCTCACTGGTATCTCCGTCTGACTTCTGGTCACAGGAGTACAGCGACTTCATCATGATTGGTTTGGGCCACTGCTGCACCGAACTCGGATGTGACACATCTCCTGTGTGCAAGGATTCTCCTGGTATGACATCCAAGTACTTTCATCCTCTTTTTCATTTCACAATTTTGCGCGTGACCGATTGCACCGTATTGTACAGACTCCGTGGCACTTGTTGGATATGGCGGAGCAGGCAGTGATCGCTACCCGCTTACCGCGTTGGCGACGCTGGGAAGCTCGAAGACAACCGACTTCAATGACACCCTGCGGCTTGGGGTAGTTCTGACGTATGGACCCATGGGCGTCGATGGCCCGGTCGCCTACGAATCGGAAGATCTCGACGTTCACGCATATGTATACGTGGATGGCGCAATCGAAACGTTCCAGGTGTGTGTGTGCATTGTGGAACACTTGAAGGCGCATTTACTAATTCCGTGTGACTCTTTTCGCAGATTGAAGCAAGCGACGACAACGGCGAGCGCCACTGGAGTGCGAAGAAGATTGAGACATCGGCGAAAACCGACATTCCAGCCCCGGCAGCGTGGACTATTGGACCGTTCTCGTGGTAGAGCCGTTGCAGCAACATGCATGCAAGACCATGAGCAACGACAACGACAACATCCGTCAAAGATACAGTGGGCATGGAACGTTTTGGTATTCGAGTACCAGCTTTAATGGAGCGTTCCAACAGTAACAAAATAACCCATGCATCACAAACAGGATTAAAAAAGTCAAAGTGCTGTTAGTGTTAGGGATTGACCGTCACAGGTTGTTGGTATGGCTCAGCGAAATGGCCTCGAGCCTGAACTCGGCACTGACATGCTGCGCTCGCTGTAACTTCGACGCAATTTTTCTCGCCGTTGTCCATGCCGATGCCTCATATTTCGTTTATGCAGTGCCACTAGACGCTTCAGCCGCCTCAACACGTCCGAAAATGTTGGCCTGTCAACAAACGACAACGAAATCGCAAGTAAGAAAGTTTGGTGCACGTTTTCCGTTCGCCAGCGGGCCGATGCGCGTGAGAGGCCTACCTTGACGACGGGGTAGTGCTCCAGCACTCCGTCATTAAATCGCAATACATATCGCGAATGTCCGCTTCAGCTTCAACCTCTGACTCTGAATGCCGCGATGCCAGTGGGTCCGCCCACGCCAACATGCCTCCATGTACATTTGTTGGCCTTTTGCCCTCACGAACGGCAGCGACGATGGCGAATTTGCTTCGGCTCAACCCTTCGTAAGGTTGATGCCGTGTTGCCATCTCCCACAACACAATCCCGAAGGAGTACACATCAATAGATAGCATTTCCCTCACGGAACTGTATTCGACATGACCACGATCCTGCAATTGCGGACATGCATTCTTTGTCAATGAAATACACATCAGTGGCACAACGCGCGTCGTTAACGGTTGGGCGTACCTCAGAGAGCAGCTCAGGTGCTAAATAAGGAGTGGTTCCTTTGTGCGTCGACACAAGAAGTCCAGTTGGCCCAGTGATTGCACTGGATTCCACATGTGCGTGGTTGGGGGACGATGGTCGGTGGCCTTCGCCATTCGCGCGGTCCGGCGTGGAATACTCACCAGCCAAGTCAAGCTACGCGCATGATGCAAACAGGTCGTTGGAAAGTCACTTGGAAGCAGGCAAAATGCACGAACGAGCACAACGTTACTGACCCGCAATGGACTACTGTTGAATCCCCCTGCTGGAGACGAACGCGAAAGTCGCTGCGGCGTTGTCAGCGCATCAAGGACCGCATTTGATTTCGAGGGAGTTACAGGTATCGGCCTGGATTCCGTGCGAGGAGGTTTCTTCGTCGAATTCGACGGACTGTGTCCTCGTCGGGGCGCGCGACCGGTTGCCGCGTCCTGCACCAGTGCATCGCTGCTTGACCGAATGCTACTTGCACTGCTTGTGCGGCTCGGGTTGGCCTGGCAGAATCTCGAGTTCCCAAAGTCGCATACTTTCACTGTCCACTTGTCATCCACCAGGAGGTTTGAAGACTTTAAGTCGTGATGCAATATCGGCCTGCGGAGTTAAAAATAGCTATGCGTGTGAAATATTGACCAAACGCAAACGGAACACTGATGGGCTGTTCACGTACGGAGGGTGTCGGTGTAGGAACACCATCCCCGTGGCGGCATCGACGGCGAATCCGAGGATGCGCGCAAGGTCGAAGTGCCGGTTCTTGTCCTTCAACAGGTCAAACAAACTGCCGCGAGATGTCAATTCCGTCACAATACACAACATTTTCGGAGAGAGATCATCCGCATCCTTTATGGTCACACCTATGGGTACGTCAAAGAGCAATGCAGGGTGAATAACCTATGAGCCATTCAACACCGACAGTGATGTCGTAGCGGACAGGTCCACGCTTACCCATTGTGAGCACGATGTTTGGATGCTTGAGCTGTGTCATCAGCAGCGCTTCTTTGCGAATAGCAAGTTGCTCCTCCTACGAAACGACGACGCACGTTGTGAGCTCTGATTCGTCGCATGCTGTCCACTGCACTATTCTGACATACCATGGCGGTCTCCCTGTCATGTGCAAAACTTTGCACCATCTTGACAGCAACCTTTGAACCGCGGTAAAATCTGCCACGCGATAGCACACCATCAGAATCGTGTTGTTGTCGGCGTGGGCGAGCACCCTTATGCATTCGGAACTTACGCGCTAAAGACGAGTCCGAAGGAACCCTTTCCGATTTGATCACGAAGTTGAATCTCAGCGAAGTCGATCTACAACGAACAACAGACACAGCACGAATTAGCGAGACCGGAATGCTGAGACAAAAGACCCAGATCAACTCGTGCACCTCAAGAGTTCTTAGATGCAAATCCTGCCTCAATTTGGTCAATTTAGAAGCCTCTGCCTCGGTCACGCGGGAGAAATCACCACCGAGTGTCTCGACGGCAGCTGGGTTTAGGAGTAGCTGTTCAGTGGCGCTGTTCAACCGCGGACGTGCAGCACGCCGTTTCATCACCGATCTCACCCAAATGGTGCCAACGGTCGCAGCTACAACGATGAACACTGCGACGCTGGCACCAACGATGATCCAATTTACGCTTTCGCAGATGGGTCCGTCGTGCAGAATGTCACATTCGCACACATTTGTGTCATCACATTTGCCGTGTTGACTGCAGTCTGCAGCGCAACATGTTTCGAGACACTCTTGGTGTGACAACGCTGTTTGGTTCCACTCCGAAGCGTCAACCAGAAATGTCGATGGCTGCGAGCAGTGCTGCGATTTCTGACTAACACAGGAGCCCAAATCCACGTCATTGTTGGTCACTAGCCACCTGCAATGTTCCGCGCGCTTCAATGGTACAACCCTGGGTACGATTGGGCACACAAGAAATATAACAACTAACCGGCAACTCTCATTTCCGTATTCCCCCACACAATACGAGCAATCTCCAGAGGAAGAAGACAGCATATCTGAACTGAAGTTCTGCCAGAACAAAATCGAGGACACACGACACCAAGCCGGTCAAACTCTGTGGCGGTGTTCCATGGCAACAACAACGTCATCGTACCACCAAGTCACTTGCGAGGCTGTCTCCGTACTCTAGGATAATGTGATTTCTAACGACTTCTGTGGAGAAAGTGGCACGCATGCTCTTGGCCAACTCGGACATGACTTCCTCGATTCCTAAAACTGTCGTTTCATTGGAGGCGGGGATCTTGTTGTTAGAGGAGTGCCTTGGCAGGGGCGTCGTCGGAACCCCGCGTCGGGAGCAGCCAATCGCAGTCGGCCAAATCGTGTACACATCGGTGCTGAATTCCATCGAATGGTTCAGTTTGAACCACACGTCGTCGGAAGCGTACTGACGTTCCAGGTCGGCGCTGTCAATGTCAAATTCTCCAGAAGATCGGACCAGCTCAAACGATGAGTTTGTGCCAACCTGCATATACCAAACGCATCAGTCGCAATTGTTGACGAGAACATCGGATTTATTTCCACGATTACGTGCCGTCACTTTGTCAGCGATGGATATGTCCACGAAAGTGCCGTTTACTTGAGCGTAGGACCCAAACAAGTTGACGACCGCCCAATTCTGACGCCGCGGCAAGAACTTCAAAATGCCCACGTGCACTGTCGCCGATTCCGACTGAAAGTAAGTGATCGACCAAAACGACACGGCCCGCACACCCGAGGTCGATATTATTCCGTTGTTCAACACAAACGATTCCGTTGCATTCTGCACCCCGGATACGCAGAGACACAATAGTCAATACGTTGCCGCTCGATTTTCGTGGCAGTGGAGCACGATGTTACCTGGCCCGCAGTGAATCGGACATCAGATGGGCAATCAATGCACGAAGGCGCATGCGCGACTGTCAGGTTGCTGCTATCCTGTTTGAGTTGGAGCGGCAGGATAGCACGAACACACGTTGTGACAAGGTGACACCAACGGCGAACAATGGAAGTCCAACACAATTCCGCACCGCAATGGTCAAGCTGGACTGTGATTCGAAGACGACTTGTGATCGTGGGTACACTATTTCGGCCTCGTTCACGTACGGGGATCCCCAAAAGGTGGTGTTCTTGTGCAGGACAACAGCACAATGCTCCAAGAATATGCCCCCAGCCATTTCCAGAGGACACTTCATGTGGATCGCGGCTGGTTCCTTCGACGTTATTGCAGAGCAATCCAACGTCACATTCTCAAGGCAAGCCCCTTCATACTGAAGGTCGCCCTTCGAAAAGATGTCTTGCGACTCGTCGTCCAGTTGAAGGCGTGCATGGTCTGGCGAGAAAAAGAGCGAAATATATTGTCAGCACAAAGCCAGTCACGCCATCTCGGACGATGCAACGCACCCGCAGACAACTCCGAGCCGTACAAACTGAGCCAATTGAACGACGAATTTCCCGTGATCATGACGTCCGTATCAACAGAGCACAGTGAAACTCCATATGCTGCATCAATTGCGAGATAGGTGTCGTTGGCCTACATAACTACGACGGTGAAACCGGGTCGTGCATGTGCGAGTGATAAGATTTGGACAGCATCAACGAACCGGAAACAGTGTGGCGTTGCGAATGTTGCAGTCGCCGGCAAAAAGAAGGGAATGGTTGAGCATCGTCAGACTACACACGCGAACAACGCCACATGGTAAAATGGCAACTTCATCATCACGAACACAGGGACTTGAGCGCCATGTGGGTGCCGACGTACTTCTGCAGCACGACGGAAGACCCACACGATATTAGAATGTCAATGGGGCTCGCTCGACAGTCGTCCAGCGTCGATTGTGAGTACTCGACTTGACCAATTTCTCTGCTTTGCCCCGCCCCGCGAAATGTGCAATTAGCGAAAGTGTGATTTCTCTGTTCTTGGTGCGTGGCCTGTGCAACAAACACACTCATGCCAAGTTCCTTCGCTTCGTCCTGCCACGCGCAAAACGAACACAACAACACAACACAACAGAAAAATTAACATCATTCGTCACAGTGTTCGTGTGGCGCCTTCTTTGCAGCACTCACCATTCCATTGTATTCAAAGACGCTGTGAAATGCTTCAACACGAGCTTCTGCATCGATAAAGAGAGCTCCACCTGTACCGATGGCCTTTCCTTCAGGCGAAGGCGCAAGACAGCTGACATAGTTTGAGGTCCATTTCGTTGAATTAAGGCCGATGATGGCACCGTTGCCGTACACCGCACCGCCACAGCCGCACACGGAGTCTGCGATGGATGCTTCGAAAAAGGAGCGTACCACGTTCCAATAAAACGTGCACTCCAAAAACTGTGGGGTTGGGCGCACGGTCACATTGTAGAAGTCGGTGTTGCCGTTGCTACTGACAGCAGTCAAAGCAGGCAGGCTGAGGTCAGAGTCTACCGCGTCGATACTGACGGCGCCGCCAACCGCGTTCGTTGCCATGTTGGACCACGCCTCATTTCTCGAGAAGGTGCAGTTTTGGAAAACCTGCACCAAGCAAGCGACGACGACACTTCGCATCAACAACAACGGAACGACATTCAAAGTCGGCGCTCACACGAGCGTAGACTCACCGGGCTTGAGGATTTTGCAGACACAGCCCCGCCCTGCCCGGATCCAAACGAAGTTTTCGTCTCAAGTGGCACGCCGGCCTGCGAAGAAAACCAACGTTTGTCAACAACATAACACAATTCACTGTGGTGATGCGAAAATGTGGCTCCACTCACGATATTTCCGTTGAACTGAGAGTTGATGAAAAGCGAAGGGGCGGGTAGCGTCAAGTACGTTCCCGCAATTGCGTAGCGGGTTCGCAGCTCCGTCAAGACCCAAGCAGAGTCATTGCTGGAGGACGCACTAACCGTCGAGGACGTGACCACGTACACTGCGCCACCCTCAACCATGTTTGTGCGACTGTCTGCTACAACTTCATTGTCTTGAAAGACACAGCCGTCGCACGCCACCCCTGTGAGCAATACAGCAACACACAGTGTGAGAAAGCGGCTCACTAGCGGTGTGTTTGTGCTTGCTCTTGCAAGTGTACGGACCAGAATTCACGACTGCAAGTGCACCTCCGGCACCAGCGGAGGGGTCAATTGTGCCGCCACTTCCCTGGCGCGTAGACGGGCGCGCACTATTGTTTGCGAATCGGCAAGTCTTATTGAATGTGCACAACGACAAATCAGCTACAAAGACCGCGCCTCCGAGACCGTGGCTGGAGGCAGTGCTTTGCGCAGAATTTTCGGTGAAGGTGCATTGGTCAAATTGGGACTTCGATTTTCCTCCAATCAGCGCGGCAGCGCCTCCACTGCCACCAAAGTTGGTATTGTTGTGAAACGTACAATTCTGTTGCAAAAATGCATCCGCAGACGTCAGGTTTGAAAATATTACACCAGAACCAAACAAAACCACGTCAAGAACCCCATTCAAGCAAGAGAGAACGCACCGAGCAGAGCAGCGAGTCAGCCGTGGAGTAAACCGCACCGCCGAACACCTCGACGTCCAGTACATTATCGTAGCTGAGGAACAGCGAATTGTGTTCGAAAAGACAGTTTTCCATGACTACGCCAGCCTCGTTACTCGCGGACACCGTGCCGGTCGCAACAGAAGGCGACGTGATGGTCAGTGCTCCGCCGCGCATCATAATGGGCTCCACAGCTCCTTGCGCAACTTGACTGTTGACATAATTGCGTGAAAATATGCAATCCGTCACAATGAATGACGCGAAAGTGTGCCCATCGAATGCTATTGCACCACCGTCGGCTTCGACAGTACCGGCGGACTGACCTGGGCCCGAGACGGTGACCACATTGTCCTGAAGCGTGACATGGTCGAGGGCGAACGTGCTTCCAGTGGTCGTGATACCACTGCCCCCAACGTACATTGCACCACCGCGGACGCTGCCCATCTCCGGAGCACTCTCCACGTTGTTGTCGGCAAAAAGAGAGTGTGACACGTTGATGTGGCACAGTGCTGTCGCCGATTGTTCGGGAATGCTGCAGTTGATGACCAGTCCCCCACCTCGGGGATCGGCTACACCGTCAACCTCGTTGTTGACGAATGTCGAGTTGAAGACGTCGAGCTGTGTAGCACCGAGGGCGCCGTCTTCCGTGACAGAGAAGGCTCCGGTGGCGACGTACGCGCCTCCACCGGCAATTGGGGCAGCGCAGCCTTCAAAAACGGTGTTTTCCATCGCAAAGCTCCCTCGCCACACGTGCGCGGAGAGGCCGCCGCCGCACTCTGTCGCATGACACCCCAAAAACGACGCATTGGACACGCTGAGTGAGTCGCCGATGAACAAAAGCCCACCGCCAGAGCCGTCGCTGTCTTGATTGCCTGGCAACGCCGGCGGAGCCACGCAGCTGTGGAAGTCGACTCTGCTCACAGACAAAGCTGTTTTTGGAGGCGATCCCGTGGCTGGCGGGATGGCAAAGGTCCACCCACGGAAGTTGGAGCTGCAGTTGATGATGGAAGAGGCAGTCGGTGAGGTGGTGTCATACGCGCCACGGACAGTTAGCGACGTGAACTTGGGAGTGCTGCTGTCGGAGCTGCTCTTGACACCTGTCAAGCTTGTGTTGGCGTTGAGGGCGCCAGAGTATGTCGCCGCAGTCATACAAAGGACCGCCGTCCCGCTCGAGATGGTGGACTCTGCCAAAGCGCGCGCCACACTCTTGCATGCGGAGTCCGCTGCTGCACCGCATCCGGTTTTGTCAGTTCCTGCGGCCCCGTTGACATAGATGGAGCACTCCTCGTTTGCGGACGCAATGTGTGGGGCACAGCACGAGAGCCAAGCGATGATCGTTACGCATCCCCACGCAGCACTCCTGCGGCACAGCTGCTGCGGCATTTCGCGTCGGTGGATCCTCGCTGTCAAGTCATCGCCATTGTGGGCATGTGAAGTGGCAGCCGTCGACGGTCTTGACCCACACCCACCAAGCGTCCGACGCGCAGCTCGGCGTGTGACCTCAACGTTTCAGTTTTGTCTTGTTTTTTTGTAAATTTGTGAGCGTCCGACAAAGGAAGCGTTTGTGGATACTTCAGTAGCACTTGGTGCCTGTGGCTCCCACGACTCCCACGACTCCCACTACTTCCATGACTCTCTCACCATTCCCATGATTCCAAAGACTACAGCGAGCCACCCGAATTCTCAGGAAACGAAGACGAGACGACGAAGACGGAGCTGGCAGTGACGGCTGGCCGACACGCGGACATGGTGACAACAACGACGCGTCGGCGACAGTGCTCTCAATCACTTCTCCACCTCCAAGCCTAACCTTTGCCCTCGCGCTGCACCACTTGCCGACGCCAAGACGGCTATCGCCAACCCGCAGAACCGCAGTTAACCCCCACTATAGAGCTGCGACCGGCGGCCGAAGTGCAGTAAAGTTGGTGACATTATCGGCATCAACCATCACGATCAACAATGACGATGGCGACAACCGACGGCGTCTTCTTTGCTTGGCGCGCGCGCGACGAATGCTCCCCATCCCCACAGCCACAGACGGCGTCCACAGCACACTTAGGCGGCCAAGATAGCGCAGATAGCATAGGTAGCGGACAATGGTGACAGCAGACAGCGAAACGACGAACGAACGAACGAACGAACGAACGAACGAACGAACGAACGAACGAACGAACGAACGTCGACTTGGTGAGCGACGAACGAACGACGAACGACGAAC
>ENA-OWNT01004838-OWNT01004838.1-seawater-metagenome-genome-assembly--contig:-NODE-4838-length-11498-cov-5.417827_pt1 | contig 11498 bp, 11 predicted proteins | sample MGYA00238136_ERZ651165 | MGnify/ENA primary metagenome ERZ651165 (study PRJEB26861, sample SAMN08777766) | seawater metagenome | isolation source: coastal seawater | place: USA: Florida | collected... | reverse complement strand
ACGACGACGACGACGACGACGACGACGACGACGACGACGACGACGACGACGACGACGACGACGACGACAGCGCTACCGACAACGACAAGGTATGAGTTGATTGAGTGATTGAGTGATTGATTTGTTGTTTGTTCGAACAATAGGTTGATGGGTTGACTGACATGGAGCGGGTGGTAAGATTGAAACGTTGTTTGTCTTCACGGCAGAGCACCGAACACCGAACGGCCTACCGTACGACGAATGGATATGGACCATTGAAGCATAGAAGTGGGGCATTTTTGTCCGTTGTAACTTTGGTAGATTCTTCCAGCCGCAGATTCCACAAACAAGTGACTCCGCGCAAAGTTCATCCTTCACGCCAGTACCGTTTCGTCACACAAATAAAATGTCCAAGTCAGCAGGAGTTGTGGGGCTGTTCCAGGATGTGGGAATCCCACGTGAATTGGCGGAAGAGAAGTTCGCCAAGGCCGGTTTCCAAAGCCGCTGGCTCGTCACGGCCGAAGACGAGGCAGCGTTCGCTGGAGATGAGTCTGCGAGTGCATCCGACGTGGTCGCACTGGTGACCGTGAACCGCCCCGTGACCGCCGACGTGCTCGCGCGTTTCCCCAACCTCAAAGTACTGGTCGTTGCATTCACCGGGTATGGAGTGCACGACCTTGACGCATGCGCCGCCGCTGGTGTGGCGGTCTACAACGTGCCGGACTACAGTTCCAACAGCGTGGCAGAGCTTGCCATCGGCCTTACGCTCGCGGTGTACCGTGAAATTCCCGCTGGCGACGCAGCCATCCGCGCCAAGCTGCCGTGGGCAATCAGCACCGGCGGCACGGAGCTCCGCGGCAAGGTTGTCGGCATTTACGGAACCGGGGCCATCGGCTTGCAAACAGCGCGGCTGTTCCGCGCGTTCGGCTGCAAGTTAATCGGCTTCTCACGAACGCAGCGTGATGAGTTTATCAACGACTTGGAAGGAAAATACGTCAACCGTGAAGAGTTCTTCTCCACCGCGGATATCGTCAGCGTCCATGTGCCGTTCAACAAAGACACCGCGAAGAGCATCGGCGACGCCGACCTCCGCCGTCTTAAGCCGTCGGCTGTCTTCATCAACACTGCTCGTGGCGGCGTCATCGATGAGGATGCCTTGGCGGCGTGCTTGAAAGAAAACCGCTTCCGTGCTGGGCTCGACGTGTTCGCGAAGGAACCGGTGCGTTGTTGCCTGCTGCACAGTTGTATGCGTGCGTAGTCGCAGTGTAAGAACCCGTCCGCCCGCGTATTGGAATACGTTCGTCCACCTCGCAACGAAGTTCCTGACTGACACTCGTGTTCGTACTGCCTCAGTTGCCTGCGGACGCTAAGATCGTCGAAGCTGTTACAGCGAAAGGAGGATCCAACAGGAGTGTTGTGACGCCGCATGTGGTGCGTCACCACGACCATATCGTGGGGAAAGCCCCGGCCAAATGCTCGCCTTCACTCTTTGCGCCCGGTGTTTCGTTTTGCACTTACCAGGCCTACAAGACAACGGAAGCCCTTGCTCGGCGGATTGAAATCACAGTCAACAATCTCGTTCGGGGGCTGGCGGGAGACGGCACAAACAAGGTTGCTTGAAAACCGCAACAACAATTCTGTGCGGCGGCGACTTTATCTTGAAGCAAATGAGGAGCAATGCGTGCAACGCAGCAGACGCAGCGACTTTGGAAGAATAAAAGCATGCTGTAAAATAAATAATTTGTCGACTCGCATCGAAGTCTGTCCGCTGGTACGACGGGCACAACGGAAGACCATTAATAAGGCACCACCTGAGACGATTTACGTGGCGAAACACTCGGTTCTCGACTGGAATTTTTGGAGTTTGACCTCTCCACGGTGTCAGTCCAACTCATTGACCCTCTGTTCCTGCGATGCTTCCCTTTCGCGAACATCATTGCTCCGGTTTTCTTGAGCACATTGGCGAGTTTGCTCTGATTCTTCGTCCACTTGTTGTGGAGCTTCGCCACCTTTCGCAGCGCCTGATCCTTTGCTCGCTTTCTGCTTTTCTGAAGTGTAATAATAACGGCCAAATGCGTGAGTCAAGCGCCGTGTACCCGCAGGCCGGTTAAAAAGCAAAGGGCGGGAGCGAGACAGTGAACAGTCGAGGTGGCGTACGTTGCGTTCTCGCCGAAGCTCTGCCTCCTGGCGCCGCTGCTCCGCTAAGCGCTCTTCGATGCCCTCGTCCGAGTCTTCGTCACTTGTTTCGTACCTGGTGACGAGCAAACACGCACAATCCATGAGCAAGCTTTCAGACGGCACTTTAAAGAGAGCTTACACGTGTCATTGCACTTACTCAGGCGTGTAGTCTTTCTTCTTTGATGGGTGATGAATGTCCAGCCACTTGCGCGCATCGTCTACATTGAAGTGCTTCAATGCCATTGCTTTTCCAATGTGGATGGGCTTGTAGCCCTCTGCAAGCAACTTTTGTTTCCCTTCGTACTCCGCACGTTTAATTGCCTATCATCAAACAAATGGCATGTAAGATGGAGGAAGTACACGGGCACACGCTTGCTGAAACAAAACACTAACCGCTTCGTCCATCTCTAAGTCTTCATGCTTGTCGTCCTGTAAATGGCCGAGCAAACACACGTCAATATTGCCACGTGGTGTTCGCGTCAGTCATGTGTCATCACGCGAGCAAACACGGACCTGTGACTTCGACGCGTCCTTCACCGTGAGTCGGTGCTGTATTTTCTTGACTGGACCCGTGATACGGGCGATCGCGTGCCACAGTGCATAAAATCCAGGGAGCACAACGCTGAGGGCCACGAGTCCGGCCTACGAACAAAGTGTGCGCATTTGGATAATTAACAACAAACAAAATCAGGTTTTTGATATTCGCGCCGAGTCTCTCAACACCATGTGGTAAGCGCGTACCAACGCAAAGTCAAGGCCAGTACTCAGCGTGTCACAGGGGTCTAGAAAAATGAACTGCACGGGGTACGAACACAAACGATTACAGAACGCTCAAATTCGACGGCTGCAGCTGCCTCGTCGAGGGAACAGGCACAACGAACCTCGAGAACTACCACGAGGCCGAAGAGGAAGAGCACGGGAAGCAGCATTACGACACGGAAGAAGTTCGCGTTGCAGTACATTGGCCTATGAAACAAAAGAGACAAGTGTAAGTTTGCGGAAACCAGAAGACACCGCAGCGGGCCCGCGACGTGTGCCATGCAACTCACCGCATGTCACAAGACGCGACTTTGACTCGTCCCGCCAGCGGCTGCCACAGAATGTGCAAGATCGCTTGAAGGAGAACTAGACCAAAATATGCCGTCACCTGCATTCCAGTCTCCAAGTACCTGCGCGATGATGCAAGATGAGGCGACGACGTGGTGCGGAACAAATAGCGTGGCGACGAGCATGGAGGCCACACGTACGTCAAACAAGCGCCTTGAGCGATGAAAAAGAGGAGTAATATTGGGAACGCAAGTGGCCGCCATGATGGACCTGCATTGCACACAGCGGATAATCGATGATTACGCGGGGTGTGAATCAGCGCAAGTCACTCTTTGCTCAATATAACGAACGGACCACCCAAGAATGGTCGCAGCAGAAAGCCCCATCGATTCAGGAACGCTGGTGGCGTATCGATCGGTCCATTCTTGCCTTCGGCGCGTGCAAGATCGCCATCACCATCTTCAATGGCAGTGCCGCTTTCCAACTCATGCCATCGACCAAACTCAACGGTGCGAGGCTCAAGCTTTGCGGAAGAATGTGCCGGCAGCGACGGTGTGAACGAGTAGAGGAACGCTTTCCCTGTGAACGTAAACGAATGTTCCGTTAAATCGCACATCACAACAAACATGGAGTGAATTCTAAAATGACTCACCGTTGTATAGGAAGAGGAGCACAAGGGTGCCGACCAACCCGGCGGCAACGATCACCAGGACGATGATCGCCTGCGTCAATGAAAGAAGAAAGCAACGTCAAACACGCATGACACAGCCGCGCACAAAGCAACTGAGATTTGTCCACACGCACCGCTAATTGGTACCCGACAAACAGATCCGCCCTTGTAATCATTTCAAAAGACAAACCGCAGAGACCTAGTGTGGTAGGGCAGCGAGTGAGCCAAAACGAAGCAGTGAACTCAGTCATTGGCGAATGAAACAACGGCGCGTACCTTGGGAAACGAAGAGGAACACGAAAATGTACATATTCGGGCTGAACCGCAAACACATATCTTCGTTGCAAGGCTGCGGCCGAGCATCCGGCCAGTTGGTGTCGTTGGCCTTGCTTGGTTCTACGCTGATCGCAGAGGCCGAGACGTGACTGACCCTTCGGCGTTTCTGTGCCAACGATAGATCCGACTGCGATGACCTGAACTTTTCGGCATCGAGCTGCGCCAACGAAGAGCCAGGTTTCATCCACAAAAACCGCCGAACCACACGGGCCAGTAAACCAACGCGCGCCTTCGTCTCAACGGTGCCGAAAGCGTCGGCAAGAACCGCTTCCTGTCCGATTAGTGTCTTCGACGACATCAAATGGGTGGGCAGCTGCAAAGCGAACAGGGATCACATAAGAGGGCCATCGACACGAGGAGAAAAACGCAGCACATGTAACATGATGAACTTGCCTGATCGAGACCATCGTACTCCAGAAACAAAGGCTTGGGCGGCCGGACGAACATGATCGACATCAGAAATTCGAAGGCCGACGCCGTGGCTTCTGCACAAATGTGCCTTCGCCGTTGCATCTACAACCACGGTACGAACCCACAAATGAGTATTATCCAGAATGCAACAGCATCCACTGACGCGGAGCGAGACCAAGCATAGACATGTTGGTGATAATACCTGTTCAAGTGGCGGAACAGAGACTTTCTGATCAGGGCAATACTCTTCGAGCCATTGGCGCATTTCTCCCACGGGGTCTGGCGCTGGAGGGTTTAGCCACTCAAATTCCTCCTGCTCGACAACTTGCTCAAGCCGATGTGCCAACTGCGCAATGCATTATTACAGAATGTAAATCTTCACAGCGCTCGCGCAAGCAGTTGCTGGTGCAATTCGTCAAGAACAAACCTCGTCATATGTTCCCGCAGCAGATAGATTCCGCAATTTCAATTCTCTTCTGAGTTCACTTTGTCGGAGCAGAGCGACCTCTTCGGCAGCAATCGCCTGCGGAGCGTTGCAAGTCACTCACCATTCACGGGCACTCAAGCATGCACATGCACAAACCACTTTGCCGCTTGCATCCATCCTCTTTTTCCCAGACCTATCTTTCTTCATTTTGGCAGATTCCATGCGCTGGTACACCATCCACGCCTTCGTGACAGCATCGGCATGCCAGCCTAGTTGATTCAATGACAAGTGTGTGTGAAGAGCCTGGCACGAAAACGCAACAAAGGGAGATTTTTCGCTTACCTTCTCTCATCCGAAGCACCCAACGAGGATTCCGAGCTTGTTTGCGTTTTTTCTCTCGTTCCTGCACAGCGGGTTGTTGTCGCAAAGCGTCAGACTCATCACAAACAATTTTGTGCGGACAAAAAGACTAGAAACGTGGTGGTCCATCAACTAACCGCTGCATCCACCTTCTGCTTGAGCTCCTCCATCAATTGCTGCCACACACATCACACAGTAGTAACGCGGTAAGCGATGGCGGCTCTACAGATGTGTGGTCTACGGAGTATTGTTCATACCTTTGCCTTGTCAGCGATTTGGTCTCCCACGTTGGATTTTCCGTCTCCGCCTCCATTTGTCTTGGTGTCGACGTCTTCAGTTGCTACTCGTTTCAAGCCTAATTAAAATAAAACGATGACCCGGTGAGTAAGTGGCGTTAAGCATGGCACTGCGCAGGTGGGCCGTCGCAACACAGACCTAACTCCGCAAAGAAAGCAGCCTTGTTCTTTTCCTCGTCATCGTCATCGCTATTTTGCGCCGATAGCTCCTCCTCCGCGCCGTCGGCTGCCGCATCCTCCAACTCCTTTCGTCGAAGGAGTTCGGCCCGATATTTGGGGCTTGCCAGCTGAATTCGAGCTTGGCGAGCTTGAAATTCCTCGTCGCTGTCGGTGTCACTGCTGTCTCCAGACGTGTTCATTCCGAGCTTGATCTCCTTCGTCCTCGCAATTTCCGCGTCGATCGCTTCTTGGCGTAGACGCGCGGCTTCTGCCTTCTGATATTCGATATCAGCTTTTTCCTGTGCCGCAACACGATGACGAAATGAGTTGCGAATGGTAAGATGAGTGCTACAGTTGCACGAGTCAGCAATTCACCTTCAAGATGCGCAAGCGCTCGTCGTCATTTAGGCGATCACGGATGCTGTTGTTTGCGTCTCGTCGCAGCTTCTGTGACAACCCAAATATCCCTGCTTGGAGGATGCCGACGACGAAGAGCGCAAGGATTGACGCCCACATCGCCGATGCGAAGCAAGATAGTAACTCGGATATTTCCCAAGTTGACACGGCAAAGCGGCACGGAACCTGTCCCAAATAACACAGCCACAATAAGATCGATATCCAACCGACGGAATTCCATCCGCAGAACTCTACCTCTTCGTGATGAGACGTCATTTTGTCAAAATTATACTCCTCAACAAAATCGACATAACGGGTGATCGTGGTGTCGACGACACGAGATTCCGCCTCCTACAGATGCGATGTCAAGCATTTGATGTTAAGACAACACCAGATTAGTGGTCCATGTTGATACGCGCATACCCACCTGTGGCGTGATGGCGATCCCTAAATCAATGTTTTCCTGCGTTGCGATTGCCTTCGACGTGCGATTTGCAGCAATGTTTTCGGGATCATTGTCGTCAATGCCGAACCCAATTGGAATTTGCAACGACATCACGGAAAGCGAAGACGAGATTTCGTAGGTTCGCGGCGCTCTGTTCTGAACGAAGTCCATGAGGTGAACAATGCCCATCAACTGAGCGTTGATCAGGAACGTGATCTGTGCATCAATGCCGAGCGGCCGAAAACGAGTAGGAAGTCAACACATATTTGGGGCGAACACAAACTAACACGACGCTTACCCCTGCGACAACAACATTCGGTTTGCTGTTTAGGGCTGTGCTCCCACCCCAACTACAACACACCTCGTAGAAGGGTTTTGCCTGTCGCCAAAAGCATGGGATTGAGTGGAATGCACACCACTCTGCTACGATTCGACGAGACACCAACCTTTCCGCAACAACAAAACCCGCAATGTCCACTGACTCGGTTGTTTTTCAACATCGGGGCGGGGTCGGGCGCTAGAAGCAACGCCTTGCGGCCGCTGGAAGCACTCTTGCTCACAAACTCACTTTTCTGCGCGGTGTCGCGCTTGCCGCCGTCGCTCTCTCCATCGACTGAATTGGGTTCACCCGCACCATTGTGTGCAGCATCGCTGTTGGGGGTCTCTGTGTCTTCGCTTCCACCGTACGTGGTTTCGACTTTCATCATGACAGCGTGTCGGTAATGCTGGCGCATATCAACATCAACATCTCCCTCGACAGGCACACCAATAATTGCTTCATCTGCCTCGACGACGGGGCTACCTGCATTTCGCTTGCCATCCGCAGTTTCCGTCGTCGGTTCAACATGCACATGCTGCATTGACACTTCGCTATTCGTATTTTCCGTGGATTGAGATGGGCTCTCGCGCCCTTCGTTGCAGGGACTTGCCTCCGCTGTATCAGGCCGTGGCGCAAAAGTCTTGTCGTTTTCCAACCCCACATCAATGCAGTGGGCAACAGCAACTGCAACGAGAGACAGCACCGACATGCCCATCAAGATATAGCCGATGATGAACCCGATTACGCACATAAAATCGCATTCGAAGAACGGCTCACAGATTCCGTCGGTCTCCATAAGGATACCGGCGAAGCACTGCCGCGTTAGATTGCCAGTGTACGCTCCGTGCCCCAATCCCATGGCTGCGCCTGAGCGGTCAGAGCACTGGATGGTGACGTCTTCCCAAGTCGTAATGTCTTCGCCTCCCCATCTGTCCCATGGGCCATAAATAGCGGTGCCATACGCATCGTACGTGGTGCCTTCCGTTCGCTTGCACGGACCGCTGGTGCAAGAGCCACTCACTTCTTCGAGTACTTGGTCAAAGCACCGCCTTGTCAGTGTTCCCGTGAAATCTCCTGTGTCGACTGGGAGGTAGGAATAGTCGATTCCTTCCGGCGAGCTGCAGTCAATTTCCGAATACTCAAGCGGGTCCGTAGCAGGCCAAGGTCCCTTGATTTGCTGACCTCGCTCATCTTGGCCGCCGGCAGTCCCCAGGTCATTGTCGCCAACAAGGATTGCGCCGGAGCATTGCAGCGGGACACAATTATCCTCCGACTCATAAAGGTGGCCCGCGCGGCAGAATCGGGAAATATTGCCTTGCCACTGATACAGCTGGAAAAACAAGTTGAACTTTGCTGCTCCGAAACAGTCCATGTAGCTGTATCCTCCATGCACCGCATCAGGCCAGTACGCGGACAGTTCAACGCCCTGCGCATCGGTACCGCCATACTCGGATGGGCAGTCGGCTGGCACGCACGCTCCTTCAACTTCGCCCAAAATACCGGCAACGCAAGCGCGCCGCACTGTACCACCATAATCTCCGAAAGCATCCTCATCAACGCCAGCATTCAGGTCGCATGCGATGGTTGCGTCGTTGCCGCTCGCAACGGCAGGCCACGGACCGCGCAGAGTGATCGGTGTTACCCCGTCGACGTCGAAGCCGCCGTAAGACAACAAATCCATGGATGCTTCGCAGTCGGCTGGGATGCACGCTGACGAAGCATTGAGCAGCATGCCATCGTAACACTGACGGGTGGCGTTTCCGGTGTATGATCCAACACTTGGACCGGCAAGACTGGAGCAGTTGATCACGGACAACTCCCCGTGCCCCACAGCCGGCCACGGTCCCGTCATCGAAACTCCAGCAGCGTCGACACCACCGTCGGCAAGAATGTCCTCGTCAACGCACGGCCGCAAAGTGGTTGTAGTTGTGGTCGTGGTGGTGCAAGGCTCGGTAGCACACAGCTGCAACTCGGGTTGAGGACACTCTGCCCCGCCATTTTCAGGCGTCCCAGTTGGCAGGAAGTCTCTTTGGCGGTAGTTGGGACTCCCTCCCCATCCCGTTGGTTCCGTGCAAGTCATCGGGCACTCCGCCCACGCGCCCCAACTTCCGTCGCAGTCGACCGGACAAGGCTCTGTGTTGCACACCTCCTCTTCGTCAGCTGGGCACTCCGCCCCGCCATACTCGGCCGCGGCAGCTACCACAAAAGACCGTGTCCTTAAGTTGTCGTAACCAGAGTGGCTGTGTGGTGTTGTGGTGCCGGTCCCCACCCGCGTGCAGCTGCCAGAGCACGCGCTCCACGCACCCCAGTCCCCTGTGCAGTCCACGGGGCAAGCTTGGGTCTCACACGCGCGGTACTCGTCGCTGGGGCACGCAGCACCACCAACTGGGTCCTGAAACACTGTGAATGTCCTGCTCTGGTTGCCTCCGCCACAACTGTAGTCGCAAGTACTCCACGCTTCCCATTCACCTCCACAGTTCACCGTGGTTGTCGTGGTCGTTGTTGTTGACGTTGTACTTGTCGTTGTAGTGGTCGTCGTCACTACGTCGCAAAGCTCACCGCATTGAATACAAATGCTCTGTCGAGTGTTTCCATCTCCATTGACGTAGTCATCGACTCCAATGCTGTTGAAGTAGAAACGCGTTTCGTCGAATCGGTAGCATCCGTGTGGCAAGGTGGAGAACTCGACAGCTTCCAGGGTCATCGTCGATTCGTTGAAGAGGCCCATGTAATTGATGGCGTATTCGCAAGTATCAAACGTCGGCGGGTGCCGTGTTTGGTTGGACGAGCACTGTGGTTCAGACGCAAGCTCATACACGGGGCCGCAGATTTCCCGCTGCCATCGTCCGTCATCACAAACAGCGTCACCGTGCGGCACGAATGGGTCTTCGCAGGTGAAAGAGCATGTGTCTCCCGACATCGTGCCATTGCATTCAGGCTCTGAGAGATATGAGAACCGAATGAACGGCGTTGAGTAGCAAGGCGCTTCGCACTCCAAGTTCTGAGTTTCCCACTCGCCGTCCACACACTCAATGAAGCGCGGCGCGGTTTTGCCGGACAGCACCGTTGACACTGGAAGGAACGAGTCTTCGCACATGAACGGGCACAACGTGCCGTGCGGAGCATCTGTGCAACTGTCAACGCTCGACGCGTTGGTGGCGAACATTGGAACGGATACCGCCGGTGTCCCATCGCACTGCGCCGCGCAGTAATCCATGTTTTGCCATCGGCCATCCCAGCAGTGCGCAGTGGCGTTGCCGGCCGTGGAGAAATTTGTGGCACACACCAGTGAGCAAGTCGCGTTGTGTGCGGTGCCGGCGCAGGAAGTAGCCGCAAAGTCGAGACCCATGATGGGAGGACTGGACGAACATGGCAGCGCACAGAATGCGTCTGCGTCGTTGGGAGTCAACACGCCGGCTGTGCACGTGGCGGTCGAGGCGATGCCTTGGAAGAGAGTTTCTCCGTCAGTGCAAGCGAACGTGCAGGTGTCCCCTTCTTGGACGTCAAAGTCTTCGCCACGTGAGCAGTTGGCTCGTGTGACCGTCGCGTAGTCCACCCCGACGACTCCGTCGCGAACATCGCACGTTTGATTGCACGCAGGGAGGGCTTCGAGGATGTATACGTCGTCGCCCTGACATTCGGCTGTCCCGGCTGGGATGTAGCCCCGGTCGCAGGCGTAGGCGCATGTGCCACCGACCGCAACATCCTCGCAGCCGGCGCTGGCGTTGACGTTGCTCTCTGTAGGTGGGCCGAAGCAGTTTTCAGCCGCATCGCTGAAAGGCACGACGAGGCTGAACACCACCATGACTGCTTGGAGCATACTGAGCTGCATTTCCCTCCTCCTTGTGTGATCACACGGTTTGCATCATGCGTCCCCTCCAGCTCATAGGCTCGGAGCAACAGCCCACCCCGATCGAGCAGTGGAGACGACTGCCTTCATCGGCGCCGCTGCCAGCGACGAGATCTTGGCTTGGCACGCCTCTTTCAACGTTTCGTTCTGCGAAAATGGGTAAAACCGAGGTCGAAATTTGAACAGTCCGCCTTTTCCTGCAACTCTTTTGATTGCCACTGGCGCCCCCGACGATGCGGTCTTCTTGCCGTGTCGCAATATCGCAGCCACCCGAACTAACTGCCCAACTCATCAAATGCATCCGGCGCTTGTGGAACAACACCGCTCTTCCCTCCGACCGAAAGCAACGCAAAGGACAGGTGAGAAAAAGCAAAGCACAGCGCAGTCAGAACGACGGGGCGAAAGAAGCAACGAGCGAACGAACTCGACACGAACGAACGCAAACGAGCGATCTCTAACTAACGAACAATAAACAATGCAACGACGACGACGACGGCAACGATGAACGACGGCGATGAACGACGATCAACAGCGATGAAGACGACGATGAACGACGACGACGACGACGACGACGACGACGACGACGACGACGACGACGACGACGACGACGACGACGACGACGACG
>ENA-OWNT01004836-OWNT01004836.1-seawater-metagenome-genome-assembly--contig:-NODE-4836-length-11502-cov-3.090941_pt1 | contig 11502 bp, 8 predicted proteins | sample MGYA00238136_ERZ651165 | MGnify/ENA primary metagenome ERZ651165 (study PRJEB26861, sample SAMN08777766) | seawater metagenome | isolation source: coastal seawater | place: USA: Florida | collected... | reverse complement strand
TAAAGCACTTAGGGAAACATTCAGCAATGTATGCGATAACTTCTTTGCTGTTTTTTAACTTTTCAGTGTTTTCCATGAGGATTCCTGGTTATTGCGGCCTGTCCGCAAGCATCTAAGATAAATATTTCAGGTATTATAGTGACCTGTATACGAAAAACCACTCTGAAGAAGCAATTTATGCCTTGATAGCGTGTGAATTAAGCAGCTTTTCCACTTCGCTCATCAAAAAAGTTAATCCTTGCTCATCTATCTCACTAAATCTGCCCACTTCTGGACTGTCGATGTCTAAAACACCAGCAATTTCACCATTAATCGAAAATGGAAGCACAATTTCTGAATTGCTTGCCGCGTCACAAGCAATATGCCCTTCAAATTCATGCACATCGTACACGCGCTGAACGCTGTTTGTTGCAACCGCCGTTCCGCACACACCACGACCGACCGGAATACGCACACAAGCAGGTTGACCTTGAAACGGACCAAGCACTAGCTGTTCTTGTTTCAATAGATAAAAGCCAACCCAATTAAGTCGTTCTAACTCCATATTCAGTAACGCGCTAAGATTAGAAAGGTTGGCAATCAAATCTGTTTCATCTTCTAAAAGTGCGATAGCTTGTTTCGTTAAGCGTTGGTATTGTTCCAATGTCATTGACTACTGTTCCATTTTTAATATCGAGACTTCCCAAGTCAATTTGCGTACAATCGACTTAATAATTAAATAGGAATCATTCTCATAGTGATAAATAGTTGTTCGAACACTATTAGCCGTTCTTGGTTGATAACTCAAGTAAAAAAACACAAAGCCAAACTTATCGTGGCGAACATCATTGCGATCATCGCGACATTAATAAGTGTCCCTATTCCCTTATTAATGCCTTTAATGGTTGATGAAGTGCTGCTGAACCAACCCGCTCAAGGTTTAGCCGCCATGAATATGGTGTTACCAGATTCACTACAAACACCGACAGGGTACATATTTTTAACTCTGTTACTTGTGGTGATCATGAGAAGTGCCAGCCAAGCACTGAATATACTGCAGAACCGGCAGTTTACTCTTGTCTCCAAGACCATCACTTATCAGATGCGCAGCAAAATGATTGATAAGCTGGGCCGTATTAGTATTCGCCAGTATGAAACACGCGGAAGCGGCAGTATTAACGCCCACCTCATCACCGACGTGGAAACCATTGATCAGTTCATTGGGTCAACACTGAGTAAGTTTATAATCAGTTTCTTAACGGTCCTCGGTACTGCCATTGTATTGCTTTGGTTGGATTGGCGGTTAGGGTTATTTATTCTGCTGGTTAACCCTGTTGTCATTTATTTCTCTCGACTGCTTGGCAGTAAAGTTAAACACCTTAAGAAGCAAGAGAATCAGTCGTTCGAGAAATTTCAAAACCGTTTAGTAGAAACCTTAGACGGCATTTACCAGTTACGTGCAGCCAACCGAGAAAAAGAGTTTCTAGATCAGCTAAAGAGGCAAGCGGATGACATCCGTGTTGATGCGGACAAATATGCCTGGCAAACAGAAGCGGCTGGCAGAGTTTCATTTTTACTCTTCTTACTTGGCTTTGAGTTGTTCCGTGCAGTAGCCATGCTCATGGTTCTATTTAGTGATCTCACCATCGGACAAATCTTCGCCGTGTTCGGTTACTTATGGTTTATGCTCTCCCCTGTGCAAGAGCTGTTAGGTATTCAGTTCGCTTGGTATAGCGCCAAAGCCGCAATGGGACGTATCAACTTGCTTCTTTCTCTGGAAGAGGAACACAGACCTGCCAGCAAAGTGAACCCTTTTACTGAAGATCGCAACGTTGATGTAGAGGTAGAGAACGTCTGCTTTTCTTATAATGAAGAAAATCAAGTGCTTGATCATTTAAGTCTAACCATTCCAGCGGGTAAAAAAGTCGCCTTAGTGGGTGCAAGTGGTGGAGGCAAATCGACGCTCATTCAACTCCTTATCGGCGTATATCGGGCAAATGCTGGGAGTATTCGATTTAATGGCGAAACCGTTGATGACATTAGCTTTGATGTAATACGCAACCAGATAGCTGTTGTTTTACAACAACCTATACTATTTAATGACACTTTAAGGCATAATCTCACACTTGGTGCACATTATGACGATCTTAAGCTGTGGCATGCACTTGAAGTCGCTCAGCTGCAAGATGTGATTAGCCAGTTAAGTGAAGGTCTAGACACACAAATAGGCCGCAGTGGTATCCGGCTTTCTGGTGGCCAGCGTCAACGTCTAGCGATCGCCAGAATGATATTAAGTGACCCTAAGTTTGTGATACTGGATGAAGCCACATCTGCACTGGATACCGCCACGGAGGCAGCACTTCATAAAGCACTCACCGACTTTTTGAAAGGACGCACAACATTGATTGTTGCGCATCGGCTTTCAGCGGTAAAACAAGCAGATATCATCTATGTTTTAGAAGATGGACAAGTGACACAAGCAGGTACTCATGGAGAGTTGGTTGAACAACAAGGCTTATATCAAACCCTGTATGGCAGTGTGCAATCACATAGCTAAACGTCACCGCGTCACGTTTCATGGAGGGTGTTGATGAATCACCCTCCTTCCATCAACACCAGTTCTCATAAAACCCCACGAACAAGTGTTCGCTTGTGCCAGGGATGCGAACTCCCTGTCGACCATATTGCGCTAGAAAAAGGCCGCAGTGCGCATTGTCCGCGCTGCGGTACAGAGCTCTATCGTGGAGGCACGCCCTCTTTGTCAGGCAATTTAGCCATCGCAATTACCTGCTTATTGCTGTTTATCCCATCACACTTTTTCGACTTTATTAGTATTCGACTCTTTGGTGTGATGATTCCAGCCACTCTCCCTCATGGCATATGGGCACTTATCCAAGAAGGCTTTCCTCTTCTTGCTCTGCTTATTTTCTTTTGCAGCTCTATCGCCCCTTTATTGCTGTCAGTTGCCGTGGTATCTGCCCATTGGGCACTCAAATCCCGTTCATTCAAAACATTGAAGACAGCGCTAAACGTTGTTCAACACATTAAGTCATGGGCAATGATTGACGTTTTTCTGGTAAGCGTGGCGATATCTTGCTTCAAGTTACAAGATTACTCCGATATTTTTGTCGGCACCGGATTATACGGCTTAGTACTACTTCAACTTGCGACGGTATTACTCGTGACCCGAGTGAGTGTCCGAAGGTATTGGGAAGCCTACCTGCCTGAAAGTGATTTAAAGCTGGGAACAAAACAGCTCCATTGTCATAGCTGCCACCTATCCCAACCTGAGGGAGAAAATTGTGCACGCTGTCAAAGCCCTATTCACCATCGAAAACCCCATTCGATGCAGAAAACATGGGCCTATTTATTAGCCGCAAGTGTCGCGATTTTCCCCGCGAACTTAATGCCTATTTCGATTTTGCTTACCAATGGCCAGCGCTTGGAAGACACGATTTTTTCGGGGGTTGCCTCTTTAGTTAACAGTGGCATGACTGGCATCGCTATCATTATCTTTGTTGCCAGTATTGTGGTCCCCGTTTGTAAGATCTTAGGTCTGTCTTACATTCTCTTGGCCATCAAATTCAAAAGAGAAATTTTCCATAAACAACGAATGTACATCTTCTTTTTGATTAAATGGATTGGTCGTTGGTCCATGATGGATCTATTTGTCATATCCATCATGATGACACTACTCGATCGTGGTCAAATTCTCGATTTTACACCTGGTTATGGTGCTATCGCTTTCGGTTTAGTCGTCGTGCTGACCATGTTAGCGACCGAAAGCTTGGATCCACGCTTAATTTGGGACAACTATAAACCCACTCAACCTAGTAGAGAGCCTTTAGATGAGTAACCCAACTCCTCCTCCCTCACAAAAATCATATTCACCCGATGTGAAGCGCGGCAGTGGTATCTCACCGTTATGGTTACTGCCTCTTTTAACTGTGGTATTGGCTGGATTCCTAGTATTTAAAGCCATTGAAGATGCCGGGCAGCGCATACAGATCAACTTCTCTGATGCGCAAGGGCTTATTGCGGGTAGAACAACCATTCAATACCAAGGCTTGGAAGTCGGCATGGTAAGGGATATAAAACTTACCGACGACCTGCAAAGCATTTATGTTGAAGCCGACATCTATCCAGAAGCCACGAAGCTGCTTGGCCAAAACACTCGATTTTGGATGGTTAAGCCAACCGCCAGTTTATCGGGAGTTTCAGGCTTAGACGCCTTGGTATCGGGGAACTACATTGCCATTTCCCCCGGAGAAGAAGGTTCCGATTTTGAAACAGAGTTTACAGCGTTGGATCGAGCACCGTCAGATATCCTTGCTCAAGAAGGTTTGAACATCACACTAAGCGCACGAGATTTGGGCGGTGTTTCTATTGGTTCGCAGATCGTTTACCGGAAGATCCCAATTGGTGAAGTCTACAGCTACCAGCTCGATGAAGAGGCAAAGAATGTTCTGATCCAGGCATCGATACGTGATGAATACCGCCATATCATTACCGACGACAGTCGATTCTGGAACGTCAGTGGCGTGGGTGCAACCATTGGCTTTTCAGGTGTCGATGTTCGCTTTGACAGTTTAAGCGCATTGATTGGTGGTGCTATCGCTGTTGACTCTCCAGACGGTGGTGAACCTGTTAGCGAAAACACCACATTTAAGCTTTACCCCGATCTAAAAACCGCAGGTCGCGGCATCGCAATAAAAGTAGAGCTACCTGATAACAACAACATTAGTTCGTCTGGCGCACCTATCATGTATCGAGGAATAGAAATCGGTCAGGTTACGGACTTACAACTGCGTGATGAGCGAAAGAGAATTGTTGCTTCTGCCGCAATCCAGCCCGCATTCAGTGACATGCTTAACAGCGGAACTCGCTTTATTCTAGAAGAAGCGAAAGTCTCTTTTGCTGAAGTTAAAAACTTACCAAACATCGTGAAGGGTAATTTCCTGACGATAGTACCTGGTGATGGCAAACGCGCACGTACCTTTACTGCGATACGTCAAAATGATTATGACCGCCAACAGGCACGTTCGATTTCGGTACAACTCATTTCCGATAATTCATTTGGATTAGACGTCGGCGCAAACATTCTATACAAAGGCATCACCGTAGGCTCTGTTGCGGGTGTTCAACTCATCAATGATAAAGTCAGCATCGATACGCTCATCGATGTTAACTATGCTCATCTGATTAAATCGCACAATCGCTTTTTTGTGACAGGCAGCGCGAGCGCGGAGCTGACTGAATCAGGTCTGAATATTAACGTTCCACCAGCTAAGCAGCTTCTCACAGGCTCAATCAGCTTTGTCAGCGAGGGTTCAAAGTCCGCGAAAAAGACCTACCCACTCTATCAAAGCAAGTCGCTTGCTGAGCTCGCTAAGTACAACCTTTCTGGCTCGAGCAAGATTACCCTCTATGCGTCTGAACTCCCTTCTATTGGCAAGGGCAGCCCACTCCTTTACAGAAACTTGCAAGTAGGCAATGTTTTTGACTTTAAACTGGTAGATGGTGGTGTGCTGATCACAGCGAGTATTGAAAACCAATACAAGCACCTGGTCACCAATCAAACCGTCTTCTGGAATCGTTCTGGTGTTGAAGTTGAAGCGAGTTTAGCTGGAATCAATGTCACTGCAGCGCCACTCAAATCATTAATCCAAGGCGGAATCGCATTTGACACTTTACCAGGGGTAACCAACAAACAAAACGGCAAATGGTTACTGTATGAGAACTTCAAAACAGCCAGAAAATTTGGCAAAGTCATCTCATTAGTTTTTGAGGGAGAAAACGCCGTAGCAAAGGGCACGCCAATCAAATATAACGGCGTACAAGTTGGCGAAGTGACACTAGTCTTCCCTGACTTCACCAAAGAAATAGTCGAGATAAAAGCGCGAATTCTACCTGAGTTTGCAAGCTCGATTGCGAGAACAAACTCATACTTCTGGGTGGCAAAAGCCGAGATAGGTTTAGGTGGTGTGAAAAATATCGATAGCTTATTAAGCCAAACGATCAGCGTTAAACCAGGCCAAGGGAAACCACGAGATAGTTTCAAACTTAATAGTGCTCCTCTTACAGACAGCGGCATACGTTTTGTTTTGCAAAGCGAGCAAAGAGGTTCAATTACAAAGGATACCCCTATCCTATATCGTGAGCTTGAAGTCGGAAAAGTAACAGACGTTAAACTGGGCGAGTTTGCCGATCGAGTAATCACCACCATCAATATCAAGCCGGAGTTCGCCTACCTAGTGAGACAAAATAGTGTCTTTTGGAACACCTCCGGTGTGGATGTTTCTATTGGCATATCAGGCGCTGAAATTAAAGCTGGCACCGTAGAAAGCTTACTACGTGGTGGTATCACCTTTGCTACGCCAGAAGATAAACAACTAATGCCACCAGCAACACAAGACCAAGCTTTCTACCTTTACCCACAAGGTGAAGAAGAGTGGACAAACTGGCGCACCGCGATACCTAAGCCTCTCTAGTAGAAGCCGACAAGAAAAAACGCAGCCTCCACGCTGCGTTTTTTTATTTTATTCGCTATAATTCGTGCCCATTTTATCGCGCTCAGAGAAACAACTTTGCATTCAAACGTATATTTGCCTCCAGCATTTCTTGACGAAATGGCAGCCATTCTTCCAGCTTCACTCAATATGGAAGATTTCATTTCTGCTTGCCAACGCCCTTTAAGAAAAAGCATCCGTGTTAACACACTGAAAATAACTGTTGAAGAATTCCTAAAAAGAGCAGAAGAAAAAGGCTGGGCACTTACTCCCGTGCCTTGGTGCAATGAAGGTTTTTGGATTGAAGCCGATGAAAGTGTCGTACCACTAGGTAATACGGCTGAGCATATGTCTGGTCTATTCTACATCCAAGAAGCTAGCTCAATGATGCCAGTCTCTGCACTCTTTCAAACGCAAGATGATCACTTTGATAGCGTGCTAGATATGGCTGCAGCACCAGGTTCTAAAACAACACAAATTGCAGCTCAAATGGACAATCAAGGTGTATTGGTTGCCAACGAATTCTCAGCCAGTCGAGTGAAAGTACTGCACGCGAATATCGAACGCTGTGGTGTGCGTAATGCTGCGCTGAGTAACTACGATGGACGAGTGTTTGGTGGTTGGCTTCCTGAGCAGTTTGAAGCGGTACTGATCGACGCTCCATGCTCTGGCGAAGGCACAGTGCGCAAAGACGCAGATGCGATGAAGAACTGGAGCAAAGAGTCTGTTCTCTCTATTTCCGAGACACAAAAAGACCTTATCGAGAGTGCTTTTCATGCGCTTAAAGTGGGCGGTGTTATGGTCTATTCAACATGCACGCTCAGCATTGAAGAGAACCAACAAGTATGTCACCACTTAAAAAATGAATTTGGCGACGCGGTAGAATTCGACAACTTGGCGGATTTGTTCCCGAATGCAGACAAAGCTGTCACCGAGGAAGGCTTTTTGCATATCTTCCCTCAAGTTTACGATTGTGAGGGCTTCTTTGTTGCGCGCATTCGCAAACTGGCTGCCAGCGAAGCACCACAAGTCAAAAAGCGCTTAGGCAAGTTTCCTTTTGAAAAAGCATCGAAAAAAATACAAGCGGAGGTTGCAAAGCAATTGCAGCAATCCCTTGAAATTGAGTTACCTGATGACACTTCTGTATGGTTGCGAGAAAAAGACGTTTGGCTGTTCCCTAACGCATTAGAGCCGATGATTGGTGAATTTCGCTTTTCTCGCATGGGTATCAAAATCGCAGAAGCGCATAAAAATGGCTACCGCTGGCAACACCAAGTCGCAACAGCACTGTCAACCGGTAAAGAAACCCAAAGCGTCGCGCTTTCCGTTGACGATGCGCGAGAGTGGTTTATGGGGAGAGATGTTCGACCTGAAGGCCAGTCTGGGAAAGGAGAAGTGATTGTTAAGCTCGGCAGCGATGTTATTGGCTTAGGAAAATGGGTTGGCAACCGAATTAAGAATGGCTTACCGCGCGAGTTAGTCCGTGATAAGAACTTATTCTAGGTAGACATTCAGACACAAGCGTCAAACATCAACCATAAGAGCCGCTGCATACCTAAGCAGCGGCTTTCTAAATCATTAGCGGTTAAAACTTGAATCTAGCACCAGCATAAAGCCCACTTACAGTGACATCAAATCCATCAAACTCTGCTGTCGCTGCGCGATAACCAGCATTCAACACAAGATTTTGCTCAAACTCGAAACCAATTTCTGCACCATATTGGAGTGCACTACTTGAATCGCTTCCAGAAAACGCTGAAGATTCAAATTCCATTTGACCAACACCAAATAGACCGGCGAAGTAAACATTAGAACCTTGAGCGTAGAGCTTAGGCTTCGCATTTAAAAATATGCCATCTCCGTCTATTGTGACGACGTTGTAATAGCTTACGTCACCAAAAGTTCGATATTCACCTTCAAAGCCAATCTTCACAGAATCATGAGTTTGCATATCATAACCAACCACAAAATTGTAGCCAGGATCATTATCTCCCGTTATCGAAATCCCGTTATCTTCGAGTTCAGTTTCATTGCTTAGAGCGATATCTGCACCGATGTACAAACCTGTGTTTGCTGAAACGATACCACTCGCAAACATTGCTGCAGACGCCAATAATAGTTGTGTTGTCTTCATTTAATTCTCCTCGGACACAGCATTACAACATATACAATCTCATGCGTATTATTAATACTCTTAATGAGTTTGCAACGATCGAACTGGAAAGAAAAAATGTATATGTGGACTGGACTTAATAATTAACTTAGTACCGCCTCGGAATTACATAAAGATTGCATGAATCAGTGAAGAGAGATGGGATGGCGACTATTTTTACCTAGCCTAGCTAGGTTGAATAAAAGTATGAACAAGAAATGGTTTGGATAAGTAAAGTATGAAATGTCTGTATCAGCTAGCAAAATCAACACTATACACTAGACTTAAAATTATCGAGTCATAACGCAACTGACCGATTAGCGCAGGCTCATAAGAGCCCTTTCCCCTGTGCCCAAAGCCCAATGCTTTGGGCTTTTTTTGCCCTTATTCTGGCGGGTAAATATGCCCCAAACCTATTTTTTTAGTTAAGGGCAAAAACCGTACGATGCCGTTAGGCTAAACGGATACCTTCTTTTTCGATAACAATTTTGCCTTGCTTGTAGAGACCACCAATAGACTTCTTAAACGTGCCTTTGCTGGTACGAAACGCTGCAAAGATCGCTTCTGGAGTCGATTTATCATTGAGAGGCAAGTATCCACCTTTTTTCTCTAACAACTCTAAAATTCTTTCGCTTAAGTCATCCATTTTAGCCACACCGACTTTTTGCAGTGCAAGGTCGATTTTACCGTCCTCACGGATGTTCTTGATGTAACCTTTTAATTTTTTACCAATGAACAGCTTACCGAATACATCCGATTTAAAAATCATTCCCCAGTGCTGGCCTTCTACAATGGCTTTAAAACCGAGGTCACTGCGCTCTGCAATAATCAGATCAACCTGCTGGTTACGTGTATATGTAGGGGGTGTTTTATCTAGCAGTTTGTTGAACTTTGTTGTACCGACAATTCGACCCGAGGCTTTGTCTGTATATACATAAACCAAAACATTTTGGCCAGCAGTAAAGCGCGCACGTTGCTCGCTGAATGGAATCAGTAGGTCTTTACCTTTAATCCCCCAACTCGCGAAAGCACCTGTACTATTCACACCTTCTATCTGCATCAATCCCCACTCACCGACTTGTGCGATCGGAGTTTCAGTTGTTGCCACGATCTGGCTGTCAGAATCGAAGTACAAAAAAGCATCGAGCTTGTCACCTATTTCTGTTCCTTCTGGAACAAATCGGTTCGGTAGCAAAGTCGTACCGTAATCACCAGCATCGAGAAATACGCCAAAATCTGCTTTTTTTACTACTTCTAAGTGGTTAATCTGACCAACTTTAATCATTTAAACTGTCTCTTGTTAAATTTGCGGTGATTATAGCGAATCTCTGTTATGCTTTCGCCAGTTATTGATAGTTTTTTTAGGAGCTTTTCTTTGTTCACCGTTGATAAGCAAGACGGCATCACTCTAAAAATCTCTCATGCAATGGCTTCGACAAAAAAGTCGACGGTTGACCTCTACTTTTTTGTGCCTGGCGAGTTAAGTCTAACGGCCAATGTGCAAAAAGAAAGTGAGTTTTACTACGAAGCCATTGCTCAAAAGCGCGCATATTACAGCGATAAAACTCTCCTACCCTTGGTTCATAGCCGCTTAGCCAAACGCGGACGCCTCTCATCGACTCAATACCGTGTTAGCTTGAGCTTATTTGCCTATCAATATGTCATCGCCCTAGATAAAGCCGTAAGCCAACTTAATAAACACAACAAAGAGTCGGTGACGATAGAAGAAGTTGATGAAGTCATTCATCTTGCGTTAGATATTCTAAAGAAGCTACGTCGTGGTATTCCTTATGAAGAGAGCTTAAAGCGCTACTACGCAAACGTAGATAACTACCTTTCTTGGTACACCGGGCAACGATTCATGTCGCTGGTGGCTCACATGCCACGTGATGGTGAGTATAAGTCTATTAAAGAAAGTTTGCTTGCCATTGTGGAGAAAGAAGCGGCACATAGAAAGCTAAATGACTATAACTCCGAACGTGTACGTGACGATGTAACTCGACTCAGCAATAAAATGCGTTTGCTTCGCCGTTTGATAGAACACCCTGTTGTCTTGCAAGAAAAGACCCAATCTTTAGGAAGCAACATGAAACGTGTGGTAAAAGGCAGCGCCACAGGTTTTGTCATGGTATTTGTGACCATTACCGCTATCTTAGCGCGTGATTACTGGGGTGAAATTACCGTCTCTTTCATTGTGTTGATGTCTTTCGTATACGCTTTGCGGGAAATATTTAAAGACGATCTACGCGATGTCATGTGGCGCTGGTTGCGAAAAGGCAGGCCTAAATGGCGCAAGCTTTATCTAGATCCCACGACCAAAAAAGCCGTGGGTCAAAAACTCGAATGGCTCGACTATAAGCAGCTCGATAAACTCCCTGATAGAATCAAGCTCATTCGAAAAAAGCGCGTTGTACAGCGGGAAGAAAACATTCTGCATTATCGCTCTGAAGTAGAGATGTCGACATCCAAATTCATGAGTGGCTATGAAGAAACACGAGAATCCCTTCTCATCAGTATGCGTCCTCTGATGCGGCTAATGGACAAAGGCTCTAACAAAGTCTACATGCTTAATAACGGCCAAGTAAGCCGCGAGTCCGTTGAAAAACGTCACCTAATAAACTTAATCGCCAAAGAAAACGACCACAACGGAGAGATCAACTATTACCGCTGGAAAATAGTCTTAAACCGAAGCAAGATTGTCGCGATTGAAGAGATTAAAGTGGAAGACATTAGCCACCCATTTTCTTCAGTGACAGAGTAAGATCGAATTCCGCCATAGGCTCATCTCCATGCAGTGATGGGCAAGTGGCGGTAATTTTCACCGCGCGATTGACTCTTTCTCCAGTAGCCATGACTTCATCA
>ENA-OWNT01004835-OWNT01004835.1-seawater-metagenome-genome-assembly--contig:-NODE-4835-length-11502-cov-4.398862_pt1 | contig 11502 bp, 10 predicted proteins | sample MGYA00238136_ERZ651165 | MGnify/ENA primary metagenome ERZ651165 (study PRJEB26861, sample SAMN08777766) | seawater metagenome | isolation source: coastal seawater | place: USA: Florida | collected... | reverse complement strand
ACTCTCCACCTCCCCAGCCTCCGCCGTCGTCCGCCCCAACTCACTCACTGCCGCACGCTTCTGCCTTGCACTCGGCACTCGCCACTCGTCCGCCTCCAGCCCCTACATTTCATTCCCTGGACTCACACACCGTCCGTCACTCGTCCGCCTCCAACCCCACAAATCAGTCAGTCAGCCACATGCAGTCGTTATGATGTCACTCACTCACTCACTCACTGTCGGTCGGTCGATCGCTGCTAAGCTTCACTCGTTCACTGTCAGCTCCCACATTTCAGTCGCCTCCGCCTTCACTCAGTGTGAGTGAGTGAGTAAGTGGGTGGGTGGGTGAATGGCCGCCGCGTGGTCGTGCGTAATGCAATGAATTCCTAATTGAGGATACATCAGCGCTTGCCTCCAACATACAAATAACATATCAACAACTGAGACTTAGTGTGGTTGGCACCACAGCGTGGCAGCGCGGTGTCGCCGTGTTGGAAAAGTGGGAATGCCGATTAGCGATAGAATACGCAAAGTGACTAAAGGCGAATGACATTATCTATAAACGGGAATTGCATTGTGTGTCAGACGGAACGGCCCACAGAGGAACCAACCGCCCGCGAACGAAGGAACGAAGGAACGAACGAAGGAACGAAGAATGAACGAACGAACAATCGATCGAATGTTCGTTGGCGTTCGTTGTTCGTTGGTTGGTTGGTTGGTTCGTTGCGTTGCGTTGCGTTGTCGGTTGTTGTTGTTGTTGTTGTTGTTGTTGTTGTGTTGTCGTTCATTCGTTCGTTCATTCAATTGTTGGCTGGTTGTTGGTTGGTTGGTTGGGTTCATTCGTTTGAGGTTGTTCGCTGTCGTTCGTCGTTGCTCGTCGTTGCTCGTCGTTGCTCGTCGTTGCTCGTTTTGACATCGTCGTTCGCCGTTGTTCGTCGTTGCTGGTGATGACGTCGTTGACGCAGTGATGCACGGAGGAACAACCTAACTGTTCGTTGCAGTGTTTGATCATTGTTCGCTCTTGTGGCGTTGTTTCTACAGCGACGGTGCTCTCGCCGAGAGCGCCGCAAACGCAGGGTCACCTGTGTCTGGTTTCTTGGAGCGGGGTGGCTGGCAGGGGACGGTGGCGTGGATGGGCGCGCTGGCGCTTCCTCTCAGGGCGCGTGCTGTCATTCTCCTCTTACACGTTTTCGGCAGAGAGTTCTTCGGGCATTTCTGCGCACGTCCCCACCCCTTTCTGCGGCGTCTCCTCCCCATTTTGGAGAGCTTAGTTTAGATGCAGTCACTTTTGCGCTTGGCCCGCAGGGCCGGGGGCCGGCGATTGACCAGCGCTCGCAGACCGAGGCGCCCCATAGTAAGCACCGCCAGTGGGCGCCACTTCGCTCAGCATCGATTTTTGTCTACTCTCTTCAACGTTGCACCGGTCCGCGGTGCAGCCATTAGACGGGCTTCCATTCGTGGCCCCGAGGGATATGGCAGACCTCTAGCGGCTAACTTCTCCACAGACGGTTCCCCCGACGGGTCCGGATCTGCCGGCGACAAGGCGGACGAGGCTGCAGCCTCAGCCACCGGGAGCGACGGTGGTGTGACAGGAGGTTCAAGTGAGCTCGAGACAGACACGGACGGCGACGTGTCTGCAGCCAAAGAGAGTGAGTGGAATCGCACCGGGGGAAGTGATGACATAGTCGTGGACGGCGACGACAACGAAGAGTCCAAGGCGCACGTGGAGGACATGAAGCCCAGAGAAGTGATTGAAGAATTGAACAGAAACATCGTGGGCCAGATGGACGCGAAACGCGCCGTTGCAATCGCGCTCAGAAACCGTTGGCGGCGACAACAGCTTCCTGAGCACATGCGACGCGAAATCGTTCCGCGGAACATGCTGATGATAGGCCCAACCGGGTGTGGCAAGACCGAAATTGCCAGACGGCTCTCACAGCTGATGGACGCGCCGTTCGTCAAGGTGGAGGCGACTAAATTCACGGAAGTGGGCTTTCATGGCCGCGACGTCGACACCATTATCCGCGATCTTCTCGAGAACGGCATCGCCCTCACAAAGAAAACTCGTAGAAAGCGGTTGAAGGAGCAGGTGACACAGACGGTCGAGACGAAAATACTCGAGGCGTTGATGGGGCGCGAGAGCGTGAAGAGCAACGAGCACATTTCGTACCTGAAGTTTCTGCGAGACGGCAAGCTGGATGACCAGAAGGTGGACATCCATGTCCCCGTAAAGCAGCGCGACATTGGTCCAGGAGGATTTGCTATAGATCCGTCGACTCTGCAAGGTGGCTCCCTCGATGCCCTTGTGGGGCGCGTCACGAAAGCCATGACGGGGCCGAAAACCGTGAAGCGGAATTTGAAAATCAAGGAGGCGCGCGCTTTGCTGGAAGAAGCCGAGATGGAGGAGCTGTTGGAAGCCGACGACGTCGTCGCAGAAGCAATCCGCAACGTGGAACAGAACGGTATCGTCTTCATTGACGAAATCGACAAAATTTGCACTCCATCCGGCGAGGCACGCTTTAGCGGAGATGCCAGCTCTGAAGGTGTCCAGCGCGACCTGCTCCCATTGGTCGAAGGTTCTTCCTGCTCGACGAAACACGGCAATGTCAATACCGACTACATTTTGTTCATCGCATCCGGGGTAGGTTTGCGTTGTTCTTGGCTACAAAGGCTATGCCTGCCTCACTCAGCCCTATTGTTGCACGATTTGCATCTGGCCTTGACATGGACGTACGTACTTTTGTGTTGTAGGCGTTCCACCACTGCAAACCGTCCGACCTGCTTCCAGAACTCCAAGGACGTCTGCCCATTCGCGTCAACCTGAAGGGCCTCGACGTCAATGATCTCTACAAAATTTTGACTGAGCCAGAGGCCAATCTGATAGAGCAGCACAAGTGCCTGTTAGCGGCCGAGGGAGTGGAGCTTGTCATCGCCGACAACGTGATCAAGCGAATCGCCGAGCTTGCTGCTGAAGCGAACAAGAATGTGGAGAACATCGGTGCGCGCCGATTGTACACAGTTATGGAGCGGGTACGTCTGCCGCTGTTTTACGATCGGTTGCGATTCCTTGCGCAGTTGGTTTTCGCTGAAACCGCCCGCGTTTTTGTTGTGTGCCGATCGTGATTACAGATCATGGAAGAATACAGCTTCGACGCAGCAGATATGGACGACGGATCAGTCATTGAAGTGACTGCAGAAGATGTCGAGAAGCGCTTAGGTGACTTGATGAAGCAACAGGATCTGCAAAAGTTCATCTTGTAATTGAAGTTGGGCAATGTCGGGATCGGCAAGTGATTGACCGTTTCTTGCTACCCACAACGAAGCTCGCAAGTGGAGATTTGAACATGTTACGTGAGTCACTAATTAAGTTTTAACGATGTTTGTCAGCACGTTTACTCATGCTTTGAGCTGGGAGCCGTCGGTTCTGTTGCTGTGCGACCAGCGTTTGCGGGCGGCGCAGCGAATTTGGCACCGTGGTGTCGTTCCACATTCTTTATGATGTCCACCACCTCGTCAAAGTGGACCGGATGAATCTCATGACCTGGAAACAGAAAACAATAAGATCATGCGTCAGTGCTAATGGCCGAGTGTGCACTTACAGCTGGGCGCACACCACACGATTCTTACCCATTCCCTCGATTTCAATTAATGTGGAACCTGGGATGGCTTGATGGAGCAGGCGAGATTCCTACATTCCACGTTGAAGCGCAATGAGCGAACGCATTACAACCATTGCCCCGTGAAAACAAGTGATTGAACCTGAATGTCGATCATGAGATCTTGATGCCCGTGGAATAACACAACTGGCGGCAGTCCGTCAGATCCGTCCAGCAAAGACGTCGATTGTTCAGAATTGGAGCTGCTCATAACGCGCAAAAGGTTGTCAATACTTCGCACGCGGCGACATGCATGGCGCCGTATGACGAAGTACAGTGGCCCCACAACACACCTGGCGCGACGAGCAAACTTCTTCTTCAATAGTCCAAAGCGCCGCTCGGAGCAGATGATGGCCTGCAATCGTGCGGAAAGTTCGTTCAAGGATTGCAGCTAGATTGCACCGCGCTACTCCACACCCGACCCACCTCAGACTGTCTCGCCTTTCCTTCAGCCTCCGTGTAGTAGTTCTTGCGCTGCAACGTCGGTGTGTAAATTTCTTTGTGGTGCTCGAAGTCGCCTTCCTCAGTGCGTCCCCGCATCCCTTGCGCCGGACCAGCCAAGAGAGTCTAAGAGGAACATTTACGATCGACGTGTTAAACGCCGCGCACTCGGAATTTGTCATTGTGCACCAGATAAGTTTGCCACACACCTGCTTCTCAAACGTAGCAGCCAAGAGTTCGTCCATGCTCGCGTTCAGAGGGACCGGGCGCATGATGGGGCCGCGAATGGATGGGTGCGGAAGCGGAAATTTGCCTAGCGCAAGCGCGTACATCCGTCAGGTGCACCATCGCCAGGACAATGACAAAGTCAACGCAACGAACCGGATGTGAACGCAAGAATGGCGGCACTGACGCGGTGCGTGTGATTCAGGAGCAAGTATTGTGTGATCATGCCACCCATCGATCCGCCAAGAACAACGGCCTTCTCAATGCCCAGTGCGTCTAACAGTCCTACGGCGTCCTCGGCCATATCTGCCACGGTGTAGGTTGGTCGCAAGCAGCAAGATTCAGGAGTACCACAGCACTTCGACGGGAAACAGCACGCCCCGCACAGAATGCTGCAGATCGCCTTCATCTTGAAGTTCGTCACCGGGGATCCATCGAGGTGCGTGGACAAACCGACGTCACGGTTATCAAACCTACGTGCAAATGAGCAAGCGCCAGGGGAGTGAGTGACGGCGACATTGATTGGCACTACATTGCAGTAGAAAACTGCTATTGTCGCACCGAATCACGTAGTATCCCAGATCTACAATCCTCTGAACGAACGACGGCCGCCAAATCGTCAGCGCTCCTCCGAGACCCATGACGCACAAAAATGCTGGGTGGCTGGGATCCCCATGCGCCTCGTACTCAATCTCCAACCCGGTTGTCGGGACTTTGACCTTCATGACTTCTGCTTTGATTAAACGCAATGAAACCAACGAATCAACGCCACGATATCGCCGGAGATGACCGCAAAAAAAGGCAAAAAAATATCCACTTTGCAAATTCGTCGCGCCATCGCAACTGTGTTGCAACATCTGTTGATTGTCACGATGTTTCATCTCTGCACATCACTCTGTTTCTATGCGGTGTCCTCACCAACACTGTCTTGCCCCTCGCGTCGCACCACCACACGATACGGTGTGTGTCCACATCAGTGATAGGGTCGTCACTGACTTCATTTGCTTCCGTCACTGACTTCATTTGCTTCCGCGTTTGCAACACAACAAAACAACGAAGCGAAGCAGCAAACGATTCAAAACGAATTGGGTGGACGGCGGACGGCACACGACGAGCGGAGAGCGACGAGCGACGGACGACGGACGACGAACGACGGACGACGAACGAAGAACGAAGAACGAAGAACGACGAACGACGAACGACGAACAACGACGGCGGCCATCGTCGGCTGCGACGCTGCGACTTTTGTCACCAATTGTCACCAACTCACCAACATACACTGTCACGTCACCGCCGTCCAGCAACGACCTCACTCACTCGACTCGAACAACGAGGTGTGGCACAACTCCCATGAATTAGACTACTGTACATTACAAAGCATAACTTTACGTCGCACCACCACACACCTTGAATAAAGTAGTGGAGCAGTGGAGCATGAATCAAAAGTGGATATTTGTATTTGGTGTTTGGAGATCAGCGTTCGTATGCAATGTATTTGGGATGTTGCAGCGGCATTGGCATACAAACTGTATGAAAGGCACGACCTTGCATGTGCATGTTGCAGTTCTGTGTGCTTGAGCGTGTGCGTGAGTGAGTGATCGATGAAACATTGTGGCAACTTAACCCGACCCCACCGCCACGTTTCGAGTCAAGACGAGTACACGAGTGAAAAAATACCGAGGCACGTTCAGAAAGAAAGAAACCAGTTGTGAAGTAACCTAAAGCTTACAAGATCGGCATTTCCGTACTCACATTGTCATCGTTTCCATCCACGTACGGTGTAAATAACAAATCCCAACAGGTGTCACGATGTATGGTCGCTCACGAACGGCTTCAGAATAATTGCAGCAACGCCAACGCGGCACCAGATAGCACCACCCAAACGCTCGGCGACACGGACACGGCTGCAGATAGTCTTTCAACACCTTCCAGCGTTGTGCGTCGCTGCTCAGTTGTAGTCTCGCCAATCGTCGTTGAGTCTGTGGTCGTGGTACTGGCTGTCGTCACGACGGGAACGAACAGCTCTGACGACAGCACGAAAGAAAGTTCTGTACCGCTAATGATGAGAATTTCTCCGACTACGATTTCGTCACCTTCTAAGCGCCTCCCGTACGCTTCACGGAATCGTTGCTCGTAGACCGAGCGAACCGCAACTGTAATGATGAAGAGGCCGTCGCCACATTCCAAGAAAGGCGGCAGATCAGTGTGGAAATACTCCGACGCCGCTTCTTCACCCAGAGGATGCGCGAGCGTGAGATAAAGTCGTGATACGGCAAGATCGCTGATGGTACTGGCGTCTGCAAACGCCAAACATTCCGATGCATTTGCGTCCAAGGAGACGATGGAAGTACAACCTTGCGTGAACTTGTTCGAGCAATCGGGTGGACCCGCGGTCGTCGTCGATGTCGTTGTTGTCGCCTGTGTCGTAGTAGTTTCTGTTACGAAGAATGGATCTTTGCACAGATATCCCTGGACTCCGCACGTGTATTTGCATCGCCCAGCACAGCTAGCGACACAACTTCCTTCGCAACAGTCGCCACCATCCCAATTGCAGCGTGCCGAATTGTATGATTTGTCACAATAACCGTCTTGTGCCCAGCTGGCGGGTTGTGTGCAGACGTCAGCAGTTACAACGGGGTCCGCGCAATAAAACCCGTTGTGACCGCAGTCGTATTCTGCGGAAGCACATGTTGAGTTGCAACAATCTCCTCCGTCCCATCCACAAGCCTACAATTGGCACAAGCGACGACAATAAGTATTCTGAGGCAATACTCGCCCAATTGCGCAAAAAAAGCCGCGCATGCAAGCGACCAAACCTCCACATTGAAACCGCCCGAGGCGTCACAATATCCATCTCCAATCCACGAATACGCGCCAGTCGGTGCACAGGCCGCATCGAACTGCTGCGCCTCCTCGGAATCTGGATTCTGGCACGAGAAACCACTCATGCCGCAGAAGTGCTGCTGGGGGTCGCAGTTACAGCCCGAGCAATCGCACGCATATGATGTTTCGAGGTTGTCACACGAGTATCCTCCCGCAACCCAGTAGTCGCACGAATACCCACTGCAGGCAGCTGAGGTGCATCCAAGGCAAGTTGAACTGCAGCAGTCACCCCCATCCCAGCCACAGGCCTCTGTGTTGGCAACCGCATCGCACTCATGATCGCCAAGCCACGAGAAGGGCAATCCGGCACATCCTTGCGGAAGATTAGCGTTCTCAGTGGCGTTCGGATCAATACAAATTTTTGATTCGTTCACGTTAGCACAATCGCTACATGTGGACAAACAGCAATCTCCTCCGTCCCAACCGCAGCCATCGGTATTGAGGTTGTAGGTCTCATCCCCAAAAGCCAGCGAATATCCATCACAGTACCCATCGCCGACCCAGCTGAAAGGAAGCACATTGCAACTCGTGGTCCGAAGTAGGTTTTCCAATGCATTCGGGTTCAGGCACACGTAAGGTCCAGCGCAAGTGGAACCATCCAAACTACAGGTTGAAGCACAACAGTCTCCTCCGTCCCAGTCATATGCCAGCGTGTTGCAACCAGTCGAAAAGTCGCAGAGGCCATCACCATTTACTGCAGTGCAATTCTCAACGGCATCGGAGCTGTTGCCATTGGACGAGCACTCGGCGACCGCCAGCATTGTGCAGTTGTCGTTTTCGACTTCGTCATGCTCGGCAACACAATCTCGACCTAGGCCCTGCGACACGAAAGAACACAACATGTAAATCACACGTATTGCACAATCACATGTGTACGGCATATTCATGTACCTGAGCCTCCACCTGGACCACGAAAGTTCGAGAAATATACTCTGTCGCGCAGTCACACGAGCTCCAGTCACTCCATCGACCTTCGCACTCAATAGCTGCTTGCGTGGTGCAAGATGCATCTTGGCCCGCTGGGTCCAAACAATTGTAACCGTTTTCGCCGCACACGCTGAAACATTGCGTGCCACAGTCACACGTGCAACTGCAGCAATCTCCTCCGTCCCAATTGCACGCCTCTGTGTTGTGGTTCGAAGTTCCGCCGTCGTCACAATACCCATCGGCAGAGAAGGACGGATTCTCCTCACACGGCAGCAACTCGGCCGTTGACACATCTGACGACGTTGTCGTTGTCGTTGTGGTGGAAGTGGTGGTGGTGGTGGTGGTAGTGGTGGTAGTGGTTGTTGTGGTTGTTGTGGTTGTTGTGGTTGTTGTGGTGGTTGTACTGTTCGGTGCCATTGTTGATGCTGCTGGATTTGTAGCCGTTGTTGTGGAGACGACCGCAGTGGTGGTGGTGGTGGTGGTTGTTGTGGTGGTGGTGGTCGTTGTTGTTGTGGTGGTGGTTGTGGTGGTGGTCGTGGCGGTTGTTGTCGCTGCCGTGGTTGTTGCTGCCGTGGTTGTTGTGGCTTCTGTAATACACCTGCAGATACAGCGGCACAAATTACGTGGAATCAAAAATTCAAAATAGCACGATACACGTACGTGTCAACATCGCAATCACAATCGCCATCGTCGAAATTAAACTCGTCACAATTGAAGTATAGTCCCCAAGACCCTGAGAGACAGAAATATAGAAATTAAAAACCCTCGCTGCAACAATAAACATTGGCTAGTGACGAAGTATCATTACCTTCGTCGCAGTAGCCGTCCCCAATCCACGATGTTCGGGCGGAACAATCCTGGCCGACACAATCAACGCAGTCTCCACTTTTTGATATGCCGTAAGTGCAGCCACTCGGCGGATCAATAGGCTAACAGGGCAACGGAAACAACGAAGCAGGTTAAAGTGGAGGCGACACGAATGATGGAAAACAACCATTCAACTTAAGCGAATCGTGACGTACGTCGCCAGAGTTGGTAGCATCAAGTGTCACAGTCAAGGAGACAGTGTCTGCGGCATCTGAAATGTCGGAAATGGAGATGCCGGTCAAAGTGAGTTCACCGTTGTGGTACGCCCGAGTGTTCGGCTCGCAGTCAGTGGACGGCCCACAGTCAGACAACGAGGCCCCGGACCCAATGAAAACATCGCCAGTGTCAGAATAGTACCCTTGTTCAAGGTCGTACTCTCCGTCTGCCTGCGTTAACGCTACTTGATAATGTTCTCCGTTGAAGGGATAGCATGCTTGCCCAGCGTACCCTGGGCAGCTGTTGCCTCCGCAGCTGTTAGATTCATCAATGTGCCAAACAAGGATGCCATCGCCTGGAGCTTTGCTGTCAATGCCGTACGGCCTTCGGTTGCACACAAGGAGATACTCATCGGCCGATGAGAATCCGAAAGTAATCTTCAACAAATCACCTCTCTGAGTGTCGGTTCCGCCAATGGCTAATAGCGAATACGTGCCGCTATCGCTGGTTTGTGAGAGGGTCTGAACTTCGACACCGTCCCGCAGCCATCCCAGAATGTACCGGCTCCATGCCGAGAAGGCGGGAGGATACAGCTGCGTACCATCGGTGCCCCACGAATTGGCCATCATACCCCACGAGCCGATTCCGGACCCAGTTGTGTAGTCGTATAAATCAGGAAGTCCTAAAAAATGGCCGGTCTCATGCGCAATCACACCAATGCGGCCGATCTCGCTGCCGCAGGTGCCCCACACCGCGGGACTGATGTGATACTCTGGGACGGACACGCCATTTGAACTGTAGACACCCTGGGTGAAGTACTCGAAAGAAAATTTATGCGACCAAATGCGGTTGGCAGAGGACGTGCCATGACAGTCAGTGGAGCCTGTCTCCGCACCAAATCCTGAATGTAAGAAGGCGATTGCATCAATCTCGCCATCATTGTTGCTGTCGAAATCAGCGAAATCGAAATCCACAGCCGCTTGCTCTAGACATTCATACAGGCACTCGTCCAGTCGACTGTCATCTCCAGTGGCCGAATCCGAGCCCGCCGCCTGGGCTTCAGTTAGACTGCAGTCGTACCAATCCGTGACTACAGAGGTGAGATCGAAAGTGCCGTATGAATTCTCGAGGTATATGTCGCGCACTGAGCCCGTGGGGCAATCATCGCCGCCGCCTTCTTGATTCATGAGGTTGGTTATTTGCTGTTTCGACGGCAGAGTTCGTCCGGAATGATCCTGGAAACGGATGAGGCAGACCAGGTTCGGGACTTGCCCACTGGCTGTGATGGACAGTCGACGCCCACGATTGTTCTTCAGTCCTTGTGGAGACTTCGTGCGCATCTTCAGCAGCTTTTCGGGGTCTTGCACTGGTCGAACGGTCCTCGGATCAATTGGTTTCAAGGAATCCATTGGAATATCACCGATTCGCTTGCCAGTACCAACGTATTTCCCTCCAGGACCACCTTCCAGCGTTGCATATTCATAGTCAATACCTTTCGCAGCATCGGGAGGGTCGACTGGCAAAATAACGTGTCCGTTGTCCTCGAGGACGTGGACGGATCCAAATTCATCTCCCACCAAGCGGACAGTGACATTCGAGCCATCGTACAACGTCACCGTCATGGGATGCGGGTTCGCAGGCATCGCATCCAAGCTCTTGACATACAGCGCCACATAGAGCACTAGAAGCGCATATACTGATTGATGCCGTGCCATGCTGGCCAGTCACGGCTTCTTGTGGCCAGGCTTGTTGAAGTCGGCGGCGCGTTTAAGTCGCTTCAAATCGCATCTCAAACAACAACACAAATATTGACGCCAACGGAGTTTTGCAGAATACCAACCGCCGTGGAGAACACGCAGAAAGGGCCCCATAAACCCACACAGTTTTGAGAGCGCCAGCAAGAAAGACACCAGCAACGGTCCGGGCCACATCGCGGCCAAGTGCTTCTGTCCGAACAGTGGCAGCGGCAGCGCTCCTACCCAACGGTGGCAACTTCCACGCACAGCGACTCTTCCAACCACCAATGATTTGTAAGAAACAGCGTCGCCGATGCTACTTCGAAAGCCGAACAACAACAGCCACATCAGCATCAGAAGTACTACCACCAACTTGAACAACAACAACCACAGCCCGATGAGGTTGCGCAGTACACTGTGGTTGCAATGATGTTTGTTGTAATCTTCGTTATCGCCGTCAGCCGCCGCCTCAGCCGCCATCATCACCACCACCGCCGCCCTATCACCTGCATCGTCGCCATCGTCGTCGTCGTCGTCGTCGTCGTCTTCTTCAATAACGAACGGACGAACGGACGAACGGACGAACGGACGAACGGACGAACGGACGAACGGACGAACGGACGAACGGACGA
>ENA-OWNT01004834-OWNT01004834.1-seawater-metagenome-genome-assembly--contig:-NODE-4834-length-11503-cov-3.692281_pt1 | contig 11503 bp, 7 predicted proteins | sample MGYA00238136_ERZ651165 | MGnify/ENA primary metagenome ERZ651165 (study PRJEB26861, sample SAMN08777766) | seawater metagenome | isolation source: coastal seawater | place: USA: Florida | collected... | reverse complement strand
ACCAATGCACACGTACCACATACATGCATACACACATGCATGCACTGGAAAAGAAATCCTAACAACGGAAGAAAAATGGAGCAGTACTTCTTCACAACTACAATTAATTGTACAATTGTACCGGTGCTACATACACTGTACTATCTCGTACTATCGTGTGCTGGCAAGTGTGTGAACAAAAGTAATCATGAAGGGTGCAAGCACGGCAGTCTACGCAGCCTTCCTCGTCGTAATCCATACTGTACCGGTGTTTGGCGCAACTCCATTTCAACATGGTTGGGGAAAAGTCTCGGACATGATGGGAATGCATGCAGCGTTTTCAAGTGGCGTGCCGCAGGAAGATATTGAGTTTGTGGCATCACACTACGCCACTATTACCACCGCTGCTGCATGTTCCACTGGTATCAATGCCACCCATACCATTGAAGAGGTGACGTTGGACACGGCAACACGAATCAAAAATGTGAATCCCGATGTAACTGTAGGGATGTATTGGCGCTCAGATTTCGTAATGGAAATTGAGGAATGCTCGTGGTTTGCCGACGAGTGGCTTGCCCATCCGGAATGGCGCCTCAAGATGGATAATGGGACGGTCATTACGAGAAGTGATCGATTCTTCTACATCGACTACTCAAATCCTGATGCATGTGCCTTCTACACAAAAGTTTTAGTCAACGTCAGTTCTTTTCTAAACGACTCTGGTGCCCCAATTCTCGACTACGTGTATATTGATGGTGATCCTGCACTCTCGCAAACCTCGTCTTTTCTGCCCGGCATTGGTCCAGCACGTTCCCAGCAGTTGGTTGGCGATATTTACAATTGTTTCGGGGGTATTCAAAGCCAGTTAGACGAACGAGGCTTTGACCAAAAAGTGGTGCTCAACGGCATGGACCTCCTCCCCAACGGCCCCGGGCCGTGGCGCTACTACGTGGGCCAGAGCCGCTATGACGGGCTGGCCCGTCCCATCGCGCAGCCGGGGGACCGCTGCCGGGCGGGGGAGGTGGAGGGCCCTTGCGAGGAGGTTGCCTACGGGCTCGAAGGTGAGCGCTACCTCGTCGAGGACCGGGGCGATCACCTGCAGCTCTCGCCCCTGGTCGAGGTGTTGCCCATGGTGTCGCCGCCGATGGACGAGCCGTACTTCGAGGGAAACTACGGCTTCTACCGCGAACAGGACACGGCCATCTGGCTCCCGGTTGGCGGGGAGTACGTCGTCGACGACTACCGCATGTGCGCCCGAGCGACCGTCACGGGCCCCGGCCCGCTGCCGATGATGCAGAGGCTGTGCGGTGACCCCTCGCCGATGGCCCTGCGCACGACGACGGGGGAGGCGGTCGGCCCGGTGTTCGCTTCCCAGAGTGCGGTAGGCACCGACGGGAACGCCTGGCTTCACCCGCGCGACGTGCGCTACCTGCCGGGCGGCCAGCCGCTCTACCCCGCTGGCGAGCCGCTGACCGCCACGCTCACGGGGCGGTGGGTCACCGAGGACGGCGACCAGCACGTGGTCACCGAGGTTCAGTGGACGGGCACCGACGGCGACGGCGACCGCATGAACGATGGCACCGCACCGGTGGTGCACTGGCCCGGCGGGGCCTGGGCCGACGGCCACCTGTTCCTCGGCACCGAGGCCGAGCGCTGGGTCGACACCTGCCACGGGCGCTTCGAGGCCCTGACCCCCTTGCCCTGAGGTCCCCATGTCTGTTCTTCTCCTGACCGTCGCCCTCGCGGGGGCTGTGGAGGTCGACCCGCGGCAGCGGGCCTGCGTCTCCGACGTGGACGCCTGCGTGAGCCTGGCGGAGACCATGGTTCGCACCGACCCGGCCCGGGCCGCGACCTTCCTGGCGATCGCTTGCCGTGCCGACCACGCTCAGGCCTGCCGGCTGCTCGCGGGCACGAACCAGCACAACGCGGGATTCGTATTCCCTATGGATCGAGCGGCGGCCCTCGGGGACGCGGAGGCCTGGGAGCGCCTCGACCGCGCCGGGCGCGACCGGGTGTGCAAGAGGCATCCCGAGCTCCCGTCGTGCGCGGTGCCCGACGAGGTGGCACTCCGGTGGACCGTCGAGGGGCCCTCCCGAGGGCGGCTGGCCTTCTCCGAGGACCACGCGCTCTGGCTGGTCGACCCGGACACGGCCACGGGGTTCGGAGCGAATGGCCCCGTTCGGCACGCTCTGCACGACGGCCCCTCCCGCGCGGGCACGGTGGCGGCGGTCGACCTGTCGGGCGCCGGGCCGTGGGCCGTGGTGGCCCCTGATCCCGATCGGCCTCACGTCACGAAGGCGCTGCCAGAGACGGCGCTGTGGACGGCCGACGGGCTGACCTGGCTGGGCGGCGAGCACTGCGAGGTGCCGAGCGGGTGGCTGGGGGACGCCTGGGTGTCGACGGCCACCACCACCGCGTGGTGTTCCGATGGCCAGGCCGTGCGGCTGCGCGCTCCGGACGGGTCGGTCATCGAGTCGTTGGACCTGCCGAAGAATGCCTACAAGGTGGCCACCCATCGCCTGGGCGGTCGGCTCACCATCGAGGCGCGCAAGGGGGTGTGGTGGCAGGTGGGGGATGGCTTCGAGCCCGTGCCGCTCTTCGACGCCATCGGTGCGGCCAGCGCACAGCACATCGTGGCCAAGGTGCGGGGGCGCTGGACGCTGTTCACCTACGCGGTGGCCGACGGCGAGCTGACCCTCGGGGCAGCCGTGCACACCTTCGAGGACGCGCCGCGGGAGGTCGCCTTCTCACCGGACGGGCGCCGGGTCGCGGTGTCGGACAGCGCGGGGGTGCATGTGCGGTCGACCCGCACGGGCAAGGTCCAGGGCCCCACCCAGCGGGAGGTGCTCCCCCGGGACCTCACCTGGTCCGCCGATGGGCGCTTCGTGGCCTGGCAGGGGAAGGGGGCCGTCGCGTTGTGGCCGGTGGACGGCGCTTCCCCGGTGCCGCTGGGCCCGGCGCCGGCGTTCGCAGCGCCCGGGGATGAAGACGCCGGCACCCTGCGGTGCCAGGTGCAGCTCCACTCCCTGCCTGGGGTGCCGGTGCGCGTGGGCTTCCCCAGCCGAACCGAGGAGGAGGCCCAGGAGCGCACCACGGGCCCCGACGGCCTCGCCATGTTCGACGACATCCCTTGCGGCCGGGTCCGCTTCGAGGCCGAGGGCGACTACCAGTTCGTGCATGCCCACCCCGGCGAGGTGGTGAGGGCCCGTCCTCCCTACAACAACCTGACCGAGACGGTGTCCGTGCGTGGGCTCGACGGCGCCCCGGCGGTGGGGGTCCCGGTCCAGATGCTCTCCAACGGTCGCTATGTGACCATGGGCGTCACCGACGAGCGAGGCGTGTTCGACCCCGATGCCTTCGAGGGCAGGCGCGGGGAGTGGCTCGTGGAAACGGAGGAGGGTGTGGGCGCCACGCGCTTCCGTCGCGGGCTGAAGCTGCGTCCCAGGGAGGGTCTTTGGCACTTCGAGGTCCGGGACTTCCATGGGCGGCCGGTGGACGTCCGGGTAGGCGAAGAGGGTCGGGGGCAGGTGGACGCCGACGGTCGAGGCTGGCTGCTGAACGAGCCGGAGGAGGCCCTGCGGGTGTCGGTGTTCACACCTGGCAACTTCGTGACCCTCGCGCCGACGCCCCACCTCGTGCTGCCAGGCACGGTGCTGCCGGAGCCAGCGATCCCCGAGGGCATCGACAGCGTCGCCTTCGTCGACCGTCTCGGCCAGCGTGTCACCTGGGTGGTGGACGACCCGTCCACTCACGACCGGCGGCTCGTGGGGGGGCCAGGTCAGGTGGTGATGACGGCCGGGGAGCGCTGTGGCACGCAGGCCTTCGAGGTGCACGAGGACACGCCCCTGCCGGCCCCCGAGCTCGCGAAGCGGCAGGAGCGCTCGTTCCGGGCGGTGGACGCCGACGGCGCACCCAACCCTCACGCCTTCGCAGCGCGCTACCATCCGCCGTCCATCGAACACGACCCCAGTCCCATGGCGGTCTTCGGCGCACACTGGGTGAACGCCATGGGGGAGGGGACGGTACCGGATTGTGGGGAGGAGGCCCTGTGGGTGGTGGGCGACCGGCTCACGGACACCTGGGGCTTCGTGGTGGACGGCGTGGCCGCGACCACGCTTCCGAACCAGCTCCGGGCGGCGGTGGCCATCGGCGATGGTGGGCTGGTGGTGCTGACCTCGACGGCGACGGAGCTGCTTCCGGGCGACGTGGTGGAGACGTGGGACGGCGCGAAGACGAAGCGCTGGACGTGGCGGGACTTCGCGCCCCGGGTGTGGCACGCGACCGAGGCAGTGGAGGTGACCTACCGGCGGGAGGTGGGCGGGGAGACCGTGCGGGGAACCGCGCTGGTGCCAGCGCCAGCGCCGTAGTTAGGCGGCCGTCTGGCGTCCGCCCCTGAGGTTGTCGGCCGGCGTGAGGGCCCCGGGCACCTGACCCAACAAGCGCCAGCGACCGCCCGACAGTCAGTGCGGGGTGCCGTGCAGCAGGTAGTCCGTCACCATCTCCACGCGCTCGGCCCCCAGGATGGCGCCCCAAGCCGGCATGCCCTTGGCCGGCACGCCCTCGCGGATCACGCGCAGCACATCGGCCTCGCTGCCGCCATGGATCCACTCGTCGTCGAACAGCACAGGCCCGATCCCCGGCCGGTCGTACGCATGACAGCTCTGGCAGTTCCGCTCGTACAGCTTCTGGCCCTCTGCCAACGCAGCAGCGGATGGGCCGAGCCCAGTGGAGCGGAACCGCTCGACAGACGCCTGCAAGGGGGCGGCCCACGCAACCACAGCGCCATCGACGACGTAGGCCACGACCGGCTGCGGCAGGGTTGGCAGCGGGTCCAAACGGGGCACGCCCAAGGAGGAGAAGGCGCCCTGGTGCGCCGCGTCGGCCACCAGCACCACCCCATCGTCCGCGGCCACCGCCACCGGTGTCTCCAACTCCTGGGAGGCTGGGAGCGTCGGGACATACCCAGGGTCGGGCCGGTCCTCGGAGTCCCGCAGCACGAGTCGGCCTTCCTCCACCGCATAGATGGCCAGCGGACCGGACTCATTGCGGTCGAACACCACCTCGTGGCCCATCCAGGCCAGCATCATCCCGTCGTAGCAGAGGTGCCCCATCGACGAGTACGCGCATTGCTGGGGAATGGAGACGATGAAGTCGGCCTCTGGGCGTGGAGCCACCTCCCCGTTGCGCTCCGCCGCCGCGCGACGATGGAACTCCATGATCGTCGGCGTCGGCTGGTCCTCACCGTCGAGTTCGAGCTCCAGCACCCGCCCCAGGAGGGGCCCATCCACCAGTTCGGTGGGTCCGCTCCACACGACCTGGTGATCCTTGAGCACCACGGTGCTCCCTTCGGGCTGGCCCTTCAGGGCCTTCTTGGGCGCAGAATCGGCCCAAGAGGCCGCCACCGCATCGGGGTCGTCGGTGTGCACCGCCAACGCCCCCCTCTTCAGGGCCTTCTCGGTCACGAAGCCAGCCATCACCATGTCGGCATAGTGGCTGCGGAGCGCCGCCGTGGGCTCGTGCCCCACCGGCCAGGAGTCCAGCACCTCCAGCGCCGCATCCCGCCCCTTCGTCTCCAAGGCAGCGAACAGCGTAGGCAGGCGACTCGACAGCACCATGCTCCACTCCTGAGTGCCTCCCTCCCTCAGCTCCGGCGGCGTCACCTCGAGGGTGGCGCAGTTGACCCCCCCGACGTTCGCGCTCTCCCGATCGACCAACACGCCGTCGGTTGCCTCCAGGGTCGCAGGGAGTCCCGCCTCTTCCGGCACGAACCAGGGGCGGGGCATCCGCCACACCCCGTCCGTCAGCTGCAGACCCAGCACGCCCTCCGGGGAGCCCGAAGCCGTGACCCGCACGCCATCGTCGGTGGCCTGGATCTCCGCCTCCATGCCCGCTTGGGCGACCAGGGTGCGAACCAGATCGGGCACCCGTTGGACCTCGCTGGCGCACATCGGGCTGTGCATGCCCGCCAGGAGCACCTCAGCCCCCGTCTTCGACACCGTCACCCGCACGTGGGTGAACCGGGGGCAGCCAGTGAGCAACAGCAGAGACAGGGGAACGACAGCGCGCATGGAGTCCTCGACAGTGCGCGTGAGAGACTACTTGCCGGCTGCGGCCCCGAGACACATCCGTGCTACCCGAGGGCGAGGAGGCCGAGATGTCGATGTGGTGGTTGGCGGTCGCCCTGGCGGCGACACCCCAGGCCAAGTGCGCGAAGGGCAAGCTGAAAGCCTGCGAAGCCGTCCAGGCCGACCTGCTGCGACGAGCCGCCCAACTCGCTGCAGACGGTGTCGATGTGCCCGCCGTGCTGCGCCAGCCGCTGCTGGCCGCCACCCTCCAGTCCGATCTGCTCGCGGGGCGCACCACCATCGACGACCCGCGCTGCCAGCACCTACCCGCAGGCGGCTGCAGCGGGGTCCCCACCACCGAGGACCACATGGACCCGAGGCGGGTGACGGTGCGCAAGGCCTTCTCAGGCCCTCGTCGTCCTGCCCCGAGCCCCCGCACCTTCTCCGGACGGGTCACCTGGCCCGACGGCCGAGCCGCCGCCGGGGTGACCGTGACCATGACCCCCGAGCGGAACCATGGGCCCCAGCTCTTCGTTCAGAGCTTCGACTACGGCACCGTGTTCGCCGACGCGCTGATCCTGGGCCAGGCGGTGACCGACGACGAAGGGCGCTACACGTTCGACGATGTGCCGCCGCACACAACGCCCGCCTTCCAAGTGAGCCACCGCGATGGCGTCGGCCGCAACTCCTACGGCCCCGACATCGCCTTGCGGGCCCCCACCCGCGTCGTGACCGTGCACCGGGTGGACGGTAGCCACGCCGTGGGCGCCGTGCTCCTGGGAGAGGAGGGTCCGCAGTCGGTCGCTGAGGACGGCAAGCTCTACCTGATCGCCACCAACATGCCCATCTTCCTTCCCGGCCTCGTGGTGTCCGCTGACGGCACCCTGGTGGGCGAGCTCGAGCATGGCCGCGACGTGGTGCGACTCGATGCCTCCTCGCCCCGCTGCCGCTGGCGCTATCCCAACGGCGACGAGGCTCGTCCCGAGGGCCCCTGCGGGCCCCTCCTCCGTACCCACGGCGAGGAGCACCGGGCATGGATTACCGACGCCGAGTGGCACGATGAGAGCGATGGCCGCGGCGTGGTGCTCGGGGCCGTGGTGTCCGAGCCGCGCCCGACCGACTGCCTCGGTAACGAGTGGATGGAGGGTCTGGGGCTTCGCTCGTGGGTCGTGACCGATGAGGGGGGCCATCGGGCCAATCCCGGACTGTGCCACCTCCGTGGGCAACCTCTGCCCGAGCGTCTGTGGGTGGAGGCAGTCGTGACCACCGATGACGGCGGCGCCTTCGAGGAACTCGAAGGCCGCCTCGTGGCCGGTGACGACGGCGTCACCTCCCTCACCGACGTGACCCGAGGCGCTACCGCCATGGCCACGCGGCGCTTCGTGCTGTCCGATGGCACTCCCCTGGCCGGCTTGGGGGTGCGCGTCAGCGACGACCAGGGAAGGACGCACCGGCAGGTCTTCACGGATCACGACGGTCGGGTCGAGGTGCCGGTCGACCGCTGGGGACGGGCCTGGGCCGACCGGCCCCACAGCGACAACCAGGCAACGAGCATCGCCCGCTTCGGCATGGGCACAGGCCTCAGACACACCATAGTCCCCATCCAGCGGAATGCCCGCATAAACCTCGGAGGCCCCGACGACACCGTCCTGCTCGGGCCCTTCCCGGCGCTCGAGGCGCCCCGCGACACCGACTGGATGAACGCCATCGAGCTGCTGGAGGGGGAGCAGGTGGAGCCCATCGACGACGGCCTGGCCCGGGTCCTCGGAGTGGGGGGCACGGTCGCCTTGCTGGCGTGGGCCGGTCCCGAGCGGGTGCTGCGTCTCGACGTCAGCGGCGCCACCGGCGGCACCGCCCACCTGCTGTCGAACGGCCGTCGTGACGTGCCCATGACCCTGCCGTCCATCGGCTCGCAAGACCCTCGCAGCTTCCATCCCTGGCGGCGGGACCGCCTCGGCTTGGTGCTCCAGTGTGAAGGCCGTGCGGCCTGCTCCAAGATCGCCGGCCGCCTGTGGGGTCGACTGGGCCAGCCCCCTGAGGACGCCGCCTACGTCGTCCTGTCCCGTGATGCCATCCACGACCACGCCCGTTTTGCCCGGGACGTCGTGAGGGCACGCACGCTCGACGGCACCTCCCCGTGGGAGCTGGTCCGCGACGCCGCTCCGCAAAGGGAAGGAAGCCCCCCCCGGGTGTTCGTCACCATCGACGGCATCCCGGTGTGGGCTGGCCCCCCCGACGAGCTCACCCCGAAGACCTGGGCGCGCGTGGCCAACTGACCCACCCCGACGACCAGACCAGGGTCCGCCGCTGCACGGAGTCGATGTCGACGCAAGAGACGCCGACGTTCAGGCGGAGGCAAGCAGCTCCTCGTGCTCTGCGCGGGTCGCGGCCCGTCGGATCAGGGAGAGGACCCCCAAGAGCACGATGGCCACGACGAGGAGCAAGGGCACCGTGCCGAAGAGGAGGAACGGAAGCCAGGACACGACGACCAGGTCGAGGCGGGCCCCCTGCTGCACGGCGACGGCGCCGGGAATCTGCGGGGCGAGACCCACGAGGTGGGCCCCGAGGGCCTGCAGCTCCTCCTCCGTGGCCTGCCCGTAGACACTCACGTCCACCCACCCCTGCCTGCCCTCTCCCACGAGGCGGAGCGTGTGTTGGTCGCCGAAGCTCCGTCGCTGGAGCTCGACGCCCTCGACCACCAGCACGTCCGGCGCCGGGCGCTGGATGTCCTCGTTGCCGTCGAGGGAGAAGCCGAGGTGGGTGCCGCTCGCCGACACGAAGGACTGGGTGCAGGAGCCCGGGAAGGCGAGGCGGCCGTTGGCGCTCCAGGTGCCCGCGACCATCTGGCCGACGCCGTCCGCGGTCGCCAGGTCGCACGAGGTCGCCCACCAGGGGTAGCCGACAGCGAGGGCCACGCTGAGGAGGGTGGCCGCGAGCAGACCGCCCAGGACGCCGGAGCCGAGCGTCATGGCGGACGCGGGGACCTCGAGGCCCGACAGCAGCAGGCCTCCGTCGAGGAAGGAGAACCGGTACGGTTGCCGGCGCACCAGGGCCACGACGGCCTTGAGGAAGAAGAACCCCACCATGAGCGCCAGGGGAAAGGACGCGAGAACGACGATGAACACGGAGCCTCCGGTCGCGTGGTGCCGGTATGCGGTCGGCTCGCGCGGGGGAAGAGGTGGGCCCCACGATGTCACCTGTCACAGGACGCCGGGAGCCCTGCCGCTCGGCCGACCGATCACTCCAGGCCCTGGACACTCCCGAGGTCCAGCGGTATACGACAATACGTAGTAGGAGTATCGCGATGGCCCGCCAACCAGAGCTCGAACGCCGCGTACTGGACACCCTCTGGCGGGGGGGCACATGGTCCGTGCGCGAAGTGTACGAAGCCGTGGGCGACGGGCTCGCCTACACCACCATCGCCACCGTCCTCGACCGCCTTCACGGCAAGGGCCGGGTCCAGCGAAGCAAAGAAGGTGTCGCATGGCGCTACCACGCGACTCGTTCGAAGGAGGAAGCGCTCGCGGCCGAGGTCGGTCGAGTGCTTCAGCGAGCAAAGGGCGCTCCCGAGCCATTGCTGGTGGCCTTTCTCGATGAGGTGGAGCAGGCCGACCCCGAAGCGATCTCCCGCCTGGAGGAGCTGATCCGCGCCCGCAAGGGCCGCCGATGAGCCTCCTCACCGTTCCCGCCATCGGCCTGGCCTTCTTCCTGGTGGGAGCCTGGGTCACCGCCGCCGTCGCCTACCCGGGTTTCCACGCGGCCGTCGCCCGGCGCCCTGGTCTCGCCCGCCACACGCTGTTGGTCGCGGCCCTCCCCGTCATCGTGGGCACGACGCTGGCACTGACCGCCTTTCTTCCCGGCGACCCCCACCTCGACCACCTCCTGGGCTGCCACTGCGCCACGTCGATGCCAGGCTGGATGCACCTCTGCCCCCAGCACCCGACGACAGCTCCGGTCCTCCTGGTCCCCACCCTCGGCGCCATTCTGATGCTCCTACCTGGCCGCCTCCAGGCCCTGGCGTTCCTCTTCCGGGAGCCCCTCGGTACCGGAACCGGCGCCACACCGACCCTGGTCGACCTGCCGCACCCGACGGCCGTGCTGGCTGGTTGGCTCCGTCCATCGCTCCTGATCGATCGTCGCCTCTGGACGACCCTGCAGCCGGAACACCGCGACGCATTGCTCGCGCACGAGCGTGGACACCTGGCCCGGCGCGACCCCCTCGTCCTGACCGTGCTGCGCGTGCTCACCGCCGTAGCCCCCTCGGCGCGCGCCCGTCCGCTGCTCCGGCAGTGGCTGGACCACGCCGAGCGCTCCGCCGACCAAGCTGCCACCCGTCACGTCGACCCCCTGGTCGTCGCCGAGGCCCTGGTCGCCTGCGCCCGCCTCACGCCCTCGCGGCCTTCTGGGCGGCTGGGCTGGACGGCCGGCCAGCTGGAATCCCGAGTCCACGCCCTCGTCGATGGCGCGCCAGACACCCGTGTGCCCCGCCCCGATGCCAGCATCGCAGACCTCGCCGCAGCGTTGCTGTTGCTGGCCGTCGGCCTCGTCAGTGCCCCCTGGCTCCACCACCACGTCGAGCACGTCCTCAACCTGGGGCTGTAGAGCACATGGCGAACCCATCCCCAAGCGACCCGACCCCGCCTACGACATTGCGTCGTATGGCGCTACTTCTAGCGCTGGGCACCGCACCTGGGGCCTGGGCAGCCGACGCAGTCACCGAGGACGAGCTTGTGCGTCGGTTCCTGGCCGCACCCGTGACGGTCACGGAGCTCGAGGCCTTCGACGCGCAGACCCGAGCCGACCGCATCGGCGTCTCCCTGCTGAACGCCCCCACCGTCGACGCCCGGCACGAAGCCGCGCGCGGGGACTGGGGCGCGACGACCGACGCCATCGGAGCCTCGGTGACGGTGGATCTAGGGCTCTCGGCGCTCGGCCAGACCCGGGCTGCGCGGCTCCGGGGACATGCGGGCGAGCCCGGGCGGGAGGCCCTCGCCCTCGAGGCCGTGTGCGCCTTCCGAGCCGACGCCGTGGAGCTGTGGGCGGCGAACCGCTCCGCGTCGATCGGCCAGGCAGCGCAGGAACGACTCGACCGCTTGTCCCAGGACCTCGGCGCCCTGGCGGAAGCAGGCGAAGCGTCTGGCTACGACAGGGACCGCACGAGCCTCGCCGTGGTGGCCCACCACACCCGCACGGCACGCCGCGTCGCCGAGGCCGAGACCCTGCGAGCCCGCATCTCCACGCTGGTCGGTGGAGAGCCAGTGATCGAGGTGGCCCTCGCGGTGGTGCCCGAGCTCCGCCCGTCCGACGACGCTGTGGCCGCCCTCGCCGACCACCCGACCCTGCGCTTCCTCACGCTGCAACGGGACGCCGCCAAGGCCGACCGTGACGCCGCCCGATGGGGCCAGCTACCCGATCTGACGGTCCACGGCGGTCCCCGCTGGGATGCCGCGCCCGCCGGC
>ENA-OWNT01004833-OWNT01004833.1-seawater-metagenome-genome-assembly--contig:-NODE-4833-length-11503-cov-4.315158_pt1 | contig 11503 bp, 14 predicted proteins | sample MGYA00238136_ERZ651165 | MGnify/ENA primary metagenome ERZ651165 (study PRJEB26861, sample SAMN08777766) | seawater metagenome | isolation source: coastal seawater | place: USA: Florida | collected... | reverse complement strand
TTTGCCGGACGTGGTGAAATCGGGTTGCTGCCCGTCAATCTGGTCTTACAAGCACCCATGCTTCCACACCCACTCTGTTCACACAGTTTGCGTTTTCTCGTTTCTTCGTATCCCACCAACCACAGCCTCACGAGACAATGGATACGGGTTTATTTACCATACAATGCACACAGACAGCCAGACAGCCAGACAGCCAGACAGCCAGCCAGCCAGACCGACCGACAAACCAAGAGGTATCCACCGAAAGCGAAAAGTGACAACGTGGCAACGCAACGCAACAACAACGCAACGACAACGACGACCGCCGCCGACCGACCGACCGACCGACGCATTCAGCGGGTCTCATGAAAAACACCTCAGAAAATCAGAAAATCAGAAAATAAAAATCAGAAAATCAGAGTTGGTTCCACTTCGACGGCGAAGGCGGGAAGACCTCCCTCCCTCCCTCCGTCCCTCCCCTCCGACTCCGACCACCCCACCCCGCCGCGCCGACCTTCGAACTGAAAAACACGCATTCCCATATATAGATATTGTATACTTCCCCACAATAACACATTAATACCGCTGAAAACTATCCTCAAATGGTATAACTGATTTTGGACCATTTTCGATTGATCGATCATCGGTCAACGAACATCGAACGAACGAACAAACGAACGGCGAACGAACGAACAACGAACGAACGAACGAACGAACGAACAACGAACGGCCGCAGTGTCTTCGTTGTTGTCGGCGTGAGCGCGGTCTGGGTCAGGTCACGGGTCACTGTCTAGAAGCGCGTTCACGACTGCGTTGGTTGGAGGAAGGGTCGGAGAGTGTACGAGGAAACACAGTTCGATTCCGAAACGATCCGAAACAAGAAAGAGCCGCGGAAGGATCAAGTGTGTGCATATTGAAGGACGCGCTGGTATGATCCGGCGGTTTGGAGCGTATGGTATGTACGACTCTTTGACGGGGGCGGAGTGCTCAGTGGTGACTTGATGATTGGATTGGTGGAGGACAAGGGCTATAAATGCGAATAAACTGTGGCATGCGTTCGGGGTGTGTGGAAAAGAAGAACTGAGCGTGTCACGCGAAATCGGGATTGGAGCCACAGCAATACACAATTTGTCGCAGTTTTGAATTTGAACACGAATTTATCTGAGTTTTGAAATACACAGCCTAATGGCTGGGTTGCTGCAGTGATTGATTGGTAGGTCCGCGATTGAATAGGCTGTGAGAAGGTGGCTAGAAACTTAGAATCATGTCGCTGGCTCGTGTGCAAAAGCTACTGTCACAACTGAAGGAAGCGCAAAATTCGGCCACATCCGATCCACGTGACCGCACCGCGAACACTGAGACAGATCCAGAAGGTGACGGTGGTGACGGTGACGGTGACGACGAGGATGATGGACAAGACGTGGAAGATGATGAAAATGGTACCAAAGAAGGAGGTGAGGATGAGCAAGGGGAGGACCCAGCTGATGACGACGACGAAGAGGAAGAGGAAGAGGAAGAGGATGAGGATGAGGATGACGAGCCGAAGACAATCGCCGCGTTTTTCGAAGACCCTTCGCCGCAGTACGACAAAGCGTACATCGTTCACGAATCCTTCCACACCCTTTACGTTTCAAAGGACAATCGCACTGTGTTGATGAGATTGAAAAAAGCGCACATGAAGCGCCTTTTCTATGTACAAGTCACGTACGAATCGTCGGAAGGGTTGTATCCCTCGATGTTTGACATCACACCCAAGAACGTCGGACTCTGTTTCCTGCCAGCGCCTGGTAGCGCCGACGGTGGTAGCGTCTTGCTTGTTGAAGCACAGCAATCCCTACCGACAACAGATTTAATTGCAAGTCTGTACCACCGTGACTTCAACGGCATGCAGAGCGGTTTCATTCGGGAGTTTCATCCAATCGTTGACGATGTGGCTGCTGGAGACATTTTAATTGACGTAACGTTCTGGCTGCAGAGCTTCGGAATCTATGCGAATGCAGCAGGTGCGAACATGCACACCAAAATAAATGAACTTGAAGAGGCCGACTCTGAAGGTATCCGTGGGGGGTGCTGCGGATTCCACGTGGGTACTCACACCAAACTTTTTAACAACGTCTGCAATGATGACGCCACGGGATCGCCTTGGCTGGCGGGCTTCTCGGGCCAATACTGCGATCACCGTCCTTGCAACAGCATGTCTCCTCATGACGCAGACGTGTTTCCAACTATGCCGATGGGACTATCTGGGGGCCACGGAGCTGCTGGAAGCAAACTTCTTGATGTTGCTAGTTTCCCAGAAAACTTCGTGGCGAAATTCCGGTCTCAGTTTGGGGGCTATCCGTTGAAAGCACAACCCGGAGGTCCAAGTGGAATGCCAGGGCGTCCCAGGAAACTCACGACTAGGTTGGTACTGCTTGAACACGCGGTTACCGCCTAAAGTCTCTGATTGACTGCGTACTAACAGTTCATGTTTTCTTTGTTACAACTTCTTGCAGCTACTTTACCGTCGGATTTTGTTTGTTGCCAGAAAATCCGATGGTCCCTCGACCGCTCGACCATCGTGTTGGCTACTTCACAACTAAGACTCAGATTGGATCGCCAACCCAGCTCACCCTTCAGGAGCACATGATCAACCGTTGGAATCTGGCACGAAGAGGGAACAAGCTGTTATTCTGTATTTCAAGTTCCACCCCCAAAGTCTACCACAATACCATCAAACAAGGCGTACTGAGCTGGAACAAAGCATTTCACGCAGCTGGGTACAAAGAACCTGTTTTGCAATGCCTGGCCCCTGGTGACGTGGGCTACCCACAAGATATTGTCAAAGGTGACGCGAGATACAATATGATTGCAATGGCTGAGCCGCCAGGCTTGCTGGGCTACGGTCCAAGCATCGTTGACTTCCGTTCTGGCGAAATTGTAGTCGCCCACGTCCTACTGGGACTGTCTGCGTTTTCGTCCAGTGCGTCGCGGTGGTCGACTGTTCCAAACGCAGGTGAAAAACCTAGATGGAGTGGTCGTGGCTGTAAGATGCCATTGCTAGACCCAACTCATCCTTGGATTTTGAAGGAGCTACTTCACACGGTTGCACATGAAGTCGGCCATACGCTTGGGCTTCGGCACAACTTCATTGCGTCAGAGGACGGGCACTCAAGTGTCATGGCGTATGAAGATCCAGTTGATACGACGCACCTGGACCCGATTGGATTTGCGACTACACCCCGGGAGGCGCAACAATCTGTCATTGGTCATAGTCGTGGTGCCATTACCAATACTGTCTCCACCGATATTGTCGATGCTCACGATATTCGTTTTGGAAACCACTACTGTATGGGCCCCGGGTACGACTATTGTTGTTGTCAACGTTTCCCCGCCACGTCGTTTTTACGCACATAACTGGTGCTTGCAGGATTTATGACGTCTACGCGATCAAGTATGGATACACACGATTGCCAGGAGAGTCGCGACGGTCACGACACACTGGACTGGATCTTCTCGCAAATGGACAGGAGGCGTTCGATCCGGCTGGCGTGTCGGCCGTTCCACAAAATCCGTTGTTCATGACTGACGAAAATATGTATGGCGAGCGGGTCGACCCGCGTGTGAACGTTTTCGTGGCTGGAATTCAAAAAATGGGCCGCGACAAGATGGCGTTTGCATTGCAACAGCGGCGGTTGCTGCTGTCCCGGGTGCAGTCACGCCAGATCGTGCCGCGCCACTACTGCGTTCGCATCATACGTCATCTCCAAGCAGTACAGAATACACTTTCGTCAGCCCTCGACTTTATCGGAGGAACACAAGTCGATGCTAGCCGTAGTACACTGCAACGAACATCAGCCGCCGACGTGCGCGCGCTGTTGCGCGCGATCACGGATTTCACAGTCGGTGCCTCCTTCCGATTTTCGGAAGAGGAGACCAAATATTTAGTGGCACACAGCACAGCAGGTGTGTCCAGCGTCGCTGTGTTTGCTGCAATGTCACTCCGAATACACGCTAAATTTGTGCTGATGTTGTCCTTTTCACTTTTGATTGTGCAGGAGAATATGCCATGCAACAGATCCGACCTTTTGAGTTCCATAGCAACGGTTGCGAAGAACTCATCGCTGGCGTACTGAGTCCCGGTCGCCTTGAGAAAATTGAAGCACAGTTTGCCGAATCCAGACATTTCCAGCCAGCTGATGATGCGCAAACTGCAATCGTGGACCGACATGAACAGCGTCGCGGCTCGGATTCTGCAGCAATCAGTGCATTGGAAATTTTGACTCTTCTGGGCTTCGGTGGTGGCGATGTCGAAGCTGCTCTTCTGGCACCTCTGTCATTGAGTGGTAATGGGCACGTGGCTCATCGAAGACACACGCCATTGGATAACAGCAGAAGTATAGATTCTTTCCGTTCCAAGGTCCGTACACAAATGCCTGTTGCAGTACTTACCTGTCGCTGGCGGGTAATCTCAAGGCGATGCGCCGTTGTGTGGATATTTTTCTTGCAGGCACGTGGAACTTTCGCCAACGGGCTCCGTGCTCTCAGTCAATCCAGCTCGGCTCATCCAAGTGTTCGTGCCCAAGCTATGGTATTAATCACGCGCATCAACAAAGAGCTTCGAGCATTTGGAGTAGCCCCAGCCAAGGCAGTATCTTCGCAGACTACTGACGTCGTGACTCCGTTGCCACCGCGGCCCCCGGGAATGAGCGAGCTCGCCCAGGCGCACTGGCAGGTGTTTTGTGACGCCCTCAACCGTGAAAAGAAAGAGGGTGGCGGCGCCGTTTCTTGCTCGATTATGTGAATTAAAACTTAGCTGTCGGTCGGTAAATTCGTAGTTATGTAGATCGTCTAGTCGTATAAAGCGTCAAGCTGTTTCCGCAGCTTCTGCTTTTTCGCGGGATCACTCTCCGTTCTAATCTGGGTCCTTAGAGCCTTGGCTTGAGCGCGGAGTTCTTTGACTGATTTAACATTGGATTTGACACTGGAACTACTTTCAGATCCATCTTCGGAACCAATTTGGAATTTCATCCGTGAGAGATCTGCGCGCAGTGCCTTCAGTTCAAGGCGCTTGTCAGCTTTTTCCTCGGCAGACAAGCCATGGGTAGATCCGCGCTCGTTTTGCAAGTCATGCAGGCGTCGTTCCAAAGTCGCTATTTTTGTTGCAGCTTCTTCGGAGTGACCTTTGATCATGTACTTGAGCACGTGTTTTCTTAGCCTGGACTCGGCGATTTCTTTCTCAAGCACCTCTTTCCGCGACGCACTTGTAGTTTCTTGTAGCTCTCGCAGCAGAGCTCCATGCTTTTGCTTCTCTAACTTTTTTTCGGCGTGTAGCTCCGTGTGTGTAGCCTCTGCAAGCGAGATACATCCACACGTGACCGCAACCACGAGGAGTAACAAGGAAATGACCTTTCGTGACATTCTGATGCCTACACGTGGCACTCGGTGAACGACGTTCGAGTTGGATCTTCCCAATTCAAAACTCAATCCCTTTCGCTACAACGGTAATAAAAGATTTGAGAGCTGGTAAAGAGATCACAATGTACGTCGTACGTTCTATCAGCCACAACAACACAGCCAACGAACTAATAAATCACACCACAAAAAAGGCCGGTTAAGTTGGGTCCTTGCCGGCTCGACACACGCACGACGACACCGACCACATAACGATAACGAACAACGGCGACTACACTGCACAAAAACGAATAGCAGCAACAACACACAACAACGAACCGAGCGGAACGGAACAGAAGCGAACTATCGCAACACATTGGGTTGGACGGCGCCACGGCTACCAACCAAAGTGTCGGTTGAAAGTTTTGGACTTGCCGGCGAACGACAACGAACGAACGACAACGACAACGAACGAACGAACGACAACGAACGAACGACAACGAACGAACGAACGACAACGAACGAACGACAACGACAACGAACGAACGACAACGCAGAGCAGTATACATGTTTTACCCTGCATACAGACATCGTAATCATGTATACACAGTTCCACGAAAATGAACTAATTTAAAGTGTACACTACCGCAACAAATAATATTCCACAGTGACGTAAAGCCGAATGAAATAGTAAATTCGGCGCGCAATTGGGTCATCGTCCGGTAACGTCAATATTAATTAAATTCGGTCCAGTAAACATGATTACGAGGAGACAAACAGGGTTATAAACAGGTGTACAGGAGCCGTTGGTTTGTGGGTGTTCGTTCGTTCGTTCGTTCGTTCATTCGTTCGTCGTCGTCGTTCGTCATCGTCGTTCGTCATCTGCCATCGTCGTTCGTTGTTAGTTTTGATGTTGCTTGTCGTCGTTACCGTCACCGTCATTGCCACCGTGGTTGCGGTTGCAGTTGTGGTCGTGGTCGTGGTACAGTCATGGTGGTCACTGTTGTCGTCGTCTTTGTGCTCGCTGTTGTTTTTGTTGTAAAGTTATCAAAGCAATGAATAGACTGCTACCGAGATTCACTCAATCACTCACGCCGAAGCGCGACGAGGACGACGTGGAGAGTTGTTGTTCAAGTTATCAGTTGTTGTTGTTTTTGTCGTCGTCGTCGTCGTCGTCGTCGTCGTCGTCGTCGTCGTTGTTGTCGTGGGCACCATTGTTGTCGTTGTTATCGTCGTTTGTGGTGGTCTCTTTTGGTGAAATCGTCGTCGTTGTTGGTGTTGCTGACGGCGTCGTCATTGACTGCGGATTGTGTTGCACGCACATGCTAGTACATACCCGTGAAACTACTTTCCGCATTTTTCTCGAGGCGAGTGCAGGATCAAATATTTCCCCACAGGCAGCAGTTTTCGCGTGTTACTTGCGTTGTTGTCTCAGCTATTGACGGCGCGATGGCGGAATCTGAAGAGTCGCTGACTCCAGAACAAGAGGAAGAGGAAAAAAAGTTCAATGGCATGGTTGACAAAGTGTTCACTCGTTTGGATGCCGATGGAACTGGACGCGTTAATGCACACGAAATCAAGCAATTTTTCAAGCTAGAGAACCATGAGCAGTCGTTAGAGAGGCGCAAAACGGCAAAGCAGTTGCTCAAGTGTGTGGTCATTGCACGCATGGCATTTTTGTGGTCTCGCTGTGAACTTACTGACCAACGACGCCCGTGCTCTGTGCCAACATAGGTACTTCGACAAGAACAATGACCATGTTATCGACCGCGACGAATTTCATGCTGGTATGCGCCGGATTCGCCATGAAGAAGGGGGTTCATTTCTCGAACACTTTTTGAAGCTTGACATCATGTTCCAAGCCGCCCTGGGAAGCGCAGTAGACATCACCTCTCCGCGTAGCAATAGACTCAGCATGCGGTCGATCAGTTCTGTTGACGGAGAGGCCAGTAGCGGCGGCAAAAGTGATCCCGTTACTCCCAGAAAACTGATGGACGAGGATGCTTTCACCAGTCCCGCTGCTGCATTCAGAGATGATCTCAAAAGATCGAATTTCCGCAAACTGCATCTGTTAGGGTATGGAGGTATTGGCAAAGTTTACCTTGTTGCTTGTGTCGGAGTTCCCGGCGTTGAGGGCATGCTATTTGCGATGAAAGTCGTCAAAAAGGCTTCATTAGTGCATCGAAACAAAGCACGTCGAATTCTGATGGAGCGTGACTTCATGTCCGCGGCCAACCACCCTTTCATCTGCACACTTTACGCCTCTTTCCAAACGAATCGGAAACTTTACTTCGTCACGCAGTATTGCGCCGGGGGCGAATTCTTCCGCTTGTTGCAACAACAACCTAATCGGAGACTCTCGGAGAACGCCGCAAAATTTTATGCTGCTGAAATTTTGTTGGTTCGTGGCAAGAGTGCTCAAATTGTTGATTCGGTTGGTGTGTGTTTTCAGTGCTGTGGCGTCAATGTTGTAGGCATTGGAATATGTTCATTGCATGGGTTACTTGTACCGTGACCTCAAGCCTGAAAATATTTTGGTTCACTCAAGTGGCCACGTCATGTTGACGGACTTTGATTTTTCTAAGCAGCAGACCGAACAGGCGCCATTGGTGTCGCGTGCGAAAGGTACCAACAAACAAATGGGGGTACGTGTCACGTTTGTGCAGCTGCTGGAGCGGCTATCGTGACTTGAGATTGCGGTCTCACTTGTGTTTTGTTTTTGAGTAGATCGACACAGAGAGCCGAATCAACGCTAAATTGACGATGTCATTCGTTGGTACCGCAGAGTAAGTCCCAAGGCATCATCGCAACTGTTTTGCAGAAAATCTTCTTCATCTCGCCGTCGTTTCTGCCCAGGTACATGCCTCCAGAAATGTTACATCAACGCGGCTATGGCGCTGGTGTGGATTGGTGGCAGTTCGGAATATTGTTGTATGAAATGTTGTTCGCAAAGACGCCATTCAAGGTGACCGGCGGCTCACAGGTTCGAAAGCACTGCAAGTGATCAAAACTGCACGAACGCGTTCATTTTGATGCAAGTATGACTGCATTCTTTCACGGCAGGCGGTTTTTCAAAATATCATGAATTCAAAAGACATTAAAATCCCGAAGGAGCCGGCTATCAGCAAGGAGGCAGTGGACCTATTGAAGAGACTTCTCAATGTCAACAGCGTAAGTATGGTTTAAAGTTGCCAGTTCCTGCTTGCGAGTGAACACCCGTGATTGTACGTACTTCGTTGACACCGTTCAAGGTCAAGAGGCTCTCCAGTGCAACTGAAATCCGACGCCATCCTTTCTTCAAGGGGATAAAGTTTGCTCTGATCCGGTCCCAGACACCGCCACTGGTTCCCAAGCTATCCTCAGTACGTGCTGGGTGTCATGTCATTGCGTGTCACTGTTAGTTTCGCACGCATAACTCGTTGACCTATGTTTGTTTAGCCGGAGGACACGTCACAGTTTACAGTTTACAAGAAGGAGCTGTGGAGTGACACAGATGTGGAAGAGGAGGTTGACCCCGACTTTGACCTCGAAACTGAGGTACTTCCGGAGTCGAGTTGAGTGTACTGCGAGCAAATAAGGCATGTCACTGTTTCGTTGTCGGCTTCTCGTTTGTAGGTTCGACGATTAGATGTGGCTAAGACCACGGCATCATCTTTCGGAGCTCAGGTGCGTTCCCGGTTGAGTAAGAACTGAGCTGACTTATCATTTGACATTTGCCCTGACACGATACAACATGTTCAAGACTGCTAACCGCGAAACTGCGGTCAAAGACGTTCCCGTGGAGGAGTTGCCGGAGCTTTCGTCTGAATTGAAGCAACGAGTGCGTCACCCTTATTTGCATGTATGCTCTCTACGCATTGTTTCGCGTGTCATCATTTTCGACAACGTGTTGACCCACAGACGGCCGAAGCTCAGCGACTATGGACGTCATTTGACTTCAATGCCGGGACTGTTGTGGACCCTCACTGGAAGGGATGGTATGTGCAGTTGTAGTGCGTCAATGACAAAGCAGCGTACTTGGCATTGATTTGTTGACCCTGTGGACACTAGTCGTAGTGCATCAGCAACACCGGTTGCCACGCCCAGACGATCACTGAAGCTGCAGACAGCAATTGAAGAAGCCGTCGAAGAAGAGGGAGAGAGCGTGCTGGAACCGTCAATGGAATGCAGTTCGGACCAACTCAGCCCGTCGCTGCCTGAACCAGAAGTGACCGAGAACGAGTAGTCGCGTGATGATATTCAATCGCGGTATTCACGGTTTCACTGCTCCGAATAATTGATATGAACAAACTTCCCACATGTTGTAATCGCCGCACTGTACACTTGTGCTGCTACAGCACATGCCACAATGCATGGCACAGTACATGTCACCATACATGTCACAATACATGTCACAATGTAAGCGTGGTCGTGACAAAGGACGTCACCAATGCAAAGCACTGCTTAATGGCCAAGAACGGTCGATGCGTAGCAGCAGCGAAGAACTGTCGAACCTTCGCAATTTCCAAGATCCGCCGTAATCGCCGAGAATCTCCCCTGGCATGGCGACAAACCCTGCTCTCCATTGCGAAGAAGCCCTCGTCACTTCAAAGATCTCTCTTCGCCACAGCAAACGCCTTCCCTTGCCTTTGCAACGAACTGCGCGCTCTCAATCGCCACGACGAACCATACTATTATGGCACAGTGTACTGAGTGCTCGAGTAGTGTCTTCAGCGGATCAGAACACCTCACAGACGTGAACCAGACCCCACAAAAAGCATATCCAACCACAAGCAAACCACGCACTGATGATGTGCTGCGATCTCGGTTACGTACATGTGCATCAAGTGTGCGCTTCTCCGTCGACGACGACCTTGTGTGTGAAGTTCGCATGCTGTGCAGGTTGCGGGTTGCAGGCTGAGGGTTGCAGGCTGCAGGAGACTAGAACAACGAACTCGCCAACGCACATCAGCGCATCGTCAGCGCCGAAGATGTGGTTGTGGTCTCAAGGAAGGTTGCTGACAGTGACGGACGATTCGAACACTCCAACGCACATCGAAACAATACCGACGACAGGCAGCGGTTTGTTGGCTCGTTCGTGCGTTCGTCAGTTGGTCGTCGTCAGTTCGTGGTTGTTGTGTTGTGGTTGGCTGTAGATGTTGTGCACTTCACTGCGCTGCGCGGTGTCGTCGTGGTCGTGGTCGTGGTCGTCGTCGTCGTCGTTGTTGTTGTTTGTCGTTCAGTTGTTGCTGTATCTTCGTGAAGCAATACGCTGCTTTCTGCATGTGTGCGTGGAGAGTTGATGCCACGTGCACTCGAGTATCGTCGAAGCTGTGTCTGCCTGCAATCTGGACCGATGTGCGGATGCTCTGCAGACAGTTGTTACTCTAAAGTTCTCAGCATTGCTGCGATCGACTGTATTGTCGAAGTAGCGTGGTGTAGCGTGGTTTGACGGTGTGTACGAGCGTTTGTGTTGCTGAGGCGCTGTATTCAACAGCCCACATTACATTTTGTCACAGATGCATTCGGAAATGAACACAGAAACGATATTGTTTTCTCGTGCACTATGTTGTGACCCTCGAGTAAACAATGATTCCTTGGCCGCACGCGTGGGGTGAAGCCACGAACATGAACTCCAACAGCGGATGATTTGACACAATGGTCGCGGAATGGTCTTGGACGGGTGTAACTGCCACCACCACGTCTTTCAACAGCACATTCCTCCGGCTGGGTCGTCGCTTTGCTTCCGCGTTTCGTCTGTGGTATGACGTTGGCTGGGTCGCTGGTTCACTCTTGATGGGACTTTCAACGATTTTCTTAACCTTTTCTTTAGTTACCAAGTCGTGGCACATTTTCTGCCACTTTCTCGTCCCCTCTGTCGGTGATCATGACATTGGTCAGCTCGGAAACGAAACCAAGATATCAGTGGAAGAGGAGCCATTCCAGTTCGAGGTAGTGCCGCTGATTCCCGGCTTGACGATCCCCCTCAATCACTTGTTTTATATTTGGGTGGCCGCTGCTATTTCTCTGGTTGTTCATGAAGCCGGGCATGCACTTGCAGCCACAAGTCAAGACGTTCGCGTTGAGAGTTCTGGGGTGCACATCTTGTTTTTTCCCCCGATACCTGCTGCCTTTGTAAACGTTGCGCGGCAGGATGACCACGCAACCTTAG